>Ga0299912_10002272_pt1 | contig 15751 bp, 18 predicted proteins | sample RVTome_2_FD_207667 | JGI IMG/M metagenome (GOLD analysis project Ga0299912, IMG submission 207667) | Soil microbial communities from uranium-contaminated site in the Upper Colorado River Basin, Wyoming, United States - RVT95D214 (version 2) ... | reverse complement strand
TAGGTATTCGATGCCTTTCATCTGAACGTCGTGGTAGGTGCTTATGGTGTGGCCCATCATGTACTCGATGTAGTCGGTTTGAACGCCTAAGGCTGCCATTTGTGTGCGGAAGAATTTGCGTATGCTGTGGACGCGCAGGTCGTAGCATCTTCCCATGGGTTTCTGTGGAACCAAGCCAGCTTTTACGTAAAGCTTGTGCACCAGCTTGTGGATTGCCTGTGTTGTTATGGGTACGGGTCTTCTGAGCTGCGTGTTTCGTATGAGGGGCGAGCCGTCATGGATGATTTCTGGAGGAACCTTTTCCGTTCCTCGGCGTCTGGTCTGCAGGTATATTCTGAGGTAGTCAGCGGCTTCTTGGCTTATGAAGGTGTCGTAGTCGTGGTATTTTCCTTTGGTGATTTCTGCTTCTACGTGTACGTGGATTGGGGCTATGCCTTTTTCGAGGTCACGTTTGACGTGGCGGTACTGCAGCTTTGTGAGGGTGCCGTTTCTGAATCCGCCTAATGCGAGCATGCTTATGATGACTTTGAGGCGTATGTCTGCCATGTCGATTAGCGTGGCGAGTTCTTCGGGTGTGGGTGAGCGGTCTCTGTCTTTCGCTTGTTTCGTCCACTGATTTTTCTTTGGATGAAGCAGCTTCTTGTTCGTCAAATGCTGGCTCCGGATGGTTTAGAATGTAGGTTTTTCCATGGAAGAAGGGGCCTCCATGAAGCCTTATCTGAACGTTGTCTTGAGAGAAGAATTTGACTGCCCGTTCAGCCTGTTTTGGAGAATCTCGGATATCGATGTTTTTCCAAATGTCTAGGATCGCCATTCTCAGAGGGTCGGCGCCAGGTTCCGCGCCCAAGAGTAACCTGAAGTCTTTGCATTGCTCAAGTTGAGTTGCGACTAACTCGAAACCTGAGACTGTGAAGTAAGCTGATGCTACTGAACACAGTGAGCATGGTTTGATGTAATAGCGAAGAATGGCGTCTGCGGTGTTTCTCCCGAGATTGTCTACTACATAGTGGAATGTCGTCATTAAAACTCCCTCAAAGCAGCCTGCCCTTTCTTCTTACCAACAGCTTTTGCCACACTTTCAGGAGCAGTTCTCGGCTTCAGGAGTCGCTCTTTGACTCTTTCAAGAAGCCAAGAATAGATTTCGTTGAGCGCCTTCTCACGCTCTTCTTTTTCGACGAATCCTATGGACTCCAGCACTATGTTATCAAGCTCCTTTCTGTCTTGTTGTTCAAACTCAAGAGGCCCTTGTTCAGCGACGTTGATAAAACGAGACGCGATTCGCGACTTGAATTCTTTCAGTCTCTGGAAATCCTGTGAAATTGGAGGTAAGGGGTTGAGCCTAGGGCACTGCTTGTACTCATACACCATAACCTGCAAAGCGCCTGCCCCCTCCCATCGTCCATTTAGTTCCATAAAGAGCCTAAAAACTGTCGAATTAAGGTAGCCATACGTCAGTAGGATGACTGCAGTACAGTGGGTAGAAATTGTCAGTTGAGCATATTTCTTCATCACTGTAGGGAATCACATGTCTATTCTTGACAATTTTCGGCAGAAAAATCTTCGCTGGCGCCGGGAGCCGCTAAGAAACTGGTAGAGGCAGGTTTTGAGTATTTGACTAAGATTAATTGCGTGAACTTGTTTAGAAAGCGAAAGTGAGCAGGACTTAGTGTTTGCGTTTCTTGAAGTACAATAGTAAAGCTGTTCTGATGAGAATTGTTGCGGTTGCGGACGCTGCGGCTACTAGAACCGGAGAATCTGGGGGATTTGGTGCAGGTGTTGAGGTTGGTTGCTTTTTGGTGGTTATTGTTTAGAGGGTGAAGAGTATTTTATCTCTTCCTTTTTTTGATGAAAAGTGTGATCAATACAAGTGCAAGCGCAGTTACTGTAACCGTAGCGGCTATTACAGCATTTTCTGTGTTACTGTTTGAAGGTACCGAATCTGTGGGGGCCGCAGGTGACGGTGAAAGCGTTGAAGGTGACGTGGAGGGTAAAACTATAACGTTAGTGTCCTCATCAGTTGGTGCAGTGATGCCGCCTTCTGCTTGATTACTGCATAAGAGGACTTCGCCAGAGCCGGCCGACACTAAAACTAGTAACGCTGCGACGCTGCCGGGATAAGTGTGATCTAAAGTAAGCATAATGTTCCAAACAGGATACCGCGTGTTAGAGTTTCGAGTAGTTGAAGATAGCACCGCTGTGGTTAGGCGTTCATTAACCTTAAAGTCTCTTACCCAAACGCCGCCGTACATCTCATAGGTGTAGTTTTCTGCAATGTATTGCATCGCTATGGCTATAGCTTGCTCTTTCGAAATGTTGACAGTTGCGTCACCAATAGGATACAACTCTCTGACATCTTTAAGATTGCAAAAAGCATCATTTGCAAAACTTAAACTCAACTCTAAATATTCGCAACCGTTAATTACACGATACCACTTGAGCGTAGTTTGATGACCAGTAAACGGGTAATCCCCGTTGGAAATCTTTAATTTAAGATCACCGGATAAGAAGGTCTGGTTTCCAGTTAAATCAGTATTTTGTAGCATGTTTTGCATTTCTGAGGTATCTGCCGCTCCAAAGTTTTGGTATTTTCCAAAGAAACCTATGACAGCGTCGTTTAGCTTACTATAGGTTTGATCTGTTAAAACTTGACCTTTTCTAACGCTTACAAAGCATGTTGTTAAGACACCATCCTCAACCACATAATTTAACCGTAACTCACTCTGGTCTGATAGGCATAAATATGTATAAGTCTCTCGCCTGCAATTGTCAAGTTGTCTATCTACATCTTCAATGTCTGGAGTATCCCAAACGAAATACCCGGCCAGCGTTATATTGTATTGTGACTTATCTATTGGAAGAGCCATCTCTGTGAAGGCTTCTACTTTTTGTTGGGAAGTCGGAATTTCTGATTTAGCAATAGATGTTGTTCCAAATGCCATAATTACAATGACGAGAGTAGTCGTCACCACGAGTATTTTTAATTTTTTTCTCAATTTTAAGCCTCCTTTAATAACTAAGACCCATGTTTCCATTTCCCCATACTATCAAATGATCGTAGTATGGACTTTCGTTAAACGGTTCGTCCCAAATCCAATTAGACAATATGTTAAGGGCATCCATTACCGAGAGGTACTGTTCATAGATCAGTGAATAAAAGAAATAATAAGCGAAGTGGAACCACCAAACGGTGCCCTCAGTCTGGTAGGGAATAAAGCAATCGAACTGAGGAGCTGTCCCTAACCAACCTAGATACACATAGCTTCCACTGCTTCCATAGTAGTCCATAGCCATATTGTGGGTGAAGCAGAAGGGCATTCCATATTTTAAACCATAAGGATCTTGATAAGGTGGACCTTGGGGGTATTGGTCTGCTGTTCCGCAATGCCAAATGAAACTGAAACGATTTTTAAATTGACCAGTATAAGGCCAAATGTCATACGAATCTTTTGCCTGTTCGCCATTATCTGGATCGAAAGATGCTAAGGTGCACAAGAGTTCGCGGTGCCAATAAGCATATCCCCAGGGAACACAGTGACCTTTAGTAAAGAATGTCACTTTATCGTTATTAGTTTGTAAATTGTTTAAAGCCGTACTATAGTCGCCTGGGTGTATAGGATCCTCTTGAGAGCCACAAGCAACCTCATAGTACCAAGAGTAATGGTAAGTAGTGTAGTAATAATAAAGCATCCAACAAATTTCATCGCAGATAACGGTGGAGTAATATACTTCATTTTCTGAATCAACTCCTTGTATTACGTTATTTGGGAGATAAACACCCCAACCATATTCATATGCTTTAGTGCTTTCAATAAGAAATGAACTCGAGACTGAAAGGGTGAGTATACCTAATAGCAAGAGAGCGCTTATTTTTAAAAGTCTCATTCTTTGAGATCTCTTTTATAGAAACTCAATATAGGTATATATAGAGGTTCTTATATGTTTTACTACTACATGAAAAAATAGTTTTTCAAAAACTAATCCCTCTTGATTATTTTTATCATGACACTGATGGTGATAGGGGAGACCGGATGTGGGTTATTTTGGGTGCTCGCGCTATAGTCGCCTTCGACACCCATGTGACTTCAGCGGCACCAGCGGAGGAAGATGCAGGCTTAGTCATGATTAAGCATGACGCTGTCAAGAAGAAGGGGACAAGCAGCAGGGCTATAGTTTTTCTCATGCGCATCCCTGATGTTATGCTAGAGTGTTTCCGCAATTAAAGCGCGCGCGAATTGAGACTTGCAACATTGCAAAACTCAAATTGGAGCATTCAAACTATTGCCTACACAAGCGGTTTTGGCAACGTGGTTTTAGATTCTAAGGGTTATCCGCATTTGATTTATCAAATAGATTATCCAGAATTTACTGGCAAAGACAATAGCACCCTGGTGTACGCCAGCTGGACAGGCACATCATGGAACACCCAAACTGTAAACACTGACAGAAGAGCCGTTGGTCCATGCTACTTAGCATTAGACTCTAATGGCAATCCAAACATAAGCTTCCGTGCATTCTCTCCAAGTTATTATCGAAGTGCATATATTGTGTATGCCACAGCTAATACGGTTTGAAAATAGGCTTATTCAACTAAAGAAGAATGCTGTTAGCTTCTAACAGAAACAATTAAAAATTAACAGAAACTTACACATGCGAGCAAGACCAGTCAGCGTCTACATCAGCCCACGAGTTCTCAACCGCATCGACCAAGAAGCCAAACGAGACAGACGCAGCCGCAGCGACTGGATAGAAACCCACTTCGAAAAAATCTTCTTCAAAGAACCAGAAGAAATCGCCGTAAAACTCGGCTGAAAACAGCTCGCAAAGGTTCGAACCCCATCCCCGGCGCCATCATCCTTCAACATCAAACCCGAATTATAGAAACCAGTCGACACTAAAACCTCACCTCTTTGACAGCTACTGACAGCCAAATCACACAGTCCTGTCAGGAAATGGTTAATAAACTCCTAAGGTCCCTCTGCGGAAACTCGAGTGTACGGAAGCTAAATCATGCCGCATTATGAGAAATCGGCGCTGGATTTGATTAGGACCGCAAACCCGCCACTCAAACCGTCTCCTCAGTTGAGCCCCACACGTCAAACCCGAAACTCGTCAACGCCCACTTGTGACCGCGCTTCTCAAACAGCAGCTTCCCCGTCTCAAAATGCAGCTTCTTATTCATCCGTACAATCCGGCGAGACACGTCATAATACCGCAGACCGTAACCACCCCGCCTATTCAAGTCCGCAGCCACATCCTTCGGAAAAACTCCAGGAGCCCCCGCCTCACGAACACGCTGCACAATCTCCCGGTCCACAGCATCCAAAACCGCGAACCCCTCAACATCTGACACGCCGTATTCCGCTTCCCCAATACGATCTAGCCTATGCCGAACCCAACGCAGCTCACCCTTAATCTCCTCAATCCCTTTCAAGCACCGCTTAAGCAGCTGCTGATTATACTTGTATTTGCCTATTTTATCGCTTCTACTACGCCGTTTTTTAAGTTTTTGAGCAACAATTTCAGAATTTTCCTGTGTAACCTGTTCATTCAACACACATCCACTCCATAAACACCCTGCAAAACTGACACCGCCCACTCAGGGCTATTAACGCAGAAACGCAACATCGCAAAAAGTCCATGAAATTCCCATGTCCCCACAACAACCTCAAAACCACCCTCTAAACAACAATTAACATCCAAAAGACACCCTGAATGTACGCAGTAACTCAGTCTACCACCCTCCTAAACCACTTACGCAACGGAGCAAACGCCACAACCCCGCAGCCCCCAACGCCGCCACACTCACCACGAGTAAGCACCAACACACCCACCAAAAAACCAAAAACCACAAACAAACCACGCCAACGAACACGCAACCAACTAAGAAACATAATCATCACCCCCAGGCTTAACACCCTCAACCCCACCCTCCAAATCAAACAACCTACCAAGCACATCACTAATCCGCCTAAGAGAAGCAGACACTGCCTCCAAGTCACAACCCAAAGCCTCAACAGACCCCTCCAGCTTCTTCACACGTTCAGGCATCAACAAATACTCAATAACCGCGTCCCGCTGCAAATGCTCCAACTCCCCAACAGACCAGCTATGATCAATCTTCCGCTTATTCGTCCTAACCGTGAAGTAACGACCGAACAGCGAAGCAACTGGATCCTCAACCGCCATCTCCCCAGCAACAACTCGCCCATCTCCAAGCACACACCCATACTTGCTCACCAACGCATCACGTACCCGATTAGCTAAGTTCATAGCCAGGTTCGTAACCTCAACCGGGTTCCTACCCCGAATAACCTCGACATGCACAATCCAACTGCGAGTAGTCTTGCGAACCTTCACGCCCAACTCGGTTCCCAGCAAAGCTGTCCAATTAACCATCTCCGCCCTCTTGAAATTCTTAGGAACCAACCCAGCAGCAACAATCTCATACGCCACCTGGCACTTGTCAAACCGATACAGTCGCGCAGGAAAAACCGTGCCCTCACATAACGTGAGCAAGTTTTTACTTTCACCCGTCAATTCATAGAAAACGACGTTGCTACGCTTTTCACGGCGAATAAGCCTGCACTCCTCAAGCTTCCTAACGTAGTACCAGGTATGTTGACGGCTCAATCCTATGATGCGACCAGCCTTGGTCGGGTAGTCTCCAACGCCAATGCGCAATAGCAGCGGAAGAACCCATGTGCGAACAGTCCTGGTGTCAAATTTTACTTTATACTTTGAACCGCAAACGTTTTTACTTCTGCTACAGGGTCCGACCAAAAAAGCCACCTACGCTATGAAATCTGCGATAAACTTCTCCAACTTAAATTTCAACATGCAAATCTCAGCGAGTGCTTTGACTTCATCCGAACTTTCGAGTACGTCTTCCCTGATGTTTTCCGCGGTGCTGTTCAGCACCTTAATCAAGAGGTCCCAATCACCGAGTCTCAAACCCATTACGCCTCAACCCCCCGCTGTCGACGTCGATAACCCGCTCTTTCTTCTCCAAAACCTTAGACTCCAAAGCGTCCAACCGCTGAAGCTCATTAATCCTCGGAATAATCACATCCTTCAACGTCTTCTCTCCATCCCTCGAAGCGATGCAAGGCAGAAACGCAGCGGTCTTACTGCTCTGCAACAAATACGCCGCCTCCAAATGTGACTTGATAAACCAGTACATCACGCGCATGCTGATATCCCAATTCACGCTTTCAGCCTTAGACCTGGTCTTATGGTTCCAGACAACAGGCGCCTCAATCTTAGCCGCGATATTCACAGAAACGCCGTCGATCTCCTCAACGATCTTGAACTGCACAAAAACGTCATTGCGCTCAGGATCCCAATGCCAATAAACATCCTTAACGCCCCACTTAGCGAACAAGCCATCGATTTCGCTTTTTGTGTAAAGCGCCTTTAGTTTGGTGGTCTTGTATGGAAGGTTAGGGTCATCACTGTAAATCTTCAATACGCAACCTCCCGGATAGCTTCAGCTAGACCTTTCGAAAAAAAGAAAAAGGGAAAATGGCGAGCTCCCGTTCGCCAGTATAAATTATACTCTGGAAGGTAATAATTCGGAAAAGACTATATCCCCTTATATAAAGTCGAAAACTTTGCCCCGAGAAAGGGTGACATTACCCATATAGGAGTCTAAATCTAAAAGTTGAAAGTTATTTTGTCTGTAGAAGCCTCATATAGACTATATTACCTAGAACTGTTAGTAGTCCTTCTCTCACTAAGCCTATTGCTTCAAGCTTCTTAAGGCTTTCATAATCGGTAATTGTTTCTTTTTTGGCTGTTTTAAAGAGAGCGTCAAAGAGTTTCATATTTCCTTTGATAAGCTTGAATGGGTTGCTTACCATGCTTCTTACAAAAAGTGGATATACTGTTAACGGATTATTTCTAAAAGACTCATCGAGTTTGCTCAATCCATGTGGTACAACCAAGTTATCAAACTTGATATCATATGCAGATGCTAAAAGAAAACTGATTGCCAAATTCTCATCGAAGTCCCAAATATCCGTATAATTCAAAACGGAATGCCCAATGATCTTATAAGCGGGTTTGTTCTCAGGAAATACTTGATAGTCAACATGCAATTTGGGTTCTCCTTCTGACATATCGAACCTTACTTGGTGATTGGATGGTCTACCACCTTGTCTAAATCCGAGCATTATGAAAGCAACTTGCCTTTGCGGATCGAAACTATAGCTCGGCTTTTTTAGCAACAGTAGAGGAGTGCCAAATGCAAGGAAAAGCGATAAATCAAGCTTAATATTCTCAAAAACAATTTCTTCGGATAACCCTCTCAAAAATGCAAAGCAAAACCAAGGCAGAGGAGTGAAATCTCTTATGTCCAAAGGAAGAGGAAGATAACTTCTAAATGATTCAGTGTTCTTTGTTCTTTCAAATATGTTAAAAATACATTCCCACAGTCCGTGTTTTCCAACATTTTCAACTCTTCTGCGTAATTGATTTAGTGAATTAATGTTAAATGAGAGAGTCTGACGATTTTTCAAGTCATAGATGATGATGCCCACGATGACATCTGATGTATCATTCTTCTTACGGGGGAAACTCGGAGTTAGAACAAACGCGCTAAAACATATAGCTAAATCTGTTTTCCCGCTTTTAGTAAGGAGTTCTTGCACTTCGCTTAGGTTAATCCTTTCCTTTGAAAGTAACTCAAACTCAATTTGATCATCTCTTAGATAGAATACACCAACGTCATAGAAAATCTGACATAGCTTAGTGTTTCCTATTTTTACTCCCTTTTCCGAGAGGATCCAATTTTTTTCGAACGTTACTACCCTGTTGGTGAATTTCAGAAGATTTGCATCGAGTTTTTTTTCACAGATTACCAGGTCTTCTTTTGTTCTACAAATCAAATCGATTATTCTTTTCTGGAGTTCAAAATATCTATTGGGTTCCTCTATGTATACAAAATCAGAACCGTCGTCCTCAATGTGAGGAATGCTGTGCAAGCGAATTACATATGAAAACAGTTTTTCTTCAGATGAAGAGAGATTAACAACCTTATCGTCCTTCTCAAACGATAGTTCAGCAAGTTCATGCGGTTCATCTTTCTTGTTAATTGAGATGTGGATGCTTGTTATCTTGTAGTCTTTGTGTAGCAATTCGAATAGCTTTTCAAGATCTCCATTCAACGTAGTTACCTTTTGAGTTTAGTCGTGTATAGGTTATTGGGTTCCCAAGCAATAATGGTTACTGTTTCTTTGAGAAACTCTAGGGCAATGCTTCTTCTTCGAAGAAGTACCTTGATTCCTGTTTTAATCGTGTGTGTTTGTTTGTGCCAACTTGTTGCGCGTTTTCTGTAGCATGAAATCTCGTACTCGGACAGCGGAACTCTCTTCATCCCCGCACTGAGACCGCTAGAATCCAAGCCGCTTTTTTATTGCCAATTCAAACAGGAAACTCAATTAACCTCTTAACTTCAATACAATCACTGATGCACAATGGGACTCAAACGAACCTTAAACCTCTTGGATGCCACGTCAATCGGCATAGGCGCAATAATAGGCGCTGGAATCTTCGTTGTGCTAGGCATAGCCATAGGGTACGCTGGACCCGCTGTTGTTATTTCCATGATTATCGCTGGAATAGTCGCCTCGTTCACTGCTTTCAGTTTTGCCGAATTGGGCGCAGCAATCCCTAAAGAAGGCGGCGCATACGAGTACGCATTCGAGCTAATTTCACCTCTTGCAGGTTTCGTAGTAGGCTGCTTGTGGCTGTTCGCCCAAATAGTAGCAGGAGCAGCCATCAGTCTAGGCTTCGCAAGCTATTTCGTAGCTGTCTTTCCAATGTTTTCCCTCAAAACTGTTGCAGTCGTAGCCGCATTAATATTGACTGGGTTAAACCTTATCGGGATAAAACAATCCACAACAATCAACAACATCTTGGTCATCGTGAAAATTGCAATCCTATGCTTATTCGTTGGATTTGGAATATTTCAAATGAATCCGCAAAACTTCTCCCAGTTCAGCCCAAACGGATTATTCGGGATTCTCCAAGGAGCAGGCTTCATATTTTTCGCATATCTCGGTTTTGGCAGAATAGCAGCGCTAGGCGAAGAGGTGAAGAACCCAGAAAGAACTTTACCCTTATCGATTCTGATTGCGTTAACCGCGTCTGTCGTCATCTATATTCTAACTGGTCTCACCGCAACGGGTATGCAAGACTACCGAATCCTTGCACAATCAGGCTCACCTATTGCTGAGGCGGTGAAAGCAACGGGAAATTTCACGATATTCACAGTTGTTTCTTTTGGAGCTTTGATTGCGACAGTAAGCGTTCTGTTAACAAACTTAATTGGCTTGTCAAGAGTCGCATTTGCGATGGCAAGAAATGGGCAACTACCGAAATCAATTGCAAAAATGTCCTCAAGGTTCGGAACACCCTACATTTCTGTTCTTGCAACGGGTGCACTCTTAACAATTTTAGCTTTTGCTCTAGACCTGAAAGAAACAGTAGCAATAACGAGTTTTGCACTTCTCACAACACATATAGTTGTAAATCTTTGCGCAATGAGGCTTAGGAAGAAAATGCCCAATTCCACGAAATTCAGAGTTCCTTTCTACCCTGTAATTCCATCACTTGGTCTTCTCAGCTGCCTCATTCTAATGTTTTCTTTACCTGCTGAATCATGGATTGTTACAGCTATCTTTGTGGCTCTCAGCGCAGCCTTATATCTGGTTAGCTCAAAAAAGCTCAGTCACTCAGAACGTGAATAAGCCGTAACATAGAAGAACTAGTTAAATGCAAAGTGTTCTAGATTAGCCCAGAAAACATCAGGAAAAAACGCTGAAATCCTTCTCAAATTATAAAAGCTAGTTTATCCAATTGTTAGCTGAGAGGCTTTGTAATATGCCAGTTGTAAAAATAATCGAGTTGATAGGAAGTTCACCTGAAGGTTGGGTTGGAGCCGCTGAGAATGCAGTTCAAGAAGCAGCAAAGACAATTAAGAACATAAAATCACTTCACGTAAAACGCTGCACCGCAAAAGTCAAGGACAACAAGATAGTAGAATACCGCGCTGTTGTTAAGATTGCTTTTATCGTGGAAAGATAAACCCGCAAAGCATCTTCGGGCAGAAATGAACCACAGCTTCCCCTTTTTTGCAATTCAGTAAACAACGTTGAATCAACAAATGAACAGTGTTTGTGGTGGGCCGGACCGGATTCGGACCGGCGACCTTCTGCACGTCAAGCAGATGTCCTAACCAGGCTAGACGACCGGCCCACTGCAATATTCTATTTTGTTTTCCTGTATATAGTCACTTCGTCGTTTTGGCTGTAGCAGACATATTCAAATCTGCTGCTATTAATTTATTTTCCCGTTTTCTAACGCGGGCTACGTGCCATTCGTCGTTTTCATAGTACGCGAGTTTCACATTTTCGTGAGTTAGAATAGAATGGAAAAAGAAAAGGGAAAATTAAGCTTCAGGCAATGTTTCTGTGCTTCTTATGCCTTCGACACCATTGATTTGAGTTGTGATTTCCCGCAGTTTCTTGTAATCTTGAACCTCAACAAAGACCGCTAAATCGAACCTTCCGTAAGTGAAGTATGCCTTTCTGACGCCAGCAATCTTCCTAACAGTGTTTAGAATCATATTTGCCTTAGTAGGCACGACTTTCAACAGTATACACGCATCTAGCATGGTTACGCTTCCTGCTGTTGTATTTCTACGAGGGTTTCGGTGAAGACTACACCGGCAATGCAGCCCAGCCTCAGCACTGTGGCATCTAGCTCCTTAAGGTCTGCGGCTTCAAGGTCCACTACTGCATCGTATCTTCCAAGCGTCGGGAAGACTCGCTTGACAGTTTTCAACTGGCGAATTGACTTAACAGCATCCTCAAACTTGCCATGCACAGTTCTTATTAGAACACAAGCAGATAGCAAAGAGCAAGTCACCTAAACATACAAAGCAACAATGCGATATTAAACTGTTGGGAAACAAACCTTAGGGCACGCAGCAATCCTCGCCACCGATGTCTTCAGCACTTTAATATTTTGGGCGTATTGCAGTTGTGAGCGTTGCCTATTTGGCGCTTGTTATTTCTGTTGTTTTGCTACAGGCCGCGTCATGATTTTGATTACATCTTTGTGTCTCAAATTGTAATCTTTAGGCAGTCGTATTCCTGTTTTAGCGTCGATTGCCAGAATATAGTTTTCCACAAGGCGCGTATGTACACTTCGAGCAAGGTCAAGGGGCGTTGAGCCGTTTGGCATCAAATACACATCAGGCAGCAAGTTTCCGTGATGGTCCGTATACTTAAATTCGTCGCTAACTGGGTAAACCATGTTGCTTTTCAAAAGCTTGAAAACTACAGTGTTCAGGGCTTGTTGGATGCCTGTGTTTATCCATTTGTCCATAACTCTCTTTTCAATGTACTCTAAAGCGCCCTGCTGTTTCGCCGTGAGTCGGGCATTTTCTTTTATTTTGAACTTTTCTTGACCTGGCGTATATTGAAGTAAATTCATCTTCTCTGCTCTTCTGAGTACGAGTTCGGCTTCGGCAGAACATGCTGCGACTAGGCTGCGTCCATAGTGCTCAGTTAACATTCCAATGTAGTTCTCAGAGGTGAGGATGTCCATTTTGTTGGCTATGATTAGTGTAGGCTTAACAAGTGGAAGGAGGAACGCGGCGAATTTGATGGTTTGATTTAGGTTCCACTTAGCGAAAGGAACGTCTTTTAGCCCTGACTTTTCTAAGGCTTGGAGAACCTGCAGTGGATTAGCTTTTACTCCGGATAGCGCTTTTGCAATCGCTTCTGACAGCGATGAGGCTGAGGCTTCGCGGATAATGAATTGGCGATTGCGTTCAATTATGTCTGCTATCCACCTGTTAATTTCCATTTCAACGTCAATTGCATCTTGCACGGGGTTGCCGCTTCCAGGCTGGGTTATTTTGCCGTCAACGTCAATTGAGCCTGAAGCGTCTACTACGTGGATGAGCGCGTCGGCTTGTCCGATGACGGAGAGAAACTGGTTCCCTAATCCTTTGCCCATCCATGCGTCTTTCACTAAGCCAGGCACATCAATAATCCTAACTGGAACGTATCGCCAACCATCTATGCAGGTAGAATTTAACGGGTTGTCTTTTACGCCTAGTTCTTTGCAGACGCAGACATCGCAGACGTACGCGGTGCCAATGTTCGGCTCTTTTGTGGTGAATGGAAAATTGGATATTTTGGCGTTTAGGAGTGTAGCTGCATTGAATAAAGTTGTCTTACCAGTGTTTGTTTTCCCAACTATGCCAATGGTTAACAAGCAAGCGTCACTCAATTAGGTAATATCGTTACTGAAAGATAAGAAGATAACGTGTGCAATGGTTTCAGGACGGTTGCATTGCTGTTCTTTAGCTTGCTAACTCGAAAACCATAGCCATGCCTTGTCCTCCGCCAATGCACAAAGTTGCCAAACCATATCTTGCGTTGTTTCGTTTCATTGCGTGAAGTAATGTGACGACAATTCTTGTTCCAGTGCAGCCTATTGGATGCCCTAGTGAAATGCCGCTGCCATAAATGTTTGTTTTATCTATGCTTATTTTCAGTTCTTTCATGCAGGCTATGGTTGTAGACGCGAAAGCCTCGTTTAGCTCTATGAGATTTACGTCATCTAAAGATATGCCTGCAGTTTTTAATGTTTTTTTAACTGCGGATACTGGCCCTAGTCCCATGTATGCTGGGTCTAATGCGCTGGATGCAAAGCCTAAAATTCGTGCGAGAGGCTTAAGACCGAGTTGTGTGCAGTTTTCTTCTTTCATGAGGAGAACTGCTGCTGCGGCATCGTTGATTCCAGAGGCGTTGCCTGCGGTGACGGTGCCATCTTTTTTGAAGGCTGGTTGAAGTTTTGACATTTTCTCAAGCGAAGTTTCCATTGGGCGTTCGTCGGTGTCGAAAACTGTTGGTTCGCCTTTTTTCTGCGGAATAGAGAATGGCGTGATTTCTTCTTTGAATTTGCCGTTTTTTATTGCGGCGCGTGCTCGCTGGTGGCTGAGGAGTCCAAGTTCATCCTGTTCTTGTCGAGTGATTTTGTATTTTTCAGCGAGGTTTTCGGCTGTTATGCCCATGTGGTATCCGTAAAGTGATTCTATTAGGCCGTCTAGAACCATGAGGTCGTGGATTTCGCCTTGTCCGCTTAAGTCCATTTTGTAGCCCCATCTGGCTCTGGGTAATGCGTAGGGTGTGTTGCTCATGTTTTCCATGCCGCCTGCGATGATGACGTTGGCTTCTTTGGTCATTATGGCTTGGGCGCCTAGGCTGATGGCTTTTAATCCTGAGGCGCATACTTTGTTTACGGTGTAGGCTGGTACTTCTTTGGGGAGTCCGCTGTAGATGGCTGCTTGTCTAGCCACGTTTTGTCCTTGTCCTGCTTGGAGAACGTTGCCCATGATGACTTCGTCTACTGCGATTTCTGTTAGCGCTTCGTTCCATGTGTGGAACTTTTTTTCAAGTTCGGTTATTCCTTGGTCCAAGAGTTTGGGTTGAAACGTTGGGTTTTCTTTTGGTGGAACTGGGCGTAACCCGTTTCTTTTTAGGATTTCGCTGATGACTTTGCTTCCAAGCTGAGTTACGGGGATGTCGCGGAGTGCGCCGCCGAAATTGCCTATGGCTGTTCGTACTCCGTCAACGATGACTATTTCGTCTATTTTCAATATTTTTGCCCTCGTCACATGTGCTATTATATGGGTTATGGTTGGGCTGTTCTTAAGACTTTTTGTAATGTGGGTGTAAGTGGTGTTGTTGTTTGCGTGGTTTACGCGGCGCTTTCTTGTTTAGTACGATTCAGGAATATTTCGTGGCTCGAAATTTCATACTTAAGCTGGAAACGCACCGTACAGGATGGTTCAAAAGGCAGAGGGTGTCAAAAGGCATGCTCGGAGTTAAAGCGGTTCCAAGTTTAGCGCTTGTCATAGCTGGGTCAATGGATTTGTTAACAACCATTGTTGGAATCGCCTTTTTTGGAGCTGTTGAAAGCAACCCGTTTATTGCAAGTATCGCTGGAGCCAGTTTGCCAGTGTTTACAGCTATAAAAATCACCACAACCGCATGCCTAGGGTTGCTGTTTTATAAAGGAGAAAGCATGCTGCTTGAAATTCAAGATAAGGCTAGTCGTTCTTTCCAGTGCACGCGCATAATGCTCAGAGTTGCATGCATAGGAGCGACAGCGTTTCTTCTATTTGCCGTGGTGAACAACCTGATTGTGGTTGCCAGCGCAATCTAACGGTGTGAGCGCCTAAACACTTTTAATCAATCGTGCGGTTCATCTGCTTCATGAAAGTAAATGAGAAGGACAAAGCAGTGCAAGCTGAGTTTAAGCCGTTAATCGTCTGGTTGATTCTGAATGGAAAAACAGAAGAAGCCCTTGAGCTGCTGGCAAAGAACTATGGGGTGAATGTGCCGAAGCTGAAGGTAGGCTTGCCTAAAGGTCGCAAAAAGCGCGCTTATGGCTGTTACACGCCCAGAAACGAAACAATCTCAGTGCTCAACAGCGACGCATTAGGAAACCCATTCGTGATTCTGCACGAGTTTTATCATCACTTGCGCACGCACTCAGTGGACAAGCAGCATAAGGGAACGGAGAAGAACGCGAACAAGTTCGCCACAGAATTTCTGCAGGCATACGAAACCGCAAAACGCACACAAAGCTTGAACTAAAGCTTGATGCGGCACTTTATGCTCTGCGGAGACTATAGCCCCCTTATTTAAAGTATAAATAGGCTGGAACCTGT
>Ga0299912_10002271_pt1 | contig 15751 bp, 14 predicted proteins | sample RVTome_2_FD_207667 | JGI IMG/M metagenome (GOLD analysis project Ga0299912, IMG submission 207667) | Soil microbial communities from uranium-contaminated site in the Upper Colorado River Basin, Wyoming, United States - RVT95D214 (version 2) ... | reverse complement strand
CATCTCGCTCGCGAGCTCACCGAGCGACGCGGGCCGGCCGGCCAGGCGCTCGAGCAGCCCCTCCCGGAACGCCGTCACCAGCCAGACCAGCCGGTAGAAGGGCGTCGCGAGGCGCATCGCGCGCAGCAGGGTGCGGGTCTGGCCTGCGCGAAGCACCTCGATCACCGTTCGCCATCGCATCTCGCGTCTCCTCGTCGCTTCCACGCGGTCCGCTCACCCGGCCGAAGGGCGGGAGGCGCAGGGAGCGAAGCGGGAAGCCGACGCATCATGAGCGCGTCCAGTGCTTCGCGCAAATCGGGGACGGCGGGCGGGTGGGGCAGAGCCCCCGGAGCGCCCGATCGCGAAGAAGGGGGGCGTTCGACCGAACGACGTTTGGAGCCGGATGTCGCCTGTGGTCGATGGCGGTACTGATCAGGTCAAGAGCCGCGCGGCCGGGCGCTCGAAGGCGAACACCATCAACCTGGGTGAGGCGCTGGTCCGCTACTCGGAGGTCTACCTCCAATCGGCCTTCGAGGAGGGAGAAGATCTCCTCATCACGATCGACGTCGCCGACTTCTACGTGGAGGACTTCGAAGCGCGTCTGGGGCTGAGGTTCGAGGTGATGAGCGAGGCTCATCCCGTGTTCAGCAGACTGTATCGGGGAAAGGGCCTGGGCCATTTCGCGCCGGTGGCGTTCGGAGGCGGCGCATTCATGAAATCGTCGATGCGCAGGACGACCGACGAAGCCCTGCGCCGCGTGCTCCTCGACTTCCTCACCGAAGCCAAGCGGCTTCACCCCTCCTGGCAACGCGAGGGGTCCCGTCCCTCGGAATGAGAAGGCAGCCGTCAGGTCGGGTTCGCTCCCCCCGCCCCCGGGGGGAGTGCTGAGCTCGAGGCTACCGCAGCCCGGGTCCGCCACGCTGCGTGCGAAACCCCTGACACAAACCCCCCTCGCCTACCACTATCACCCAGAGGGGTTGTAGGTACATCTGTCCCCCGGGGAGGCTCCGATGGAGTTCTTGTACGGCCGGACCGCTCGCATCCTTGCCGTGGCGGTCGTTCTGCTTCTCTCGCAGACCGCTCTCGCGATCCCGATCGGGCAATTCGACTTGGTCGGAACCGTGAGCTTCGACGCCGACGACATCGACTGGAACCCGGCGGGCGGTGGGACGGGCAGCGCGACGGTCATCGCGCCCGTCTCGGGCGCTTTCGTGGGGCTCGCCGGGACCAGCGCGACCGCCAAGGACCTGAACAGCGCGACACAGCCCACGGGGGTGGCGTTTCTCCTCGCCGACTTCCTGATCTTCGCCGCCGCGCCGACCCTCAGCCTCGACCTCACGTACATCGAGCCGGGGCAATTCAGCTCGGCGCTCTGCAGCGCCGCGCCGGCCGCCGGCCAGATCTGCACACCGACCGGCTCTCCCTTCAACTTCGTGAACCTCCCGAGCGGGAGCGGCCTCTCCTCGATCCTGAGCTTCGTGGTGAGTGGAACGGCGAGCGATGGGGTGAGCGACGGCCCCTTCACCGCGGTCTACACCGCCCAGTTCGTCGGGCTCTCCTATCAGTCCGTGCTTGCCACGATCGTTGGCGGGGGCTCGCTGACGACCTCGTACTCCGGAAGCTTCGAGGTCGTCCCGGAGCCGGGCACGCTGCTGCTGGTCTCGGCGGGTCTCGGGCTACTCGCCCTCCGCCGACGCCGCACCTAGAGGGGACCGCATGACGGAGTAACGACGCCAGCCTTCCCCTTTGAGGGGGACGGGATGAGGCGTCGGAACTTCGAAGGTCTGGAGCGGCTGGCGGCGTCCGGCGCGCCTGTTCGAAGAGGGTCTCACACAAGCCCATGGCGCGCGCCCGCGTGAGTTCATGCGGGCGACGGCGTTGCGCTGGATTCGGCCTCGTCCGAGGGCGGTGAGGAGGGGCTTCGCGGGACGGGTCGTGCCGAGCGCAAGCCGCGGCCGTCGGAAGCGCAGCGGGAGATCGTTGCCCAGGCGCGCTGCTCGAAGGTCCGGCTGGGCGCGCCAGCAGTCTCCACCCGTGCCCCCGAGCGGTGGAGCTCCCCCGGCTCCTGCGTAGGAATACGGACCAGCTCTCCGTGTCAGCCGCGCGGACGGACGCACACTCCGGGAGCCATCAAACCGTACAGCCACGAATCAGTTGCGCCTTCGTTGCATCGATAAGTAGAGAGCCGTCGACGAGCCTTCCTGCAATGTCCATGACGGATTCGAGCTTCTCGAGGGAACGGTCACAGAGATGAAGCTGGCACGCCTTCCATTCACAGTCGCGATCTGTACGCTGAATCGGTGCGGCTACCTGCGCCGTGCCGTGCAAGCGCTGTTGGAGCAGCTTCGGGACTTTCCGGATGGTCACTTGCTCGTCGTGGACAACGGCTCGACAGATGGGACGGAAGAGTATCTCCGGCGTCTCCGGGATTCATCGGGGAATTGCGCATTCGTGCGTGAGCCCCTGAAGGGCCTCTACTATGGCCGGGTCCGAGCGATCCGCGAGTTCCGCGGCGACTTCCTGATCTTCCTCGATGATGATGCGGTTCCGGTGCATGGATGGCTCGAGGGGATGCTGCGCGCCCTGACGGAGAGCCCCGAGGTGGGCATCGTCGGGTGCGCCATCGATCCCATCTGGGAGGGGACACGACCGGCGTGGCTCTCCGACCGGCTGATGAGGGAAATACCGGTGTACGAGGTACGAAAGAGCGAGGAAGCCGCCTTTCCCTGCTATCCGGCCGGCATCGCTCTTGGCCTGCGCAGGGACGCATGCATGGCGCTCTATTCCTGTCCTCAGCGGCTCCATGATTATCCCCTGGGGCGGCAGGGAACCTCGGAGGATGGAAGGGAATTTCGCATGCTCGGAGGGGAAGACACGGATCTCTGCGAAATCTACGCGCGGAATGGCTTCCGCATCATCTTCACCGCCGGGGCAAGGGTTGGCCACGTCGTGTCAAAGGAGCGTTTGCAGCCGCAGTGGTACATCGACAAGCTCGAGAGCGAAGGTCACCTGCGGATCCGGTTGCTTCGGCTCACCGGGTCGCCGCTCTTCAGCCGGCACTCGATCAAGATGCTCACCATGCTCCCCGCGCTCGCGTTGGTGCATGTGATTCCGGACGTCCTGCTACCTGGCGTCGACCGCGTCTTGATCCGAGCGCAGTATCGGAAGTGCGTCGGCGCGTGGTTTGAGCTGATGCATGGTCCGCGGCTTCGTCCGCTCCCCTATCTGGCTTCTGCGGTGGCGCTATGAGGGGATCCTCCGGAATGCGCCTGGGAAGGGTGAGCTGGGTGAAGAATCTCGAAAGGTTTCGCAGCCGCGCGCGCCAGATCGCCCGCACTCGAAGCTGGCTGTACGCGATCGTCCGCACGCTCAAGTACGGTCCCTTCTTCGGCGTCCGAAGACGATCGCCGCTCCGCCGCGAGCTGCTGAAGCACGGCACCCGGGAGGGGTGGCGGATGCTCAATCTCGGAAGCGGAGGCTGCAGGCTGAGAGGGGTGGTCAACCTCGACGTCACGCCGGTCACGGGTCCCCAGGTGGTGGGGGACGGTTACGCTCTCCCGTTCCGGGACGAGACCTTCGACGTGATCTTCTGCGAATACGTGATCGAGCACGTGCCCGACCCCGAATCCTTCCTGCGCGCCGCCGGCCGCACGCTCAAGGCGGACGGTCGCCTCTATCTGGAGGCTCCGTTCCTGCAGCCCGGGCACGACCTCCCCGGGGATTACACGCGCTGGACCCGAAACGGCTTCGTGCGCGAAATGGAGCGAGCGGGCCTCAGCGTGGTCAGAAGCGGGATCCACCTGGGTCCGGCCTTCACCCTGGTCTGGATCGCCAAGGACTTCCTGGCCGCGGTCGCCTCGCTGGGAATCGACCGCCTGCATCGGATCTTTCGCTACGCGCTGGCCTGGGCGCTGTCACCGCTGATGCTCCTCGACCCTTGGCTCATCAGGCTTCCGCAGGCCGAAGCCCTGGCGAGTGGCTATTTCTTTCTCGCCGTCAGGGACGACTGAGCAGTGAGTGCGGCAGCGAGACTACTCCGACGTCGGCAAGGCAAGACCGCTCATGCCCTGATCGGCTGCTCCACCCGCGGGCGACGCGAAACCACGTCCATGAGAGCGCGTATCCTCGACACTCTCCCCCACCGGCTCCTATGGGCACTTCTTCCGCTCGACCGCCTCTATCGAAGCCTGGTCGTGCCGCTGAATCAGTCGATCTACAGCGCCAGGGCCCACCGGCAGATCGAGGAGATCGTCAAACAGAGCGTGGTCGACGAGGTCCACATCGAGGCTACGAACATCTGCAATGCTTCCTGCAGGTTCTGCGCCTATCGCCTCATGGAGAGACCCAAACGCGTGATGGAGCTCGGCGACTTCCAACGCTACGTCGACCAGATCGTGGCTGCGGGCGTAGAGACCTTCGACCTGACGGCAATCGTCGGCGATCCCTTCACCGACGCGTTGCTCTTCGAGCGCCTTGCATACTTGAGGACGCGAGCCGCGAAAACCATCAGCCTGACCACGAACGCCATCGCCATGCCTCCGCACAAGACGGATCGGATCATCTCCTTTGCCGAGTCGTTCTGCGGCGACCTACTGATTCGGATCAGCTTCGGCGGTTTCGACCGGCAGACGTATCACAAGATCTTCCAGGTGGATCGGTTCGACCGCGTCGTCAAGAACATCATGCACCTGCTGGAGAGAAGGCAGGAGCTGAAGCTGGGAGCAGTCGCTGTGGAGCTGCACGTTCGATGCCCCCTTTCCGGACTGAAAGGGCCAACCTATCGGATGTTCCGCGACTACGAGTCGCGTGGGCTCCTGACGATTCGCCGGCGCGTCAACCGCGATCTTCGCTACGGGAATTGGGGTGGGAAGGTCAAGCCCGAGGAGATTCGATCCGTCGGGCTCACGCCGGCACCCAGGCCGAAGAGGTTCTTCGGCCCATGCGACCTGATGTTTTCGCGGGGCTTCGTCGTGACGCTGGATGGGACGGTCAATGCGTGCGCGTGCAGAGACGTCGAGGTCTCTCTCCCGATCGGCAATCTCAACGACGAAGCGTTCATTGACGTCATTCGCGGCGCGCGTCGTCATCGACTGATGGCGGAGATGATGCAGAACCGGATTCCACCCTTTTGCCGGGAGTGCAGCGAATACAGAAGCATCTTCTCTCCGGACGCCGACTTCTATAGACAGTTTCTCAAGAGGGCGCAGGCATCGCCGAGATGACGTGCAAGAGACGAACCATGATTGACCAACCGATCGCCGTGGGCGCGCCGGGAGGAGGTGGGAGCTCGCATCGACTCGGCCTCTCGGACATCCTTGCGGATCCTCCTCTCGTCCACGGCGGGGGGACCTGCATCTGGCGGATGAGCAACGACGTCCTGGAATTCATCGATCACCACCTTCCGTGCGGCTCCCGGACCCTGGAGACTGGCGCGGGACTCTCCACCATCCTCTTCGCCTTGAAGGAATGCCATCACACCTGTGTGGTGCCCCTGCGCGAGGAGGTGAGCCGGCTGCGAGACTACTGCGGGACCCGGGGCATTTCCCTTCAGGGGGTGAAGTTCGAGGTGGAACGGTCGGAGGTCGCACTGCCGCGGATGAACCCCGGACCCCTCGACCTGGTCCTCGTCGACGGAAGCCACGCCTTCCCGGCGCCGTTCATCGATTGGTACTACAGCACGCCTTTCCTCAGGGAGGGGGGGATCCTCATCGTCGACGACACCCACCTCTGGACCGGTGACATCCTCCGCCGCTTCCTCGAGGCGGAGACTGTCGAATGGAGGCAGTTGGAGACCTTCTCCGGCCGGGCCGCGGCGTTCCGAAAGCTCGCCTCGGGGTCCGAGACGAAAGGCTGGGAGGAGCAGGCTCTGCTGGTGAAGAAATCCCGGTCGCTCACCCGGCGGCACAAGCTGTATCTCGCCTGGCGGCTGGCGCGTCGCGGACAGCTCCTGACTTTGGTGAAGAAGGCGGCTTCCTCGATCGCGCCAGGAGCCTGAGCCTCGTCCCAGCGCCAGGCCGGCCTGCCACCGCTGCATCGGCTACGACCGCCAAGAGCCGGCTCCGCCCGGGCCCGCCCTCGTCGTCCATGCGCCTCTCCGAGCTCTCCGCCACGGCGATCCCCGGCCGTGAGGCCACGCGGGCGCCCGCTCGCTCCCGCTCTCCGCACCGCAGGCTCCGTAGTTCCATGGAGGTTCTCTGCGTAGACGCACACACCTCCGTCCGTACTCGAGAGAAATCTTTCGATCGAATCCGATTTCTACACTGAATGCCGTCAAGAAATCTGAGGAGGCGCCGATCGTTGCGCGCATTGACGCATCGAAGAGAAGTCGATGCAGAGGAGACTCTGGATGAGGAGAGGGATGAAATCGTTCACGGTCCTCGGCGTCCTCTTGGTCTTTGCAGCCTCGTCGTCGGGGGAGAGATCCGAGGAGAAGGCAGCGGTGCTCGGCCACCTGGCCATTCAAGGTGTGGTGGGCATCCACGCGGGTCCGGGAGACATCGAGGTCTCGGCGCCCAGCTACCCGTACCGAGCCGGCGAGCGCGTCAGCGCGCGCGAGCACAGCAGCGCGGTGCTGACGCTGGCAGATGGCTCGATTGCCATCGCGCCGGAGACGAGCGTCAGCGTGAGCGGTGAGGCTTCCCGCTATCGGATCGACCTGGAGAGGGGGGCGGTTCGCCTTCGATTCGCTGACTCTACCGTCTTCGAGCTCGCGAGCGGACAGTTGCGGATGAGGTTTCCGACTTCGGCGGCGAAAGGTTCGGACGCGCAGGGGCCGGTGGACGTGATGATTGCGGTGGGAGAGGATGGGGTCGTTGCAGCCGATGCCTACCAAGGAGCAGTCGAGCTCAGCCGTGTCGCTGGGGGCGCCCCTCGCGTCGTCGCAGCGGGCGAGCGCGAGGTGTTTCACCTCGGCAACGCCCCGGTCAGCGCGGAAGGCGAGCGGGAGCTGCGCGAGACGCTCGCTCCGTGGCTGATCGGGACGGGTTCGGTGGTCGGGGCCGGAGCGCTCGGAACCGGCATCTACTACCTGGTCGACGACGATGACGACGACGATTCCGAAGCGAGCCCGGTGCGATGAGTGGGTCACCGCGGTTGCGGACGGGGCCTTCGCGCTCCAGCGTGGTCGTCACCTCCGGGGAAGGCAGCCCTTCCCGGCTGGCGCTCATCACCTCGGCGACTCTACTCACCATCGGGCTCGCATGCGCCAGCACGCCGGTGGTCGAGCCGGGGGGTTCGATACCGGCTTCGTCGATGGACTCTTCCGCCGCGGAGACGCTCAACGAATCGCTCCTGGCCGCGGTGGCGCAGGAGCCAATGGGGGAGGTGCTGGCCGGCGCGGACTACAAGATCGGGCCGGGCGATCTCCTTCAGATCGCCGTCTTCCAGGTGGAAGAGCTGAACCGCACCGTGCGTGTGAGATCGGATGGTGCGATCTCCCTTCCACTCCTCGGAAGCGTCCGCCTGGTGGGTGTCACCAGTAGTGAGCTCGAGGAGCAGCTCGCCGCGCGCCTTCGGGAGGAGTACTTGCAAGATCCCCAGGTCTCCGTCTTCGTCGAGGAATACCGCTCCCATCCCGTGACGGTGCTCGGGCAGGTGAACCAACCCGGGATCTATTACATGCGAGGAAGAAGGACCCTCCTCGAGGTGCTCTCCGAGGCGGGCGGACTCACTGAAGAGGCCGGCCGCACCGTTCATCTGCGCAGGAGGACCTGGAACGAGGATGCCAGGGAAGCGGGCTTCGAGCTGGTCGTCGTCGACCTCGCCGCGCTTCTGGAGAGCGGTGCGCCTGATTCCGAGCTCGTCCTGCGCGACCACGATGCCGTCCACGTGCCGAAGGCCGGCTTCGTCTTCGTGGAGGGTGCGGTCAAGGAGCCCGGCGCCTATCCACTCGAGAATGGCGCGACCGTTCTCAAGGCGGTCACGATGGCGGGGGGCGTCGACTTCGAGGCTCAGAAGTCCGCGGTCCGGGTGATCCGAGAGAAAGGTGGCGGATCCGACGTCGCCAGGGTCGACCTCGGCGCGATCCCCAACGACCCCTCGGCCGACCTCGCCGTACAAGACGGTGATGTCGTGATCGTGCCCTCCAGCCCGATGAAGGTCGCTCTGACCGGGCTGTGGCGTGGCATCGCAGGTCTCATCAACCTGACCGCCGGCCTCTGATCCGAGATCCCTGCGTCCTCAAGAACCTCCCCCCGGAATTGCGCGAGAGAAACCAGATGTCGACGAAGCACAGTCCGCACGGATCGAGTCCGCTGGTTCCGGTCGAGTGGACCGGCGAACGCCCGATGGCGCTGGCCCCTTACGACGGCCGCTGGGGGGCAAGTGTTCCCGGCGACGAGATCGACGTTCGCCAGGTCTGGTATACGATCGTTCGCTATCGCTGGACGATCGCCGCCGTGGTGGCGGTGGTACTGCTGAGCACCCTCCTGGCAACGTTCTTGATGCGGCCCGTCTTTCGCGGAGCCTCCCTGATCGAGATTCGCCTTCCCGTCAGCCCGATCACCCTGGGTGGCCCGGTACCCGTGATCGCCGGCCAGTCGCGCGAGTATCTCGAGACGCAGTCCCGGATTCTCAGCAGCAGGTCCGTCGCCCTGGCGGTCATCGACCGCCTTCATCTTCGTTCCCACCCGGAGTTCAACGGTGCAACCACGCAGAGGGGATTCCTGAGCGGGCTGCGCCAGATCGGAGCCGTGATCGGTCGATCGGCCGATGATTCGTCGCTTCCGCAGGATGCGGAGTGGGAGCTCCAGACCGCACTCCTCGAGCACGTGAACGTCTTGCCGGTCCGAGACTCGAACCTGGTGCAGGTCAGCTTCGACTCCTTCTCGCCGGAGCTGGCGGCTCGGGGCGCGAACGCGATCGTGGAGGAGTTCGTTCGGCTCAACGACCAGCGCCGCTTCCGGTCCGCTTCCGGTGCGAAGCGCTTTCTCGAAGCCGAGATCGCCACCATCGAGGATCAGTTGGAGGCGTCCGAGAAGGCCTTGACCGCTTTTGCGCGGCAACACAAGGTGGTGGATGTCGACGAAAGCATGAATCTGGGTACCTCCCGCATTTCCCAGCTGACCCAGGAGCTGACGCGGGTGGTGGGCGCGCGAATCGCAGCCGAGTCGCTGTACCAGCAGCTCAAGGACAGCTCCGAATCCGGGCTTCCCTCGGAAATCGAGAACGAGGTCACTCTCGCGCTCAAAGACAGTCTGGCTCGGTCCAACGGGTTGTACATGCGCTTGTCCCGCATCTACAAGGAGAACTACCCCAAGCTTCGACAGATCGCCGCCAAGATCGCCGAGGACAGGCGAAGTCTGGAGCGCGAAGTGCAGGCGGTGGTCGCCTCGGCCGCGGCGGATTTCAAAAAGGCGCGGCGACGCGAGGACCTGCTTCGAGAGGAGCTCGAACGGGAAAAAGCGACACTGCTGGACGCCAAGGACAGGGCCGTCCAGTACCACATCCTCCAGCGGGAATGGGAGACCAACCGCCAGCTCCATTCGGGACTCCTCGAGCAGATGAAGAACCTCGACGTGGCGGGAACCATGGAGATCGACAACGTCTCGGTGATCGACCGAGCCCAGGTTCCACCCGACCCGCACAAGCCGAGGCTCGCCGTAAATGCCGGGATCGCGCTCGGTCTCGGGACCGTTCTGGGGCTCGCGCTGGCGTTCGTTCTCGCTTACCTGGACGACGTGATCCGGACGCCCGAGCAGTTCGAGGCGCTCACGGGCGTCGCGAGCCTCGGAGCGGTGCCGAAGTTCGAGGCTCTCAGTCTCGGGGCCGACGAGAGGCTGGAGCGAATCGCAGACAGCCAGCGAGAGAGCAGCATCGCGGAAGCCATGCGACTGGTGCGTCTCAATCTGGAGGTGTTGTCGGAGCGGACCGGAGCGCGTCTGCTTCAGGTGACGAGCGCTGCGGTGGGCGAGGGGAAGACCACGACCGCCGCGAATCTCGCAGTGGTGCTGGCGCAGCGTGGCTCCCGAGTGCTGCTCGTGGATGCCGATCTTCGCAGGCCGCGACTTCACGAGATCTTCGGGGTATCCCTGAGCCCGGGGCTGGGAGAAGCATTGGAGGGCAAGGCCCACGTCACGGTGCACAAGACGGATGTCGAGAACCTCTCGCTCCTGACAGCCGGCGGCTCCACGCTCGATCCGGAGAAGGCCCTGGGAACCGTCAACATGGAGGTGCTGACGGAGGGTGCCTCGGAGGCGTTCGACTTCGTGATCCTGGACTCGGCGCCGATTCTGGGGATTACCGATTCCACCACCGTCGGAACCAGGGTGGACGGCGTGATCATCGTCGTGTCCGCGGAGCAGGGTCGCGAGAGAGCGGTTCGGGAGGCGGTGAGGCGGCTGAGGCTGGTGGGCGCTCCGCTGCTGGGAGGCGTGATCAACATGACGGACGTGACGAGACACTCCTACTCGTACTACGGCAGGTACTACTACCGCCGCGACGACGCCGGGGCCGGCGAGCAGGCCAGGATGGCAAACTGCTGAGTCCGGGTCGACGGAGGGATGTGACAGCCGATGAGACGACACCTCGAGCTGCTCTGCCGAGTCGCTATCTCCAGCAGCGTCGTCTGCTCGACCGCGCTCTGGATCGTCGCCGGAGCCGCGCCGTGGTGGATCTCGATACGCGAAGAGCGGGCTGCGGCCGGCGAGATGGCCGCGTCTGCTGCGTTTGCATGGATCTGGGCGGACGCGCCCGCGCGAGTCACCGCACGCAGGATGCTCCTGGAAGGCCACCGAGTGAGGGAGGCGGAGGTCGAGGCGCTCCTGAGGTGGAGCGCGCGGGCGCGGCCGCTCTACGCCCCGACCTGGCTCACCCTGGCGGAACTCGCGCACCGTGAAGGTCGCTCCGAGCAGGCGGACGCCTACGCGGAGCGGAGCATGGCCCTGTGGCCCGGGCGCCCGCGCCTGGTGTGGAAGGTCGCGGTGTTGCGGGTGGAGATGGGCGACAGCGAAGGCGCCTTCCGTGCCCTTCGAGCGTATCTGCGCATCACGGAACGAACCATCCCCCAGGTCGTTCTGGTGGCGGACCGCCTCGAGCCGGATCCGAGAGCGCTGGTATCGCGCTTGATCCCGGACCGCGAGTCCCCCGCCGCGCGCGTCTGGCTGAACGAGCTGCGGGAGCTGGCTCTCTGGAAGCGCGACGCGGCCCTGGCCAGGGAGGCCGGGGCCGCCCTGCCACCCTCGACACCCGTGACCTGGGCGGGTGAAGCGAATGGATAGCTCATCTCCTCGAGCGGATGGCTGGGGCAGGGAGCTCGTCTCGGCGCTCGCCGATGGCGAACCCCGGGACACGGTCTATACCCATCTCGACGAGCTGCTGCGATGGCTCGCCTCACCGGGTGCCGCGGAGGTTGCGCCGATCGACGTGGCGCTCCGAGATCGGCGGATCGACGTCCGATGGGGAAAGCGAATGGCGCTGATGCTGCTGGAGGAGATGCTCTTCTCCGGCTCGCACGGCGCGCCCCATCAGGTGCTGGGTTTGCCACCCGACTGTCGCAAGTCGGAGCTTCGTCCTCGTTACCGGCTGTTGATGCGCGTCTACCATCCCGATCGCTCCAATGGCAGCAGCAGGTGGTTCACCGAACGGGCCGAGCGGATCAACGCGGCCTATGCGCGGACCCGGGACGAAGGCCATCGCGCCAACCCCAGCCCTGTTCTCCGCAAGGCCGCCGAGTCTGCGGGGATCCGGAGGATCGCTCGCTCCGGGGGGCGACGCCGGCGAGGCCCGCATCGGATCCGGCGCTTGCTGGGCACGCCGAACGCGTTTAGCCGGCGGTTTCTCTTCGGTGTCGTGATCGCCTCGGCGGCACTGGTGGTCTACAGCTGCGTCGCCAACGTGAGCTGGGTTGCCCTCGATCCGACGGCGACCTCTGCGGACGAGTCGATGCGACCCGAGCCTCTGGTCTCGGGAGAGGTGCCCGGACCGTGAGACGACGAAGCACGACCAGTTCCAGGCTGGCGCGTTTCCGGCAGGTGCAGGTGGCCGGCGTTGCGCTGCTCGCCGTGGGCGTTCCGCTCACCTTGGGCGGCGTTCTTCCGGGAACCCGCGCGCTGATGGTGGCGACGGTCGCGGGGTTGGCAGCGGGCGAATGCTTGCTGCGATCCCTGAACGGCCCCGGCCCGGATCGCTGGGAACGCGGTTGGGCCTTCCCGTGGCTCGTCCTCAGCTCGATCGTGCTGCTGCAGGTCGCCCCTCTTCCCGGCTCGCTCCAGAGCATTCTCGGCGCGTACCCGGAGACCCTGCGGTGGGCGAAGGATGCTCCCATCTCCCGTCTCTCACCCGTGCCGATCGCGAGCGTTGCCTACTGGGCAACGTTCAGCTGCTACTGGGCCGTCGCCTGGATGGTCGCCCGCTTTGGCCAGCGCCAGGCACACCTTCTCCTCGGAGTGCTGACGGCCCTGGCGGTCTTCGAGGCGCTGTACGGGATCGGCGCCTTGGCCCAGGAGTCGGACAGCATCTTCGGCCTCTGGCCGAGGCGAGACCACGTTGGCGACGCGACCGGGACCTTCGTGAACCGCAACCACTTCGTCGGCCTGCTGGCGCTCTGCTGGCCAGCCTGTCTCGCGTGGCTGCTTCTCGACCGGAGCGAAGGCGGAGCGTCCTGGCCGGAGCCGATTCGCCTGGGGCTCGCCCTCCTCTTCTCCCTGATCGTAGGAACGGCGATCTTCTGTGGCCACTCCCGGGTGGGTCTGTTGGCGGCTCTCGGGGGAATCGCCACCTGGCTCGCGCTCTCCGTTCCCGGTCGGGACGCACGAGTGAACAGGCGCGCGCTCTGGCCCTGCTGCGCCGCACCCGCCGCGGCGGTGGCGGGCGCAGTCTGGTTCGGAAGCGGGCGGTTGATCGAGCGATTCGTGGAGCTTCCCATCCACCAGCAACGCTTCCTGGTGTGGAAATCTCTCCTCGAGCTCCCTTCACAGACCTGGGTGCTGGGTGCCGGCGCGGGATCGTTCGGGGACGTATTCAAGACCGTTCAGCCGGGTCGGCTGGCTACCAGCTACGCGTACGCCCACAACGACTGGCTGGAGTTCCTTTGTGACTTCGGAATCGTGGGCACCGGCTCGATCGCCGTCGCCGTCTGGCTCTGGTGGCGCCGCACCCGTCCCCACCGGCTCTCGTCGCTGCAAAGGGGGGCACTCGCGGGTGTGGCTGCGATCGCGATCCACTGCCTCGCGGATTTCGACCTGCACGTTCCCGGAACCGCTCTGGGCTTCTGGGTGTTGGTGGGCGTCGTGGCGAACAGGCATCTCGGGAGGATGCGAGGCGCAGCCTCAGAGGGGGCAACGGCGTGAGGCAACCGTCCGGTAGCGAGCTCGTCACATCCAGCGAGGTCGCCTCGACCGTCGCCCTCGACGCCGTTGGACCGGCCTCTCGCGGCCCGGCGCCCCGGCCACACCCGAATCGGAGGAGGTCGTGACCGCTTCGGCGTATGGATACCCGCGGATCGGGATGCCGTCGGCGACCCAGGTACCTCCCCTGGCAGTGGCGGACGCCTACCTCCATTGCCACTGCTGGCTTCTGATGGGCTACGCGCTGGCCGGCAAGGGCTTCGCCTACCTCGGCTTCGCTCCCCTCTACGTCGGAGAGATGTCTTTGCTCCTCGGCGTGGTGGTCTTCGTGGTCACACGAGCCGCGCTGCGCGTCCCGCTCTCGCGAACGGTCTTCCTGTTGCTGGTTCTTCAGGCATGGTGTGCGGCTCTTGCCCTCTCCGATCTTCGCGATTACGGAGTCGACTGCCTGCGGGACTCGGCGGTCTGGGGCTATGGGATGTTCGCGCTGATCGTGGCGGGAATCATCGCGTCGCGCCCCACCCGCCTCGCCGAGCTCCTTCGGGGCTACGAGAAATTCGCGCGCGCCTTCCTCGTGATGATCCCCGGGATCTGGCTCCTCTCCGTGTTGAACGGAGAGGCGATTCCTCGGGTACCGGGGACCGACGTCCCGCTCCTCCATGCGAAGTCCGGTGACATTCTGGTTCATCTCGCGGGCATCGGGAGCTTCCTGCTGGCGTCGCCGCGGCGGATCAACTTCAGATGGCCTCTGCTCCTCGCCTTCGCGTTCGCGCTCACCGCCGTGAGATCTCGCGGGGGTCTCCTGGCATTCGCGCTCGGACTGGGCGTCGTGGCCTTCAGTCGGCCGCTCGCGCGCCGGCTCTGGATCGGGATGGTGGCTTCCGTGATCGGGGTGCTGCTGATTCTCTCGGCCGATCCGGGGATTTCGCTGGGGGGTCGCGACCTCTCGATGCGCCAGCTCGTTGCGAACGTCACGAGCACGTTCTCCCCTACCGGCGCAGTCACGCTCGACGGACCGAGAAGATGGCGCCTGGAGTGGTGGTCCGAGATCATGAAATACACCCTGGCCGGTCCCCGCTTCTGGACCGGAAAGGGCTTTGGCGTCAACCTGGCCACGGCCGACGGCTTCGACGTCGACGCCGACCGAACGCTGCGCAGTCCCCACAACGGACACCTCACCATGCTCGCTCGAGCCGGTGTCCCTGGCTTCGTGCTGTGGGTGCTGGTCCAGCTCGCCTGGCTTCGCGAGATGCTTCGTCGCTACCGGGCGAGCCGCAGGGCACGTGAACGCCGCTGGTCGCGGCTCTTCCTCTTGCTGATCGCGTACTGGCTGGCGTTCCTCGTCAACGCGAGCTTCGACGTCTCCCTGGAAGGGCCCATGGCGGGAATCTGGTTCTGGACACTTTTCGGCGTGGGACTCGCCGCCGGGCGAATCCACCGCCGCTGTCCGGCGGTCCTCGAGGGCGGGGGCCCGGCGGGCGCCGCGCAGGAGCGGGCCGAGAGGCGCCCGGCTCCGGCCGCAAGGTGGGAGGGCTGAAGGCGATGGAGATGAGACGCGTGAACGTCTTGGACGTGGGGATCCACGCGCTCGACATGGCGCGCGCGCTGGAGGCGATGGTCGCTGCGCTCGACGCCCGCCGCAAGGGCTACGTCTGCGTCACGGGTGTCCACGGCGTGATGGAGGCGCAGCGGGATCCGGAGCTTCGCGACACTCTCAATCGAGCATTCCTGAACCTGCCCGACGGAATGCCCACGGTCTGGGTGGGACGGCTGCGGGGCCATCACGGCATGCGACGGGTCTTTGGCCCCGACATGATGGCGGAGGTCTGTCGCCTCTCCACACGGCGAGGATACAGGCATTTCCTCTACGGAGGAGCGCCCCAGGTTGCGGAGGAGCTTCGCTTCCGGCTGATGCGGCGCTTCCCTGGTCTGCGCGTCGTGGGGACTCACTCTCCGCCGTTCCGTCTCCTCGACCCTGGAGAGGAGAGCGAGTTGGAGCGGCAGATCGCGCGACTTCGTCCCGACGTGATGTGGATCGGACTCAGCACACCGAAGCAGGAGCGATTCATGGCGCGGCACTGGAGGCGCCTCGACACCACGCTCATGATCGGCGTCGGCGCGGCCTTCGATTTCCATACCGGACGGATCAAGGATGCGCCCGGCTGGATGAAGGCCAGTGGCCTGCAGTGGGCCCACCGGCTCGCCCAGGATCCCCAGCGATTGTGGAAGCGGTACGCGACCCACAACCCGCAGTTCCTGCTTCAGATCGCGCTGCAGCTTTCCGGGGTGAGCGAGTATCGACATCGCCGGCGCGAGCGCGCATGGCAGCGCAGCGCCGCTGCGCGCTCGAGCCGTCGCGATGAGGCCGGTGTGTCTCGAGCCGGCGGGGACGTGTCTTCGGCGGTGGCGAACGCCAGCCCGCCGATTGCAACCCAACAGCCAACAGAAGAATGAAGGGGGGGAAGAAATGCAGGGTCAAACCAGTGTGC
>Ga0299912_10002270_pt1 | contig 15756 bp, 22 predicted proteins | sample RVTome_2_FD_207667 | JGI IMG/M metagenome (GOLD analysis project Ga0299912, IMG submission 207667) | Soil microbial communities from uranium-contaminated site in the Upper Colorado River Basin, Wyoming, United States - RVT95D214 (version 2) ... | reverse complement strand
CGTCCGTTCACCTTCATTAGAGGATGCATTTGTTAGACTGACTGAGGAGAAAAGCCGTGAAAAGTAGCTTTGGAATTATTGACCAGACAATACGGTCATTCACCATTGCCAGGAAAAGCATCAAGATTTTCTACTTCAAGGGCCCGGTAGTAATCTTTGGTGTTCTCTTCCCTGTTTTTCTTTTCCTTTCTTTCAGCATTGGCAGGAACATGACTCTTGACTTCATGATGCCAGGATTTCTGGGGATGATTCTCTTTTTCACTGCTACCTCTATATCACCAGTAGTGGTGCCGTGGGAGGCGCAGGCAAGAACTCTGGAGCGACTGATGTCCTGCCCGCTGAAGCTTGAGACCATCATCATGGGGGATGTGCTTGCCTCTTTTGCATTCGGAACGGCAATCTCCCTGGTGCCTATCATCATTGGCCTTGCCCTCGGGACAACCGTATCGAGCCCGGTGCTATTTGCCCTTGCGGTTATTCTGGCCGCCCTCTGTTTTGCCTCGTTGGGTAATGTCTTCTCCATCCCTCCTAGCAATACGCCGGCCACGATAAACATGATTGCCGCAGCAGTGAGATTCCCGGTGATATTCATCAGTGGCATCTTCATCCCCTTGGACCAGTTGCCTGGCTGGGGACAGGCGATAGCTTATATTTCGCCCCTGACTTACTTCACCGATATTGCCCGAAACTCCATCCAGGGACAAAGCCATCTCCCTGTGGTTGTGGACTTTCTGGCCCTGCTTGGGTTCACTGCTCTTTTTCTCACTGTAGCCATGAAGATGCACCAGAAAACGATGCCCAAGAGAATATAAGGTGGGTTTGCCTCATCCAGGAGAGCGGCATGTCAGCAGAGCAAAGATACGAGATTCACGATTTTGTTGAATTCACACCGGCGGACAGAGTAAAGAAGGATGTATTCAAAGGCGAACACTTTAATATAGTGGTCATATGTTTAGATGAGGGCTATGAAATACCACCTCACGAGGAGCCTTACGATGTTTTCTTCTATGTGGTGTCGGGAAGAGGAATGTTTACTGCTGGAGAGAAGTAGTGGATGGCTCAGCCAGGCTCGATGGTCTTCGCACCTGTCGGCATCAGAGGCATAAAGTGTCTTGAACGGATGACCATTCTTGGGATTCAAGAACCGCCCTAGATTGTGAGAGCACGACTCTTCTCCAGATTTACACTAATATGCTTCGCTGTGTAGTGTGAAGTTGACAGCTCATCTTCTCTGGTCTAGGATATGCATGAATGTGCATTTGAGGTGAGTTCGATGCAGGAAATGGTGAAGATATCCAAAGCCCTTGCCGATGAGACGAGAATCAGGATGCTCAAACTTCTCCTGGAAAAGGATATCTGTGTCTGTGAAATGGAGAAAATTTTTCCATTATCAGAGTCCCAGCTTTCTAGGCATCTGAAGATGCTCATGGAGGCAGGATTCCTGAAGCGGTGGCGTGAGGGCAAATGTGTCGTTTATGTTGCGGATAAGAAAGATAGTAATCGGTATTGCCGGACTGTGCTCGAACTTCTGGCTGATTCCTATAATGACCAGGAGGCAGTATTGAGAGACCGAGAGAAGCTCAAGCAGGTAATTTCTGGCAAGGTGAGGGAGCAAAGGAAATAGTGTTTTTTTGTCCGCGACGATTGCACTATTGCACACTATTGCAAACGACTTCTTTCTTATGCTATTATTTCCCATAAAACACACTACCATTACTTAGTAACCGGAGGATGAAAAATATGGAGCTAAGCCGGAGAGACTTCTTGAAAGCCGCGGGGGTGGGCACAGCAGGTGCGATAGTACTACCCTCCATTCTGGATGGAAAGCTGAAAGCTTTTGCCAGGGAACCAAGTAAAAGTCAGCCGATCGTCTGGGAGAAGACTCTTTACCAGTCCTGCGGTGTATGTGATAACACCTGCGGTATGCTAGCGTATGTCAAAGACGGCCGCATTAAGTGGATAGAGGGAAACCCTGCTGATGCGTTGGGTGGAGAAGGAAAGGTTTGTGTAAAGGGCGCTTCAGCAATGAGAGTCCTTTATGACCCTGACCGCCTGAAATGGCCTCTGAAGAGGACAAATCCGAAGAAAGGCAAAGAGGAAAACCCGGGGTGGGTGAAAATAACCTGGGAGGAAGCCTTCAGCACCATCGGCACTAAGTTCAACGAAGCGATTGATAAATACGGTCCGGAATCAGTCTTGCTCATAGTCAGACCCAAAGAGCAGGACACCAGGCTACAGAAAGCAATCGGCACGCCAAATCAGATTGCCCACGTGGATACTTGCTATATCACTCACGAGGTCGCCTGGATGGCTATGGTCACCGGCGGTGGCAGGTCATGGACGATGGATTTGGAAAATGCCAAATACCTGCTCTGTTTTGGCTGGGACCAGCCGGGTAAGTCTATGCAATCACATCTGCACGGCTTTATGAAAGCCAAAGATAATGGCGCAAAAATAGTCGTCTTTGACCCGCGGATGTCTATTACCGCTTCTCGATCAAATGAATGGATACCAATTAAACCCGGAACTGACCTGGCAGTTGTGCTGGCGATGATGAATATCATTATCAGTGAGGGGCTATACGATAAAGAATACATTGCCCAATACACTACAGGCTTTGATAAATTAGCAGAGCATGTGAAGCAATATACGCCGGATTGGGCGGCACAGCTCTCCGAGGTGCCGGCGCAGGATATCATTCGAATCGCCCGCGAATTTGCCACTACCAAACCGTCGATAATTCCCACTCATAAGAGGGATGCCAGTGGACCTCTGTATGCCAACAGTTTTAGCCTGTGTCAGGCACAAATCGCCATGTGTGCTCTGGTAGGTGCCATTGAAAAGCCCGGCGGCTATTACCTGGACCGGAAGCCGAAAGCCCGCACCATGGATGAATTCGCGCCGGCGCAATATCCGACGATGAAAGAGACACGTCGTGTGGATGGTCAACACCTCTTCCCGCTAGCGAACAAGAAGCGCAAGGGCGCCTTTTCCTATCTGGCTCAGGGCATTCTCAGTGGCGAGCCTTACAAAGTAAGGGTGGGACTAGCCAAGGCTTATAATGTGCTTTCTTTCCCCAACCCAGATACTATTGTTGAAGCCCTTAGAACTCTGGACTTCTTCGTGGTAGTGGACCTCTATCCCAATGAAATGTGCCAGCTTGCGGATATTGTTCTACCTGATGTGCATTTCCTGGAGAAGAGCGGAATTGAGACCAGGGAATACCACGTAATGTGGCCGCAGATAATGCTGAGACAGGGTGTGGGTGCTCTCTGGGAGGAAAAGGGCTGGGGTAGCATTGTCAATGGAATACTGGAGGCAATGGGCAAACCCGAGTTCAAGGTAGACTGGACTAAACTGGAAGAAGCCCGTCTTCAGGATGCGGGAACTACGATGGAATATCTGAAGAATAACAACGGTATTTGGGAAGATAGAAAGGACCCGGTGAGCAAGACGGAGTTCAGCACCCCTAGCAAGAAGATTGAGCTTTACTCCACAGTGCTGGAAAAGGAAGGGCATGAACCGCTGCCCACCTGGCACGAGCGTTTTACGCAACCAACCTCCCAATATCCGTACTACATTCTTACAGAACATCTGCCATGGCAGAGAATGGGCAGGCTTTCGAACGACCGCATTCTGCGTGAACTCTTGCCAGAGAACTTCCTTCATATGGACCCGGACACGGCAGACAAGTTCGGTGTCAAAGAAGGCGAATTTGTTATTGCGGAATCGCCCACGGGTGAGAGCCTGAAAATAAGAGCACATATCACAAAAGGCATCCGGCCCGACTGTGTCATGACCGAGCACGGCTTTGGCTACTGGAGCAAAGACATGCATGTAGCCCAGGGTGGAGGTACCTGCGATGGACACCTTCTACCGGAGCGCCGTATTGAGGAAGCTAAGAAGATATACGCGTATAATCCGGCAATGGGGAGTGCCATTCTTGACATCTGCGTTAATCTCCGGAAGGCATAAGGCGAGATGACAGATGGGGGGTACACCGGGGCATTAAATGAGGAGCCAGCTATCGCAAGAGCGGTAATCTACCGCTTCCTGTCCCGGTACTTCTCCCATCCCGACAGAGAGCTCATAGAACTTTTTGATAGCGCCAGACTGGAGGAGTTCCTTCAAGCCTGGCGTTGCCTTGGTCTGGAGAGTTCGATAGACATAGACAGCGCCACCAACTGGCTGGCGAAGTGGCCGAGTCAAGAAGCGGCGTTGCTGGAGCTGGGGAAAGAATACACACGCCTTTTCGTCACTGCCTATCCCAAGGTAGTCGCGCCGCCCTACAGCTCGTTATACCTGGATAGTGAGCAACTCGTCTGGGGAAAAAGCACAGCTGAAGTAGCTAGGCTGTATGGAGCGGCCGGACTGGGTATGAATGGGAATTTTCACGATATTCCTGACCATATTGCGGCTGAACTGGAGTTTACCTCATACCTGATAGCTGAGCAACTAAAAAGTGATGAGCCGTGCTCGTCACTTGCTGAACAGTTGTCCTCTCTTGAGAAAAGATTTCTAACCGAACATCTCCATAGATGGGCTCCAGCCTTTTTCAGCCGGGTTGTTGAGTGCTCTGCAATGACTTTCTATCGGGTGATAGCAGATTTGGCTCGCCAATTCATCGAATGGGACATAACACATCTAAGTAGGACTTAAAGCTGTCTCGGTCGGCGTGGCTTTCTACGCCGACTCCCACCTGCACACAGTGAGGCATTTGACACGCGGGTAACGTCATAGTATTATATGCATAGATGCAGTTTTATGCATATATATCTGGGAGGTGGCATATGCGAGACACGGTAAAGGCTTTCAAAGTCTTATCTGATGAGACCAGACTGCGCATGCTCAACCTGCTCTTGGAACGGGAGTGCTGCGTATGCGAGGTAATGCAGGCACTGGAGATATCACAGTCCAAGGCATCCCGGGGCTTAACTGCTCTCTACGATGCCGGTTTTCTCAAAATGAAAAAGGATGGTTTGTGGTCGCTGTATTCAATAGATGGAGAAGGCAGCTCAGGCTACCAATCACAACTGATTGAGGCAGTTAAAGAGGCATTGAAGAACAACAAGATTGCTGAGGGAGACCGAGAGCGCCTGCGTAGGGCTGAGCGGGTGGGTCCAGTCTGTGCTAGGGAGACGCGTGCTCAAGCATCGGTCACCTAATACTGCGGGCAGGTCATATGCCGTAGGACGCACAAGGGAAAGGAATCAGGTTTATGTCTATTGTAATTGAGCTTCTGAGGGGCGGGTGGGTTACTATTCAGGACTATTTATTGGTTCATCTACCCTTTGTGATACCCGCCTTCTTCTTAGCTGGCGCACTATATGCGCTTTTCCCCAAAGAGAAAATTCTCCGCTACCTCGGACCGCGCTCACGCAGACACATTGCCTATCCGATGGCAGTTGTGGGTGGGCTGTGCCTGGCGGTTTGCTCCTGCACTATACTGCCGCTGTTTGCCGGAATACGGAGAAGTGGTGCTGGTCTGGGGCCAGCGGTCGTTTTTCTTTACACAGCACCAGCGACTAATATCTTGGCAATTATCTATACATCAAGTTTGATTGGCTGGGATGTCGCTCTTGCCCGCATCATCCTGTCCATAACCTTTGCCATTGTTATTGGCATTACCATGTCTACCATTTTCGCGGATAAGGCATCAGAAGTTACCTCAGATGGGGCTTCCACGGAAGCTTTTGCCACCTTGGGCAATGTGAAGACATCACGATGGCTCTGGGGCTTCTTTGCTATCCTCCTTGCCATCCTGCTGTGGGGAGCTTCACCCGTGCTGAAGCTACCGGTGAAATTGCCCGGTCTGGCAGTTCTTATCGTGGCACTGATTTTCATTGCCAGGAAAGCCTTGAACAAAGAGAGCTTCATGAGTTGGATGCGGGAAACCTGGTTCTTTGTCCGCAGCATTCTCCCCCTTTTGCTGGTCGGTGTCTTTGTCGCCGGGATGTTGAGAGCAGTTATCCCGGCTGAGTTTGTCGAGAAATACTTTGGCGGTACCACGCTGACTGCAACGCTGGGGGCAGTGCTTTTTGGCGTGGTCGCCTACTTCCCCACGCTGGTAGAAGTACCGATGGCACGACTCTTCCTTGATGTAGGCGTAGGTATGGGACCACTGCTGGCTTACTTGCTCGCCGACCCGGTTATTTCTCTGCCCAGTATACTGGTCATCCGCAAGATGATCGGCAATAAAAGACTCCTCTGGTATATAGCACTCATCGTCATCTGCTGTACCGCCGCCGGATTGATTTATGGCTTTATCGCCAGTTAACATCTGAACTTAAAACTACTTCAGAATAAACAAAAGGAGGTAGAAATGAACATCAAAATTCTCGGTCCGGGTTGTGCACGCTGCCAGCAGCTGGAGAAGACAGCGAGGGAGGTAGTTAAAGAGCTCGGTATTGAGGCTACGGTGGAAGAAGTAAAAGACATGAAGAAGATAATGCAGTACCCTATTTTGACCACCCCCGGGCTAGTCATTGAGGAAAAGCTGGTCTGCTCCGGGCGGGTGCCTACCAAAGCAGAAGTGACCACATTTATTGTCAATGCCTTAGACCAATAGTACAAATCGGCAAGTTTATTAATATTAAAAAGGCCGGAGGGGCGATGGACAGAGAACACCTACCTAAATCAATGCTTGGGGACTACGAAATCTCTATCATTCCCGGGACCGGTGAAGGATGAGAATGACAGGGAGGCGGGATGACACGTGCTGTCATCGAGCTATCAGGTGATATCAGCCCGGCCATGCCACACATCAGCCGGTCAATCGAAGGTTGTGCCTACAATCCGGAGGTGCATGTCATGGCTTTCCGCCTCAAAGACATGCCTGTGATAGTTGAATCCCACCGGATAACCATCTATAACGCTGAGGATGAAGCGATGGCAAGGACCGTGATGGACTGGCTACTAAATGCGCTAAATGGCGCCTGACGAAAAAGCAACAAAGCAGGAGGTGAGCTAATATGGCAGAGGAGTGCATTTGTCAAGCTGAGGATATGATTTTGTTTCCCTGCTCCAGAGGCTCAAACTGCGGGCAAATTGCCAATCAGGTGGCAGTGAAACTAACTGAAGAGGGCCTTGGCAACATATACTGCCTGGCTGGGATTGGGGCTCATATAGAGGGAATGATTGAGTCAGTAAGGTCGGCAAAAAGGATAGTCGCCCTCGATGGTTGCTCGGTGGCCTGTGCAAGGAAGACCATTGAGCATGCCGGGTTGACAGTAACCGACTGGATTTGCGTCACCGACGAGGGAGTTGCCAAGGCTCATGACTTCAAGTTAGCTTCTGAAGATATTGAGCTTATTGCGCGGCGCACGAAAGGGTTGCTGGCAAGGCCTGTTCAAGCGAGAGCCTGAACGATACAGGAGTGTCGGCTTCCAAGGAAATAATGCGAATCAACCAGGAAGGGAGGCCATTATGGAAGAGCAAAAACCTACCATCGACCAGATTTTGAAGATGATGTCAGCGAATCTGGGCGAAGAGCCACGCCCGATGGTTCTCATGTCCAAGGTACTTCCCGAGTGGATTCCCAAGCAGGCGCAGGAGCGTAAGTTCGTCTTTGATTTGCCTCACATCCCGGCCAAATACAAGCATCTTATCATGATTGCCGTGGCATCAGCCGTCTCCAGTCACCTGTGTACCGAGACCTTCATTAAGATTGCCAAACGCGCGGGCGTGAGTAAAGAGGAAGTAGGGGAGGCAATCATAGCCGCACGGTTTGCCCTGGCGTCTACAGTCTTTGCCTCAGCCACAGAGGGCCTGGAGTATCTTACTGATGAGGCCAAAGGAAAAGAATGAAAATAGTCCTCTTTGTCTGTGTGCACAACTCAGGCCGAAGCCAGATGGCGGAGGCTTTCTTCAATCATATGGCGAAGGATAAGGCACAGGCATATTCTGCAGGAACTCAGCCAGCTGATAAGGTCAATCCGGCGGCGGTTGAGGCAATGCGAGAGGTTGGCATTGATATCAGCGGCAACAAACCTAAGGCACTCACGATGGATATGGTGGAGAAGGCACACAGAATGATTACGATGGGTTGCGGCGCCGAAGCGGAAGTGGTCTGCCCGGCAAGCTTCATTGAGACTGAAGACTGGGCTCTCGAAGACCCAAAAGGAAAAACACTCGAGCAGGTCAGAAAGATTCGGGACGAGATAAAGGAGAGAGTAATTAGATTGCTGGCGGAGTTGCAGTAAGGAGATATAAGACATGCTTCTGAAAGACTATACGTTTGAAACCTCGCTGCCGGAGTGTAACACCTTTGCCGAGACCATCAATGCCATTGCCACTCTACTAGATGACATTGGTGAGGTACTTCCTTATTTGGCTTCTGTTATCAAGCAATGCAGCTATGACGATAACTCCAAAATCCTGACCTTCAAGCGTGACGGGAAAGGCATAGCCATGTATCCGCGTCAGATTGCCATCACCAAGCTCCAAGACAGGGATGAAGCTAAACATGTTCTGGAGGACCTTAAAGCCTTAATCAACACTACCTACGAGAACCGCAATAATATCCAGCCGTGTTATAAGAAGGGTGGTGAGCTGAAATACCTTGACGTGTTCAAGCTTCTGCCGGGAACAAACTGTGGGGAATGCGGGCAGGCCACCTGCCTTGCGTTTGCTACCAGGCTGGTGCAGCAGGAAACGAATATTGGTCGTTGCCTGCCTATCTTCAGCGGGAAGTTCGAGGAAAAGAGGAAGAGACTTCTGGAGATGCTGAAGACCGCCGGATACGATACATCATGATGGTGCTTGCTTGGTGAGTCTGGTTAGGGGCGTGTCATTTGATGTACCAGATAACAGTGAGAACAGTGAGAGATGAAATAAACAAGGAGGATAAAGAACATGACTAGTCAACATATTCCCGCGGGATGGGCATTCGAGTTTCACGGTCACCGTTGTCCATTTATGCCCATTGGTTACCGGATGGGCAGACTGGCAATGGAATATCTCGGTGTAGAACGTGAGAAAGACCATGGCTTCTTCGTGTTTCCAGAAATCGGTGAAGGACACCCGCAGACCTGCATGGTAGACGGGATACAGATAGCCACCGGTGCTACCTATGGTAAGGTACTCATCGCCAAGACTTTCTATGGCAAACTCGCGGCTACTTTCTATCATCCACAGAAGGGGGCGGTGCGTTACTCTCTCAAACCCGATTTCATGGACGAGATGGGTAAATTTGAGTTTTTTGCCTACCGGAAGCGGGGCATCGAGCCGTCTAAGATTCCACAACCAGTTACAGAAGAGGTCACTAACTGGACATATGAGCAATCAGATGACTTCATGTTTAAGGTTGAGCCCAAACCTGATTTCAAATTCACCCCGGTTAAAGGCTCATTTAATAAAGCCAAGTGCAGCATTTGCGGTGAGTATGTGTTTGAAAGGTATTTACGAACAAAAGACGGAAAGCCTGTGTGTATCCCATGCTCCGGATTCACGAAATCAATGGATGCTTAAGAGGTATGCAGGAGAGGCGCCAACAATATGGATATTAGTCTTACGCTTCTGTACGCTGTCATCTTTGCCTTTGTGATAGCTTTCGTATTCTCGATGTTTGGCCAGGGTGGGGGGTCTGTATACTCCCCGCTGCTGATTCTGCTTGGTTACGCGGTATTGGTTTCCACCTCCACATCCCTGGTATTGAATCTAATAACATCGGTGTCTGCAGGTTATGTTTTTTACCGTAACAAGATGATCGATTTCAGAGCGTCCTTCCTGTTCGTGCCGGGTATCGTCGTTGGCGCCTTTGCAGGGGGATTTCTGGCCCGATTTGTTAATACTGCCATTTTATTATGGGTATTCGTGTTTTTCCTGGTTGTTTTGGGAGCGAGGATGGTCTATACCTATTGGGAAAAGGGAAAGGTCGAGGAAAAGCCAAAAAGCCTGTCTACCGCCATGCACGTGCTGATCGTGCTTTTCAGTCTCGGCGTGGGATTAATCTCCGGGCTACTCGGAGTAGGCGGCGGTATATTGATCGTTCCTTTCATGACCTACGTTTGCAAGTATCCAACAAAAATGGCAGCAGGGTCATCGCATTTGATTATATCCTTCTCGGCACTTGCCGGAATAATAGGACATGCGACATCTCACCGACTCGATATTCCATTGATAGTGGTGACTGGCATTGTCGTTCTTATTGGTGGAAATCTCGGGGCGAGAGTCAGCATGAGAGCCAAATCTAGAATGATAAAGGCCGGGCTCGGCCTTTTAATGTGGGCGCTTGCGGCACAACTCGTGGTAAAGCTCCTGTGATATATGTGAGGGGTAGATGAATGTTTGCATCCCATGCCCAGGATATAAGGGATTAAAAACGTGCTTTCCCTTATGCCGTTGATTTTCTTCTGCATGGCTTTTGTTTTTTCTATGCTGGGAATGGGAGGGGACAGACATCGCTCAGTGCTCTCCATTATTAAGTGGGCGGTTTGAAGAGAAGAGAAAGAAGCTTTTTGAGATGCTGCAGGGTGCCGGGTACGAGATACCAGCCTGATGAACTTAGATTGAGATTGCAGGAGGATTCAGCTTGAGAATAAGTAATCTTAGAGAAATCCTCGCACCAGTACGGCATGGCTGTTCACTGCAATATTAGCAGCAGGTTATACTCGCAAGCTTGGAACCGTAGATGGGAAATATTGCATTTGGAGATATCCTTATGACAAAAAAGAGTTATACGGCCTTAGTGAGCATGATACTGCTAGCGGTAGTGTTGGTGACTGGATGCAGCAGCGCAATACAACAGGCTAAAACCGGTGATACCGTCAAGGTGCACTACACGGGAAGACTGCAGGACGGCACTGTATTTGATACCTCTGTTGGAAGTGAACCGTTGGAATTTACCTTGGGTCAGGGTCAGATAATTCCCGGTTTCGAACAGGCTGTGATAGGCATGCAAGTCGGGGAATCTAAAACAGTCACTATTCCTGTAGACCAGGCTTACGGCCCACGCCGTGATGACATGATACTGGAGGTTAGCAGGGACGAACTTCCAGATGACTTAGAACCCACGGTTGGCATGTATCTACAAATGAATCAAGGAAACGGCGGAATTATAATAGTCCCGATTACTGAAGTCTCCGAAACGACGATAAAGATAGATGCTAACCATCCCCTGGCCGGACAAGACCTGACATTTGATATCAAGCTCGTTGGAATCGGGAAGTCCCAATCAAGTCAGGCCACTTCACAAGGATTAGACCTTGCCTCAGTGCCACTAGGACAAGCCCTGGCGAACGGCAAGCCGACTATAGCTGAATTTGGTTCAAGTACCTGCATTCCCTGTAAGCAGATGAAGCCTATCTTAGAAAAGCTGGCAGTTGAGTATCAAGGTAAGCTAAACGTGATAATCGTCGAAGTATATGAGCACATGGAGCTTACCAGACAGTATGGCATCATGGCTATACCAACGCAGATAGTCTTTGACAGTAACGGCAAAGAAATAACAAGGCACATGGGCTTGTGGCCCAGAGAAGAGATTATCGCCCAGCTTAAGAAAGTGGGAATAGAGTAGAGTGGAAGGGTTATTCAACTATATCGGTGAGCTTATTCAGACCCAGGCCTGGCTGGCTTTCCCGGCATGTTTCCTGGGCGGCGTTGTCTCCAGCGCCAGCCCCTGCGTGCTAGCCATGATACCGCTGGTTATTGGCTATGTCGGCGGCTATGCTGAAGGCTCACAGAAGAAAGCTATCCAGTACTCGCTAGTCTTTGTCCTTGGTCTGACCATAACCTTTACCGTCTTGGGAATAATCGCCGGTGCCTTTGGCAGGCTCTTTGGCGACGTCGGCAACTTCTGGAACTACGTGCTGCCCCCGGTTGCTATTCTGCTGGGGCTGTATCTCCTGTTTTCTGACAAATTGAACTTAAATATCGGTTTATCGCAACGATTCATGCCCAAGAGAAAGGCGTTGCTCGGTGCTTTCCTGATAGGGCTTTTCTTTGGCATCGTGGCCTCTCCCTGCGCCACACCGGTGCTGGGAGTGATACTGACCTTTGCTGCTACCAGGCAAGAGATTGCCTATAGCGGCGGCCTGCTTCTGACCTACGCGCTCGGCCATTGGGTGCTGGTGCTCGGCGCCGGTATCTCGGCAGGCTTTGCCCAAAAAGTATTAGCATCCAGGGGAATAGGAAATTTTTCCAGTTATTCTAAAAAGGTAGCCGGGGTGATTTTAATCGGGGTGGGAATATATCTATTCACCTACCTCTTATGAATTTGAAATAAGGGGTGCGAAATGGAACTGACAGAATCGGCAAAAATATTGAAGAATATTTTGGCGTTGACCTATGAGCCAATAGCTGTGAAGTTCTTTGAGAATATGGTAACCCTGGAAGGCTTTGAGCTACCCGGCGACCGCCGCTATTGCCAGGTGCTAATGGGAGCCAGGCAAGGCAGAAAACTCATGCTTACGGCGGAAAATATCTCATGTCCGGCGGCTGCCTGGGCGCTGGGTTTCAAAGAGCCACCACTAAAGCTTTCTTCGGGGGAGATGCCTGCCGGCATGGGCATATTCGCGAGCCCAGCAGCCGCCAAGCATACCCTAGATACCATGCCCCGCCTGGGGATGGGTAAGTATCAGATGGTGGCCTGCTGCCCCTTGGGACAGGCACCCTTTGAGCCGGATGTTGTGGTACTCGAGTCGGCAGTGGAGCACTTGATGTGGGTGGCACTGGCAGATGTCTTTGAGACAGGCGGCAGGCTGGAATTCAGCACGGCCATCCTTCAGGCAACCTGCGTTGACGGTACCATCATTCCCTTCCTGACGCAGAACATCCATGCCTCACTGGGATGCTACGGCTGCCGGGAAGCGACCGACCTAACCGAGAGCGAGTGTGTAGTGGGTTTTCCCATCAAAGACCTGGACAATATCGTCAGCTCGCTGCAAAAACTGAACGAGAGAGCGATTCCAAGAGTGCGGGGTAAGGCTGTATATCAGGCACTTCTCAGCCGGAAATAGTCAGTAGAGAGGAGAGCGTACAATGCTTGAAATCAGGAAAACTGCCGTTTCCTTTGACGAACAAGATGTAATGGAACTAGAGAGGATTGTCACGGATGCCGATGAGAAAGAAGCACTGAAATTCCTAAAGAAATTCATTTATGACCGGATTTTATACTCTCAACAGGGCAGACTTAAGTCGCATCTTGATGCTGCTAATCCCGTAGAAGGTTTTATCCAGCACAACAAGTAGCTCTATTTATTTAGTGGGTATTCAGGGAGTAGAGAACATGAATAAAAAACCGGAAGCCAGGACTGGCAGGCTTTCGCTTCTCGACCGGTTTCTGACTCTATGGATATTCCTGGCTATGGGCTTCGGAGTAGGACTAGGCTACTTCATCCCCCAGGTTGGTGAGGCTATAACCCGGCTCTCTATCGGTACTACATCTATCCCTATCGCTATAGGACTTATCCTGATGATGTACCCACCACTGGCCAAGGTCAGGTATGAGGAACTGGGCAGGGTCTTTCGTGATTGGCGTGTGCTCGGGATATCCCTAGTCCAGAACTGGGTTATCGGCCCGATACTCATGTTCTTCCTGGCTATCCTCTTCCTCGGTTTCCTCTGGCCATACCCCGATTACATGATGGGATTAATCATGATAGGGCTGGCACGCTGTATTGCTATGGTTATCGTCTGGAACGAACTCTGCAAGGGGGATAATGAATATGCTGCCGGTCTGGTTGCCTTTAATTCCATCTTTCAAATTCTCTTCTACTCAGTTTATGCCTACATTTTCATCACCATATTACCAACTTGGTTCGGTCTCAAAGGTTCAACTGTAGAGGTCACCATCGGTCAGATAGCTCAAAGTGTGTTTATTTATCTTGGTATCCCCTTCTTTGGAGGTATGCTCACCCGCTTTTTACTTATAAGAGCTAAGGGAAGGGAATGGTATGAGCGTAAATTCATTCCTAAAATCAGTCCTCTCACACTGGCGGCTTTGCTATTCACCATAGTGGTGATGTTCTCGCTTAAGGGAGAACTCATCATACAGATACCACTTGATGTTCTGCGAATAGCAGTGCCGCTGCTCATCTACTTTGTCGTCATGTTCCTGGTATCCTTCTACATGGGTAAGAAAATCGGGGCTAACTATGCGAAGACAGCGACCATCGCCTTCACCGCAGCCAGCAACAACTTCGAGCTGGCGATTGCCGTGGCCGTAGCGGTATTCGGTATCGGCTCGGGGCAGGCGTTTGCTGCTGTCATCGGGCCGCTAGTTGAAGTGCCGGTGCTGATAAGCCTGGTGAATTTGGCATTGTATTTCAGAAGAAGGTTTTTTGCCGAGGAAATGCAAGAGCCAACCTGCGAGATTGAAAGCGTTAAAGCTCAAGAATAACTTGACTAGGGGTAGTTTCATGGCGGAGGTGGTAAGGTGAAAAAATCAATTGTACTTACTCTCTCTAATGAGGAGCTGTTTGCACTCGAGCGCATTATGCTCGATAATGACAGTGAAGGCGCCCTCAAATTCCTCAAGAAGCGCCTGGAGCGCGAAGTGAAAGCCGCTATCTCTGGAGAAGGTCACTGAAAACCATGGTTTGAGCTCCCGGGACGGAGTTATGTACCTGGCCAATAAAAAGTAGCATAAATAAGTGTTCTTGGCGTTTGAGATACGGCCTGATTTCAAAAGGAGGTGAGTGAAAATGGCTAAAACGTTAAAGGAGCAGGCACAGAAATTCCTGTCTAAGGTGCCCGAGGAGTACGTATTCCGATGTCAGGACGGTCGAGTACTTAGGGACATGAGCGAGCTGGCAGAAGCCTTGTCCACTATGACTGACGAGACATTCGCCTATCATTCGAATGTCGAAAAGAAAGACTTCAGCAACTGGGTAAGAGACATAATCGGAGATGAGAAGTTGGCAAAAGACCTGGAAAAAGCGACAGACCGAACCCAGGCAGCCAAACAAGCAACCAGCAGAGTAGGTGTTCTGAGCAGGAAGTTGTCCAAATAACTATTATTGGTTGCACATCATGAAACTCGGCAGGTGGCTTAGTCAGTGCTACGGAAGAAGCTGCACAAAAGAGGTCATGGGCATTAATGATAGTTGTTGATGTAAATCCCATAGCTTTTTCTGTCGGACCCATTTCCGTCCGCTGGTATGGCTTGATGTATGTGGTGGGCATTACAGTCGGTTTGCTGGTAGCATGGCCTTATGCTAGAACGAAAGGGTTCACTCAGAGTCAGCTTGAAAAGGTCGTTTATTGGGCCGTTCCTACCGGCCTTGTCGGTGCTAGATTATACTATGTCATTCAGCAGCCTTTGGAACCGTATCTTGCGGAGCCTTGGCGCATCTTGGCGTTCTGGGAAGGTGGGATGGCCTTTTATGGGGCCATCTTTGCCGTGGTCATTGTATTGCTAATAGCAGGTTGGCGTTTGAACATCTCAATCTTGAAACTCCTGGATGTCGCGGCAGTCTTCGCGGTTGTAGGTCAGTTCTTCGGCCGCATCGGCAACTTTGTCAACGGGGATGTTATCGGGTACCCTACCAATCTACCCTGGGGAGTGGTTTACGCCAATCCCAACTCGTTCGCGCCTCGACACGATATAGCCTATCACCCTGCAGCTGCTTATGAGGCCCTAATAAATGTATTATTATTCAGTCTTCTTTGGTGGTTTAGAAACAGAGTGAAGCCGGGCATGCTATTCTTCATCTACATCCTTGGCTATTCTTTGAGTCAGATAATTGTCTTTGTATGGCGAGACAATGAGGTTATATTATTTGGCCTGAAGCAGGCACAGTTAACAGCCATAGGAGT
>Ga0299912_10002269_pt1 | contig 15757 bp, 13 predicted proteins | sample RVTome_2_FD_207667 | JGI IMG/M metagenome (GOLD analysis project Ga0299912, IMG submission 207667) | Soil microbial communities from uranium-contaminated site in the Upper Colorado River Basin, Wyoming, United States - RVT95D214 (version 2) ... | reverse complement strand
ATCAACCAAAATTCTAACTCCGCATTGAGTCAGTTTATCAATTAAAGCTCTCCTCGAGAATTGTTCGGCACCATGACCTGCCCATTTTTCTTCCAGGAGGGATATCTGGTCACCCCGCACACCATGTTTCATAAGAAACTCCGCCAACTCCATACCAATATTGTTACCACCGATAACGGCCACCCTGCCTTCTGCCCTAACTTTCCCAGCAAGGACATCATCGGCTTGAAACACTTTTGCTTTTTCAAGCCCTGGAATCACCGGCATTGCTGGTGCCAGCCCCTTGGTCACAATGACGATATCCGGGTTCAGTTCAAGAACTGAGGAAAGAGTGATCTCCTTGCCCAATTCCATCTTTACCCCCAGACTTCTTAGAATAGAGACCCTGTGAGGGATGTAAGGCTTCAGTAAGTACGACCAACGTCCACCAAGTTCAGGATTTTCCTCCCAAAGGGTTACCTGGTGTCCCCGGAGCGCAGCAACTCTGGAAGCCTCCACCCCTGCCGGGCTACCTCCGATCACCAATACCTTTCTCGGTTTTTCCGCTTTTGTTTCTTTCTCTCCCTCTCTTCCGACTTCAGGGTTCATCAAACAAACAAGAGGGTTTCCTGGAATTCCCCGGGTAATACTATGGACACAGGTATTATCCGCAACACAGACCTCAATTTCCCGCTCCCTTCCTTGTTTTGCCTTTTTTAGAAGATCGGGGTCTGCTATAAGAGCTCTTCCCATACAAATGAGGTCGGCCTTTCCTTCACTTAAAATCTGCTCCGCGAGCTTGAGGCCATTAACTCGCCCTGCTACCATTACGGGCAGGCGGGTGACCTTCTTTATCTCAGCGGACAATCCTGTATGGCAGCCCCTTGGCATGAACATGGGTGGAACGAGTCCCGGGACAGGGGAGTCGAACGTTCCAGCAGTAACACTGATTGAGTCAACCCCTTCTTTTTCCATGATCTGAACGATCTTTTTGGACTCCTCGATCGTCAGCCCACCCTCCTGATAATCTGTAACAGCCATTCGAAGAACGATCGGGAAATCTCCGCCCAGAACTTCCTTGATACGCCTGACAATTTCCCGGGCAAATCTGGTTCTTCCGAGAGTATTCCCGCCCCATCCATCCTTTCTCAGATTGGACAGGGGAGAAAAGAACTGATAGATCAGATATCCGCTCGCTCCGTGCAGTTCTACGGCATCGAAGCCGGCCTCCTTTGCTCTCCTCGCTCCTTCCACAAACTTGTCGATGATCGCTTCAATTTCAACTTCTGATAGTTCTCGTGGCACTTCTCGCATCATCAAGGCGGGCACAGCGGATGGAGCCACCCCTTGTACCCCGTTTATCCGCATGTCGGTAAGCCTCCCTGGATGGTGCAGCTGCAAGGCCACCCTCGAACCAGGTAGTTTAACAGCGGAAGTGAGTCGGGAAAGCCCGTCAACGAATTTATCCTCCCAGACCCCCAACTCTGCCGTACTCCCTTTCTGATACGGGTCAATAGCACAAAACTCGACAACAATGAGACCCACTTCTCCTTCGGCGCGCTTCACGTAAAAATCGATCAGTCGCTGGGAGACCGTACCGTCCCGATTTGCATAGTGGGTACCAATTGCAGGAAAAACGATTCTGTTTTTTAATTGAAGCCCACTTATATGAAAAGGTTCAAACAGCCGGTCATAATATCCCACGTTGATCTACTCCTGTAAAAGATGGAGATTGAGTGATCAGAAAATCTGCCTCGCTGCCTTCCTGAGTTCATCCCGAAAATCGGGATGGGCGACAGAGATAATAGCCTCCGCTCTCTCGCGCCGGGTTTTATACTCTAAGTTGACAGACCCGTGTTCCGTAACTAAATAGTCAACGTATCCCATCGGCACTCCTATGCCCGTTCCAGCTTCAAACTGAGGGACGATGCGGGAAACCCTGCCTCCTTTGGCACAACTCAACAGGCAGGCGATGGAGCGGCCGCCCCGAGAATAATGGGAGCCAATACAATATTCCAACTGTCCCCCCTGGCCGGCAATGGGAAAGCCCCCAAGAAAATCGACCGTAGCCTGTCCCAGAAGATCAATTCCCAAGAGGGTATTGATTGTAACCATGTTATCGTTCGAGGCAATTCTGGGCACATTACAAATATAGGAGAAATCTCGAAACTCAAACGTAGGATTGTGATCAAGGAATTCCACTGTTTCCTTCTCCTGAGGGTGACCATGAACAATCCAGGCAGCTGTCGCTATGACTTTTCCCCTGTTGATATTTTTGCGCGCTCCTGTAATGATCCCTTTCTTCATCAACGTAATGATTTGCGGATAGATGACTTCTGTATCGATGCCGATGTCATTCTTGCTCTCAAGATAATGGATGACGGATTCTGAAGGAACGCCTATTCCGACCTGCACCGTATCCCCGTCTCGAATCAGGTCGGCTGCCTCGGCAGCGATTACCTGCGCCTTTTCCCACTCCTCTACATTTGATGTCGTCCATTCCGTCCCGGGAACGGACGTAGACGTGGTGTCCACAGGTGCCTCAACCAGATAATCGATCTGAGAAACATGCACATTATCACCGAATGTGAAGGGCATCCTTTCATTCACCTCGGCGGCGACGGCTTTCGCGCTCCTCACGGCGTTCGGCCCGTTCCACATCTGGTTCCCAAAACTGCAGTAACCCTCTTCATCCGGCGGCGTGACCACGATAAGGGCAACATCAGCATTCTGTTGCACGCACCCCCTGTCTCGCTCAAGGGACCGGTCCCGATCACCCAGTCCGGGAAGCCAGGGAATCCAGTCTACGAGCTTCTCTTGGATAGCCTGTCGAGTTGCCTTCGTTGTGAAGGTCGCTCGGACATCAAAGGATTCTTCGAAGCCAGGATGAAACCAGGGATGATCATATACCCAACTGCAGGCCAGTCTTACACCCTTCAAAGCATCACGACGGAGCGCCAGCGCCGCCAGACAATGGCGGGGCTCACCTCCCAGGTTTATGATCACTCGATCCTTCGATTTCACGCATAGAACAGCCTCATCAGCCGATACGATCTTTTCCCTGTATTTTTCTCTCCAATTCATTTGAACACTTCCTTCCGTCGCTTCAATCTTTCTGGACGACCACGTACCAGCCAGCCTTTACCCATTATTCCAGTGCGGCCTTTCTGAGATCGGAACGAAAGTCCGGATGAGCAATCGAGATCAGTGCATCCGCCCTCTGGCGCAGTGATTTCTCAGCGATGCGGACGTAACCATATTCCGTCACAATATAATCGGCCAGCACGGCAGGGATGCTGGTCACCGTTCCCTGTGGAAACGTCGCCACGATTCGAGAGACCTTGCCCTCCTTCCCCTCGGTTGTCGAAGGAAGGACGACGATGTATCTGCCTCCTTTTGAAAGCCACGCGCCACATGCAAACGGGAGCTGCCCCCCACTGAGGCTGTACCTTCTCCTTCCAATGGTTTCACACCCGATCTGTCCCACGAGATCAATCATCAAGGCGCTGTTGATGCTGACGAAATTGTCATGGGAGGCGATTACCCGAATGTCCTCAAGATAATCCACTTCCGCCAAACAGATCGAAGGATTGTTGTCCACCCACTCCATCTCCTCCCGGCTACTGCCCCCGATCGAAGTGACGACCGCCTTGCCCGGATTGATCGTTTTGCGGCTTCCATTAATAACTCCGCTTCGGATCAGGGAAATGATCCCCGGGGGGGTCGCCTCCGAGTGCCAACCGAGGTCCGCTTTATTCTTTAACATTCCCAAGCTTACCAGGGGTTCCGTCGTTCTTCCCACCCCGATCTGCAATGTGTCGCCGTCCTTGATCAGTCCCGAGACGATCTCTGCAATCGTTTTGAGATAAGCGGGGGGTTCCTTGAATTCCCGTCCTGTCAGGGAGCCCCGTTTCCCCGGAGCCCCTTCGATGGAGTTATGCGGGACGAAATAATCGATCTCGGACACATGAATGTAATTGTCGCCTGATGTCCGGATCAGGTTTTTGTTGACTTCCGCGATGGTCAGCTTTGCGCGTTTAATCTGTTTCTTTTTGTCCCATAAAGAGTTTCCAAAGCTGCAGAAACCATGTGCATCGGGGTTGGAGAGTTCGGTAATGAGGACGTCCGGCGGATCGATATCCGGCCTGAGTCCGGGGTATCCGGCCGGAATCAGTCCGTGGATGAGGACATCGACTGTGTGCTCATAAACGGCTTCCTGGACCAATGCGGTCGGTTGGCCGATCGTAATGTCAAAGGAATCCTTCCATCCCTGGTCATACCATCCCAGGTCGTATCCGGGCGCGTGGATGTAGATCTTTACATCCCGGAGATCTTCCTTCCGCACGGCCAACGCTAAACCCACCGCATAGGCTTCCCTTCCCATGGTGAAAGCCACTCTGTCACCGGATTTCACCAAATTTGCCGCCTCTTCAGCCGAAATCGTCTTACGCTTAAACTCGTCTTGCCAGCTTTCCATTCCGAAAAAACCTCCCTTTCCAGGGTTCCCCTTCTTTGACTTTGATTTTTCAGCACAGATGCATGGACATCAAATGCTTTTCTTGATTGTGAATGCCTGAACCGGCAATCATCGGCCCCCCTTGACCTCTTCCTCGATCCTGAAATCAGGGGTCCCGTGTTTCGAAGTGGTTAGTCGAGGAACCGAGGTGGTTTTGGCATCTCTTTTTCAAATTGTTCCAGGTCATGAGGATAAAAGATTCTTGCGTTGTATTTGGCCTGCAGACGTCTGATCTTTACCACGGTTCTATGGAAACCGAGTGAATCATAAACCGTCCCCGGCAGCCGAGCAGGAGGGCCATAGTTCAATCGGGTGTACAATGCATCTCCGGGACAGATTATCGTTCCCGCCTCCTTCAAGTGTAAGACAAGGCCGAGCATGCCCGGAGAATGCCCTTCCAGGGTGATCACCTCCAGCCCATGAGCGATCTCAACATCGTCTTCGACGAGTTCCCATTGCACCTCGTCGCCATCCAAGTCGTATTTGGAGTAAGCGAAGTCCTCCTGGGGAAAGAGATGGGTCGCAAGAAGCGCGTAGCTCATCTCCCTGCGGTGGACGAGAATCCTGGCGTTCTTAAACCTTTTAATATTGCCCGCGTGATCATAATGAAGATGGGATTGGACTACCAGGTCGATATACTCACAAGAAAGTCCCAACGATGCCAACCTTTGTTCGATCTTTTCCTCTTCTGAGCCGTGGAAGGAAAAAAAGGATCGCACGACCTGGGGCCAATGTCCCGACATCCCAAGAGGATCGCATCCTGTGTCAAAGAGAATCTTCATGGCCGGTGTTGTTATTAGAAATGAAAGCACCGGCACTCGAGCCCACTGGGCAGGCCGATTTGGATGACGGATTGAAGCCGGCTTCATTGCGATCCATGATTGATCCATCTCCATGAACCCAAGGCCCAGGACGTAGATTTTCATGGTTTCCAATCCTCTTGAGCAACACATAGCGTTAAATGCCTAAATACGCTTCTACGATTTTGTTGTCTCTGGAGAGGTCGTCCGCCGTTCCATGTGCGATGATCTGGCCGACCTCAATCACATAAGCCCGGTCCGCGATGTCCAAGGCCTGTTTTGCATTTTGTTCGACCAGCAACTGTGTGATCCCGGACTCCTTGAGCGTATTGAGAATATGAAAGATCTCCCTTATCATTAAAGGAGCCAGTCCGATCGAGGGCTCATCCAACATGAGGCACTGGGGGTCCCCCATCAATCCTCGGGCGATCGCAAGCATTTGTTGTTCACCGCCGGAGAGAGACCCGCCGGACTGATTTTTCCTCTCCCTTAATCTTTGAAACCGCTCGTAAATAGAATCCACCCGACTGAGTTTCTCCCTGTTTTCGGATCCGTAAGCGCCCATGAGCAAATTCTCATCCACCGACATGGAGCATAAAATGCCCCGGCCTTCCGGCACATGGATCATGCCCATCCGGCGGATACTAAAGGCAGGCTTCCCGTTGATTACTTCTCCATTGAAAATAATCGAGCCTCGGACCAATCGAACCAGGCCCGAGATGGTCTTCAGAAGCGTGGTTTTTCCTGCCCCGTTTGCCCCGATGATCGTAATCGTTTCACCCCGGTTGACATCGATACTGATGTTTTTGAGGATTTCTGCATCCCCATAACGGACGTAAACCCCTGAAACGGAGAGTTGTGGTTGGCTATTCATTTTTAGTCCCTATATAGGCCTCGATCACAGCTTTGTCATTCGCCACCTCAGAGGGGGTACCCTCGCTGATGAGGATCCCAAAGTTCAAGACGGAGATTCTGTCACATATTCCCATCACCAGTCGTAAATTATGTTCGATAATGAAGATTGTATAGCCCTGCTGCCGAAGCTTGATAATGTCCCTGGACAATTCTTCCCGTTCGGAGGAGTTCATCCCTCCGGAGGGCTCATCCAATAAGAGCAAGGATGCCCCGTTGATGATCCCTCGCGCAATGAGTGCCCGGCGCCGATCTCCGTAGGAAAGTTGATTCGGATAGAGTTCCCCCTTCGTCCAGAGGTTGAACTGTTCGAGAACCTCCCTCACTTTATCTTCGAGACGGTTTCTTTCCTCTGCCTGGTAGAAGGGCAGAAGAGACAATAGACCTGAGTTCACAGGGGTATTACCGCAGACCAACATATTTTCAAACAGAGACATGCTGCGGAACAGAAGACTTTCCTGAAAAATATAGCCGATCCCCAAGCGGCTAATCCCGTAGCTTGGCAAATGCGTAATCCGGGTGTTTTTAAATTGAATGGAGCCGCTGTCTGGCGTCAGGACCTTGGTGATCAGCTTGAAAAGGGTCGTCTTGCCTGCCCCGTTCGGTCCGATCAGACCATGGATTTTACCCTTGTCAATTGTGATGGACACATCGGTAACCGCTTTTACCCCGCCAAAGTGTTTCGTAATATTTTCAATGCGAAGCATGCATCTACCTTGTGGGAATAGAATTTCTCCCGCTTTTTTTTCTCCGGAACGTCATGATTCGGGAGAAAAGCTTTCCGGCGCCCCTGACGTTTTCCCTCGTGATCAGGCCGCTTGGCCGAAATCCCAAAACGATCATGATCAAGAGGCCATAAATGAGATTTCTCCATATATTTGCAAACCGAAATGCTTCGAGTAAGAGTGTCAGGAACATGGCCCCTGCCACCGCCCCCCACATCGTCTCCCAACCTCCAACCAAAGCAAATGTGAACGACATGACCGTAAGCCAGATGGTGAATGTTTGAGGCTCAATCCAGGAAATGCAATGGGCATAGAAGACGCCGGCCAGCCCTGCCATTCCCCCGCCGATACCGAAGGCGAGGATCTTATAGTAGGTTGTATTCAAGCCCAAAGTTGAGGATACGATGTTACTGGTCTTAATCGCTTCAAATGTTCTGCCCAACCGTGACCGTTCGAGCCTCCACGTAAACAATAGGCACAGTGCAACTCCGGTCCATACAATAGAAGGGGTCACTTTAGGGGTTACCAGAAACCCCATTATGCCTCCGGTTGCAGGGATGGCCTTGAATGCGACCACAGCGATCTGAGCCAGGGCCAATGTCATAATCGCTGCATAGATGTCTTTGCTTTTCAGTCCGATCGCACTGAAGAGGGCACCGGTTACGCCTGAAACCCCTATTCCCACAAAGATGGCGATGGGAAAAGGCAGACCGAACAGGGTGGTTAGCGCACCCGAGAGATAGGCCGCGATGCCGATCAATCCGCAGTGCCCGAAGGAAAACTGACCACAGGATGCTGGAATGTACCAGCTCACCCCAAGCAAGATGTTAATGCCAAGGAGATCCAGAAACAAAGGGGTGGTAAGGATTTCAATCATTGCAACCTCTGTAATTCTTCCGCTTTGCCCATTAACCCCAAGGGGCGAAATAGGAGAATCAAAAACATTATCAGCCAGAGCGTTGCATCCGCATATTTTACGGACCAGTATACGCTCGTCAACACCTCCGCAATTCCCCCTAGAATGCCCGCAATAACGGCCCCTGGCATACTTCCCATTCCGCCAATAATGACGAGGCAAATCCCTTTAAGAGCGACATGCTCCCCCATGTAAGGGTGGGCTGCTCCGGTCATTAATCCGAAGAGAATGCCGGATAAGGTCCCAATCATGCTACTGATCATAAACGTCAATTGTATGACCCGGGTCGTGTTGATTCCCAGGAGCTGGCTCACTTCCGGATTCTCGCCGACCGCCCTGGTGGACAGTCCCAATTCGGTCCTTTTCAGAAAATAGGCCAGGATCCCCATAATCAGGAAGGAAGTGAAAAAAACGATGACGTTCGTCACCGGTATGCTTGCACTTCCGAAATGAACTTGCGTGTATTGAAAGGGTACAGAGATCGGGAGGGGGTGAGCTCCGGCCCAGTTCGAAACAATAGTGGTCAGCACCAGGCCGAAGCCAATCGTTGTGGCAATCGGAACAAAATGACTACCGACTGCAATCGATCGCCTTACACAGAAGAACTCCGTCATCAGCCCCAAAATGGCTCCTCCGACGAGGACAACAGGAAGAACCAGAACGAAAGGAAGCTGGCATTTCGTCATGACAATCCAGCCAAGGACGGCGCCGCCCATGAACACTTCCGCATGCACCATGTTGAAAATCCTAAGGATCCCCAACACCAAGCTGTAGCCCAAGGCAATCAACCCATACAGACTTCCTAGCATTATCCCATTAATGATCTGGATTAACATGACTTTACCGTCCCCGAAGACTTCCCAGCATTCACACTGTTACGCTTGTCACTCCGTCACTTGTCCAACGCTCACCAATTTTCCACCTTTAACCTGAAGTAGGTAGATCGGCTTCACCAGGCGATTTTTTTCATAACGTCCGCCTACTCCGAAATGAAATTCGTTTGAGCTATAGGTCTTCATCTTGATCTTCGGCAATTCATCCCGGATCTTTGCCCTTGCCTCCTCAAGCGGCGTACTCGGAGTGATCTTTGCAACGCGCATCGCCTCGCTAAGAAAAGCGGCCGCGTCGTATCCACACGCCGTGTTGGTGGAGACAGTATAAATGGCTGGATCATTCGAAATTGACTTTCCATAATCGGTCAATTTTTTCTGCCACGCTTTTTGAACAGGATCGGGGTTTTCAATGTCGAAATCGGAGCTCCCGTACCATCCCTCTGCCGCTTCCCCACCAGCGACGATCATTTCAGTAAGCACCATTAGACTTCCAAAACAAGGGACTTGTTTTGCATCAATTCCGCCCCTCTTTAAGGAGATCGCCAAAAGGGCGAGATCACGGGGATAGAGGATAGCGCAAATGATGTCTGGACGCATGGCCTTTATTTGTGAGACTTGGGGTGTAAAGTCAGGCCAACCCGTTTCCACATCCAGTTTCCCTTTGTCATGGGTTACTTTCACGCCCCTCCGCTGGGCGATTTTGTATCCCCATTCCCCCTGCGATACGGCGTAGTTATATTTGGAATCTGTCATGACCACTATATTTTTGGTCTTGTATTGCTCCATGAGCAAGGCCAAAGGTTCCATTGAAAAGTCGTCCGACATCATGGATGCAAAACACCACGGAGCGCTCTTCTCACAAATGCCGCGAAGCGTCCCTCCCAAGGCTATGGCTGGAATATTCAGCCGACTGGCCGTAGGAAATCCGGCCGCGACATCGGAGCTTGCATTCGGTCCCAGAACCGCAAAGACTTTATCAACCGTTGCCGCCCTCTCGATGAGCATCGCCGTTTGGTCGGGCCGCATGGCCGTATCATAAGTAATCAATTGCACAGGGTGGCCATTGATGCCCCCGGCTTTGTTTATTTCTTCCTCAATTCTATACCTGATCCCAACAACGGCTCTTTGGCCGTAGCCATATCCCGGTCCGCTGATCGATGTTACAATTCCTATTTTGAATGGAACCGCCTCAGTTTTCTGCTGGGCGATTGCAGAAACCACACACATTGAAGATATTAGAACTCCTAAGATTGCGATCAACAGCAACTTTCTCCAGTCTAGTTTCATTTTGTCCCCCTTTCTTAAATAAAATTGAAGCCTCAATTTGTCCGCACATTCCTCAATTAAAAGATCCTGTGAGTTTCACCTCCTTTCATCCTCCGTAACACCCCCAAAGCCGAGCTTCGGCCTTTCTCGTTAAGAATCGATTTCTCCTCCTCTGCCTGGCTCCAGATTCCCCGGATGCGTAGAGCAGTGATGTTGAGGATAGGTCCGATTTCCCTCATTTCCCCACGGTTACACCGTCCCGAATAAATCCTTTAATGCTTTCTCCGTCAGGATCCTGCCCGTCAGATAATCTGCGCCTTGGGCAGCTACCCGGACGGCATACTTACCCCACATTTCAGGGGATTGCCAACAACTCGTATCCACCCCCGGCAAATAGGCGGCTACGGCTTCGGTCTTTGTAAAATCGGGGCAGAGGGCATTGACGGCAATGTTGTATTTTTTTACCTCTTCCGCGAGCCCCAGGGTGAAGCGGTCGATGGCCGCCTTGCTTGTTCCGTATCCAATATTGAACTTGATTCTCGTTGCGAGCACAGACGAAAGATTAATAATATTCCCCCTTGCTTGTGCCACCATTTGGGGCAGCACCGACTTTATACAAAGGAAGGCGCCTCTCACGTTGACAGCCATAATCAAATCCCACTTCTTGGTTGAAGTTCTAAGGAAAGAATCGGATGTCGTGATTCCGGCATTGTTGACCAGGACGTCGACAGTTCCAAATGTCTCGTGAATTTGCCTTGCCATATTCAGGACGGAGTCTTCTTCCGTTATGTCGCACTGAACGGCCAGTGCTTTACCGTCGAATTCTTCAATTTCTCTTACGGTCTCAAAAATCGAACCTGGAAGCGCCTGACTACTTGAGTCAATCGTCCTGGCGACAACCGCCACCCTCGCCCCCGCACGGGCGAGTTCAATGGCGATCGCTTTTCCCAGCCCTCGACTTGCACCCGTGATGATCGCAGTCTTTCCTGAAAGCATTTTCTTGGCTAGCCTGATTTTAGCGAGTGCGTCGCTTTTCCTCCTGGATTCCTGGCCGAGAGCAAGAATTCCGCTGATCGGACTAACGATTCACTTTAGGGGGACGAAAGCTCTTAAAATATTTTGTCTCTTCGAGAGCCGCCTCATATTTTTCGTGAAGCTTGTGGAATGCTTCTCTATGCCCCATCTCTTCCCTATCTCTGATGAACATCAGATCCTTCTCATCATTTGTATAATGGATGTTGGTCGACAACGTATGATACACGATGACCTCTGACAACCGATCCATTCCTAATGCACTCAAGGTATGTCTTCTCGCAACTTTCCCCATCACGATGGCGTCGCGTGGCAAGATGCTGATCGCTTTTGCCAGTTTATAGACCTCGGTTTCCAAATCTTCGGGAGGCACAGCCTTGTTTACAATTCCAATCTCTTCGGCCTCCGTTCCACTGAGCGTTCTACCGGTAAGGATAAACTCCGTCATTTTTTTTGTATGCCCCATGAACATTTCAAGGGGCAAAATGGGTAATCCCCCGAATGCAAGCCGTTGCCCCCTCTGTGAAATCTTAGCGTTATCAGCTGCTATTGCTAAGTCAGACGCCTTGACGAGGTAAAGTCCAGCCTCAATGCACCACCCATGAATCTGACAGATCGTTACCTTATTGCAGTCAAGGATTGCCCTTGGAAAACCGTATAACTGGTCCTGGTCTGTTTGGAGTCTCATCCTCTGATTAGGTTTTCTATCAGGTGCTCCTCCGTACACACGATAGACCATGGAAAGGTCAAATCCTGCCGAGAAATTTCTACCCGCACCTCTAAAAATAACTACTTTTACCTCATCATCGTAATTCGCCCTTTTCATTGCATCCTTTAACTCGCCAGTCATCTCATCTTCACCTATGCTTATAGCATTGTTAACCTCCGGTCGGTTCAAGGTAACATATAAAATATTGGGTACCTCTTTGTCTTTTTCGTAAGTTATTGTTTTATAAGCCTGTTCGCCGCTCATCCTGTGTCTCCTTTTATCTGATTTTATTCTGCCTTGACAGGTGTCCTGACAGAATTTGTGTTTCTAAATATCAAAAATAAAAACGCTTGTCAAGTTTTTTCTTTATTGAATTGAATTTTTTTCCCTTTTATTTCTTGTAGCTACAAAATATATGCGCAGTAATTACAAAAATCCATGATGCATCACACTAAAATTATAAAATTACACTTCGTAACAATATTTTTGTGAATACTATTTTTGTATTTAAATGGCAATTTTCACATCCAAACGGGCTACTGCAATTCTAAGGAAAGAGGCTTTTCAATTGATATTTAATTAGGTTATAAATTCTTATCTATATTTTGTGGCACCATTTCTATTTTTATCTTGACACGATTTTTAAAAAATGATATTCGTAAATCTGATTTATTGAATTGCCCCGGAGTTTAACTGTGAATGATTTGTCCAAGAAGCTTCAGATCCTGAATGCCGCCGAGAGAACGATGTCTCAAAAGGGGCTGATGGAATCGAGTATCTCCGAGATCTCAAAGGAGGCAGGAGTAACCGAATCCGTTCTCTATCAGCTTTTTAAGGGAAAGGAGGACCTTCTCTTTTCCGTTCCCGGCGAAAGGATGAAGGAAGTCATCAATTATTTGAACGAACACCTCGAAGGAATCCGGGACCCGGAGAGTCGATTACGGAAAATGATCTGGTTCACCTTGAAATTTAACGACACCTACCGCGACTACGCGCTTTTGCTGCTTTTGGAATGTCGTTCAAATCGAAACTTTTATCAACACGAAGCGTACGGTCTGATCAAGCAATATGCAGGGATTCTTCTTTCCATTCTCGAAGACGGTGTAAGGACGCAGGCCTTTCGAGACGACGTCAACATGCGCTTGGTCAGAGATATTATTTTGGGAGCTTTGGATTTAGAAAAACTGGAGTGTTACGCCTGCGAGGTCACCAAAGACACCCTGCCTGATTTCGAAGATATCATGAACCTTGTGGTGCCCATTATCGCCGTCCCATCAAAGAATTCAGGACGGGAATTGGACAAATCGAAAAAGATCCTTCACGCGGCAGAGCATATTTTTGCGGAAAAGGGATATCACCAAGCCACGATCACAGAAATCTCAAAATCGGCGAATGTCGCTGAAGGCACCGTTTACGAATATTTTAAGAACAAAGAACATCTGCTTTTCTCGATCCCTGAGTACAGGATTAAGAATCACATTTGTAAGCTGGACGACATTCTTGAGCCGAAAATCCCCCTAAAGATGCTTCAACGTTTAATCCGAGACCATTTCTTTCTTTACTTGTCCCATCGTGATTTCCTGAAGGTTTTCTTGCTCGATATCCAACTCAATCGCAGATTCTACAGCTCCCATGTTTATGATTCCTTCCGGAGTTACTCGAGCATCGTGGAATCGATTCTGGAACAAGGGAAAAAAGACGGTAGCATTCGTCCTCAGATCAACAACCGTGTATTCAAATACTTCTTTCTGGGCGCCTTCAGTCATATGGCGCTTCGATGGTTCTTGCTCGAGCAAGAGAACAAGAGAGACATCATGAAAGAGATTACGGAGCTCGTGGTACTTCTTTGCAGATCCGTATCCACGAATGGGGACGAATTGGATTGATACCGTTGAACATTTTCTTGCCGAGGCGGGTTTGGTTCGTGTCTTACACTTTGTATTTTAAAGGGAGAAGACCGCCCGGGAGCTTACGATGCGTTACCATTATATAAAGTATGTAAAACAGGACCTCTTCGGAGCACTTTCTTTAAAAGGGGATATGAGCAGCCCCACCGCATGGATTGGAATGGCGCAGGAATTGGCGGATTTTCGAGCGGAGATTGCCTGGGATGATGATGTGAGGGTTATCATCCTTGCCGGTCAAGAAGATCATGGATTTGAACTGGAGCTGTGCTGCGAGCCGACGGCGGGAGACACCGAGTTTCGCTCCGTCGCGCACGAGATCGCCGAAATAGAAAAACCGGTCATTGCCTCCATCGAGGGACACGCGCTGGGGTGGGGTTTGGAATTGGTCTTATCTTCCGATCTCCGGATCGCATCCGACAGCTCCCGTTTTGGTTTCCCTCAGATCACCCTCGGCTCCCTCCCGTGGGAGGGCGGGACCCAACGATTACCTCGCTCGATCAGCCGCGCCAAGGCCCTTGAAATGATTCTCACCGGAGAGTCCATTGATGCAGCAGAGGCTTGTCGAATCGGTTTGATCAACAAGAGAGTTCCTGTCCAAGAAGTGACACCGGTAACCCTCGCTCTCGCTCGAGACATGGCGTCTAAAGGGCCCCTGGCGCTGCGATATGCCAAAGAAGCGATTCATAAAGGGATGGATATGACCTTGGTTCAAGGATTGCGGCTCGAGGCCGATCTCTATTGCCTCCTGCAAACCACGCTCGATCGAACTGAGGGAATACAGGCTTATCTCCAAAAAAAGGGGCCCGTATTTAAAGGGGAATAGGACACCCGTAAACGGATCACGAGGAGATTGCGTGAACGGCTTCAAAACCCTCATTTACCACAAGAACGAAACCATTGGTTATGTTACCCTTAACCGCCCTCAGGCTCTGAACGTCTATAACATTCAGATGCGGGATGATCTCTATGAGGTCCTCAGCGCGATCATCGACGATCCGGAACTCCGAGTCGTGATCTTCAAAGGAGCGGGAGAGAAGGCGTTTTGTGCAGGGGCAGATTTAAGTGAGTTCTTGAGCGCACCTTCTTCTATCATTGCCCGGCAAGTACGTTTTTCCAGGGATGTATGGGGCCTTTTCTTAAGCCTCCCTCAGCCTCTCATCGCTGCCGTTCATGGGTTTGTCTTAGGGTCCGGTATTGAAATCGCTTTATGTTGCGACATTCGGATCGCTTCCGAGGATACAAGGTTCGGCTTGCCGGAAGTCGGATTGGGGATCATCCCGGCTGCAGGAGGGACCCAGACGCTACCCCGGGCCATTGGCCGGGGAAGAGCTTTAGAGATGTTACTGACCAGTCGTTGGTTAAGTGGTGAGGAGGCTCTTCAATGCGGATTAGTTAATCGCCTCGTGCCCAAAGACAAGCTCTTGGAAACGGCCGAGGAAATGGCAAAAAAGATTGCGTCCTATGATCCCATAGCAGTGAGAAATGCCAAACAGGCTGTGGTGAGGGGCTTGGATTTACCTTTAACGGAAGGGCTTGAATTAGAAAAAAGACTTGCCTCTGAACTTAGATTGGCGACAGGCAAGGTGGCTAATATTAAAAAGGGTAAGAAATGAATACGACAGATTTCTTAAACATAGCTAATGCAATCTGCCCGGAAAGGGATTGCATTGTTTTTGAGGGGAAAGGGTGGACCTATGCCCAGACCTGGGAGCGAGTCAATAGATTAGCAAATGCTTTAAAAAAGACAGGGGCAGGAAAAGGCGACCGGATTGGGATGCTTCAAGTCAATTGCAATCAATATGTGGAAGCCTATTATGCTTCGGCCATGATGGGTGCCATCTTCGTTCCATTGAATTTTAGGGCAAAATCGGATGAACTAAGCTATATGATAGCCAATGCGGAGGCTAAAATCCTTTTTGCGGGAAGCCGATATTTAGAGATGGTAGATGCGATGCTTCCTGAGCTGCCCACGGTGAAACACTGTATTTCGATAGATCGTAAGGACGGAAAAAGGCTTTTTTATGAGGATGTTATAGATTCGGCATCTTCAGATGAATCGTTTTTTGAAATTGGAGATGAAGATATTACGATGCTTATGTATACGGCCGGGACTACGGGTCGCCCTAAAGGTGTGCCATTGAGGCATAGTGCCTTTGTATCGT
>Ga0299912_10002267_pt1 | contig 15764 bp, 12 predicted proteins | sample RVTome_2_FD_207667 | JGI IMG/M metagenome (GOLD analysis project Ga0299912, IMG submission 207667) | Soil microbial communities from uranium-contaminated site in the Upper Colorado River Basin, Wyoming, United States - RVT95D214 (version 2) ... | reverse complement strand
GCCTCTCCTTGTCAGCAACTGGCAATCCTGGGGACCGATCGATTGGATGACGCCCGGGTCGAGGTTTGACAAGCTCGACTCGGTCTTCGGCCAAAACCGAGAATTCCTCTTCACCCCGATCTCGGACGTTTTCGCCGACTCGCTCGTCAGCGATTATTTCTGCGCCGGACGCTCGCATCTCGTCGGCTGGCTGGCGTCGCGCGCCGCCCATCCGTATTTCGTCGTCGAGCGTGACCGGGTCACGGGCTGCCTTGACTTCTTCAACATGCCCCTGGCCGAGGGAACGCCGCTCGAGCCCCTGCTTCTCCTCGGAGGGGAGCCCGCCGAGCGTCTTCTGGAACGCTACGCCGATCTCGCCGCCCGCGAGAACGCCGTGACCGTCCCCGCCTGGAACCCGGTCGGCTGGTGCAGCTGGTATCACTACTTCACCGGAGTCACCTGGACCGACATCGAGAAAAACTTGGACCTGGCCCGAGGCCGCTACCCTTTCGAAGTGTTCCAAGTGGACGACGGCTACGAGCGGGATATCGGAGACTGGACCGAGCGCCGGCCGCCCTGGCCGGAGTTGAAGGATATGGCGGGGGCCATCGCCTCCAGGGGATTTGTTCCCGGGATCTGGACCGCTCCCTTCAGCCTGTCCGAAACGTCCCGCTTGTTCCGAGAGCATCCGGACTGGGCGATCACCGAGCGCGGCAGTCCCAAACCCTGCTACCGGGGCTGGGGCAAAACGATCTATGCCCTCGACACCACCCGGCCCGAGGTCCTGGACTGGCTCCGGTCGCTTTTCCGGACGCTCCGGGAGGCCGGCTTTCATTATTTCAAGGTCGACTTCCTGTTTGCCGCGGCCATGCCTGGCGAGCGCTGGGCTGAGGTCTCTCCAGTATTTGCCTACCGCCAGGGACTTCAAGCTGTTCGGGACGGCGCCGGCCGCGATTTCATCCTGGGCTGCGGCGCGCCGCTCCTGCCCTCGGCCGGGCTGGTGGACGGCATGCGGGTCGGCGAGGACACGGCGCCGTTCTGGAAAAGCGGCCTGGCCCCGCTCGAGGGCGTCAACGCCTTTCATGCCCTGAGGAACCCCATCCTCAGGCAGTTCATGCACAACCGACTGTGGCGCAACGACCCGGACTGCGTTCTGCTCAGGGCGAGCGCCATCGAGCTCACCGAATGCGAGCGCCGTCTCTACGCCCTGGTCTGCGGCGCGCTGGACAATATGCTCATCGACTCGGACGACCTTGCCGCGGTCGACGAGGCCGGATTCGACCTTCTTCTGCAGGCGCTGAACCTCAGAGGCGGCCAGGTTTCCGTCCGTCCCGGCCCGTCGCGGGATACGTTTGTCATCTACTCCCAGAACGGACCGGCCGGGGAATTCCGCCTCCTGGCCAACCTGTCCGACCGCGAGGCGAAGATCGTAGACCGGCAAGTCCCGGCCCGCTCGGCGGTCTTGACCCGCCCCGCGAACGGAAAAGCGGCCTGAGGGTGTCCGTGATGTCCCCGACCATTGAAAATCAGGCCAAGGTGGCATATAATAAATTGCTATTTTCTGTCGGGAGACCTGATCTTTCGCGATAGAGGACGGGCAGGGATGGGGGCTGAATCGGAGACAGGAATGAACGACCAGACGATTCTCGATATTCAGGCGGCGAAGCTGAAAGCGGCCGTGGCCGCGAGGCATCCGCTTCCCGCCCTTCGCCTCGGCGGCCGGACAGCGCGGCTGCCGATCATCCAGGGCGGGATGGGCGTCGGATTGTCCCTGTCCGGGCTGGCCACGGCCGTGGCCGCGGAAGGGGGGATCGGCGTCATCGCCGCGACCGGCATCGGCATGATCGAGACGGATTACTACGAGCGGCCCCTGGAGGCCAATCTCCGGGCGTTGCGGAACGAGGTCCGCAAAGCCCGGGCGAAAACGTCCGGGTTGCTCGGCGTCAACATCATGGTCGCCGCCGACGGGTTCCTCCAGATGCTCCGGACGGCCATAGAGGAGAGAATCGATTTCCTGTTCCTGGGCGCGGGCTTGCCGATCAAAAACATGCCGGTGGACCTGATTCGCGAGGCTGGAGTCGGCGTCCTGCCCATCGTCAGTTCGGGCCGGGCCGCCCGCCTGATATTCAAGTCTTGGGAAAAGATCTATCAGGACATTCCCGATGGGGTGGTCGTCGAGGGGCCGCGGGCTGGAGGGCATCTCGGTTTCAAGCTTGAACAGATCGATGATCCCGCTTTTCAGCTCGAACGCCTCATCCCCGACGTCATCGAATCTCTCCGGGAATTCGAAATCCGATTCGGCCGGAGTCTTCCGCTCATCGCCGCCGGCGGCATCTTTACCGGAGAGGACATCCACCGGATCCTCAAGTTGGGAGCTCAAGGCGTGCAGATGGGAACCCGCTTCATCGCCACCGACGAATGCGATGCCGACGGGCGCTTCAAACAGGCGTATGTCGATTGCCGGAAAGAGGATATCGTCATCATCCAAAGCCCCGTCGGCCTTCCTGGGCGGGCGATTCGTAGTCCCTTTCTCGAGGACGTGTCCCGCGGAATCCAGAAATTGTTCCGCTGTCCCTCCCATTGCCTCGAAAGCTGCGGCGCGCAGGAAGCCCGCTATTGCATCGCCGAAGCGCTCGACAACGCCCGCCAAGGAAAACTCCGGGAGGGATTTGCGTTCTGCGGGGCCAATGCCTATCGGGTGACATCCGTCGTCCCGGTCAAGGATCTTCTCGCCGGTTTGAAGCAAGGCTATGCCCTGGCCTGTTTCGTCGGAACGCTCAAGGCGGAGTGCGCCAAAGCCGCGGAAAAAATGAAGGCTCTGAAAAGCGAATATGGCTTGCAGCTGGCCCGGATTCGGGAAAGCTTCCGGGATCATCTCCGGCGAATGTCCGACGAGAACCGGGCGAAATTCCGGAACGAAAAGGCCCGCCTGCGGGGGAAATTCGTCCGGATCCGACAGGATTATCTCGCGGCCAAGGCCCGCCTTCGCGAATTGAACTCCCAATTGAACGACATCGGCCGCCGGTGTTGACCCGTAGCAAGCGTAAATTCCGTATTTCCTTACTGAAATGACCGCAGACCAGGATCGCCTAGACAAGGAAAATAAAAGGGGATTTTTCCGCCGCTTCTGGGAGAGGACGGGCGACAACATCCCCGAGTTTTCCGGGGCGCCGTCCACGAAGTACTACCTCGAGTGCGAACGCTACCTGTTCCGGCGCTATTTCCCGGACCTCAAGGGCAAAGCCCTGCTCAAAACGGACCTGTGGGACGAGGCCAAGAATACCCGCATCCTTTTTCACGCGGCCGCGGACCTGGGAGCCGTGCCTTACGGCCAGGATATCTCCCTGTCCATCGTCAGGCAGGCGCGGGATTATTTCGCCGCGGGCGGGAGGCGCGGCCGGTTCGCCGTGTCGGACATGCGGGCCATGGCCTTCCGGGACGACTCCTTCGATTGCTTGTACAGCATGGGCACCGCCGAGCATTTCCCCGAGTACCGGAAGGCGCTGGAGGAATGCTTCCGCGTGTTGAAACCGGGTGGGACGGCCGTCATCGGAGTCCCCAATGCGCTCGACCCGTTCCTCCGGCCGCTCCAGGTGGCGGCGCTCAACGCGCTGAGTCTCTACGCCTACGGCTATGAGAAGTCGTTCACGCCAGCCCGGTTCGAACGCCTTCTGCAGTCGATCGGCTTCCGGGTCAAGGCGAGGTCCGGGATCCTCTTCATGCCGGGGCTCCTGCGTATCGCCGAGCTGTTTCTGTATGTCCGCCGTCCCGGGTCGGCCGCCGTCTTCAAGCCGCTCGTCGCGCCCTTCGCCTGGCTCTACCGCCGGTCGGACCTCTTAAAGCGCTCCGGGTACCTGACTGTGAGCGTCGTGCGTAAACCCGGCCGCGCCGGCAATTGAACCCGGTCTTAAAATATGTTAGGGTTCGGGCAGTGTTGACCCGATCCGTCTCTATCGCCCGCGACCTGGCGCGTATCCACGGCGTCCCCAAGTTTTTCGGCCGAATCCTGCCCTGGATGGTCCGGCGCCGTTACTACCTGTACTCGGGTTCCCTGACCAGTCCGCTTCCGGAATGCAAAGCGGACATCTCCTTGCGCATAGAACCTGCGGAACGATCCGACCTGGCGCGCCTCCTCCGGATCCGGCCCGGGTACTATCGCCTCGACCGGGTGCACGAGCGCCGGGACAAGGGGCATGTCTGCTTCCTGGCTTGGGCTGCGGGCGAGCCCATCCATTGCCGGTGGGCGTTCACGGGCTCAACCCATCTCTCCTATCTCGGCAAACAGCTGATCCTTGGACCGCAAGATATTTTTTACGACGAGACATTCACCGTGCCCCGTTTTCGGGGGCTCTGCGTGGACTACGCAACACTGCGGGTCATGCTGGCCTGGTTCAGGGACAGAGGATTCGTCCGGCATCATTGCCTCTTGACCTCATGGGACTTTTCCCTCCACCGCCGGGCAGCGGCTTTTGCCATGCGCCGGACCGGAGAGGTCCGGGGCTGGAATATCCTGGGCTGGAAAGCGTTCCGTCCCCAAGGCTTGCTCCGGGAGGACGGTCCCGGCCGGTTCGTCATCGCCTCTGCCCGGGAATAGCGTCGCTCCCGCTCTCCCATCGACTTTACGCCCTCCGAGAACCATTTGGCGGCATTCTGCGTAGTTAGTGATGAGCGGGCCGACGGGCCGCCCAATAAGGAATGGTGAATGAACGCTTCGACAGGAAAACGAGCATGAACAAAAAGCTAAGGACGGCAAGCCTTTTCGCCCTGTGCTTGGCCTGTTTCTCGCCGCTTTTGGCCGCGGTGGCGATCGAAGTCCCCCAGACCTCGACCGCCCCGGTCATCGACGGCAAGCTGGACGACTCGGTCTGGGCTGCGGCCCTGAAAATCGCGGATTTCAAGACGTTCAAGCCGGATTACGGCAAGGACCCGACCCAGCGGACCGAAGGATTCCTGATCTACGACGGGGAAAACATCTATTTCGCCTTCAGGGCCTTCGACTCCGAGCCCAACAAGATCAAAGCCTCCATCTCCAAGCGCGACTCGATGGGCAGCGACGACTACGTCGGCATTTTCCTCGACACCTTCAACACCAAGCAGGAAGCGTACGCGTTCCTCATCAATCCTCTGGGCATCCAGGGCGACGGGATCCTGAACCAGAGCGGCAACCTGGACGACAAGTTCGACATGGTCTGGTACAGCAAGGGACTGATCGACGACCAGGGTTACACCGTCGAGGGCCGCATCCCCCTGCAGAGCATCCGTTTTCCGGCCAAGAAGGAAATCACCATGATGACGGCCTTCTTCCGGCAGACCGTCCGGACCTCGGAAATGGCCAGCTCGCCCGGCTTCTATCCCGACAAGGGCTCGCTCATCGCTCAGACCCAGCCCATTGTCTTCAACGGGCTGAAATACAAGAGGGTCATCGAACTTCTGCCCGCAGCGACGCACAGCCTGAGCTATGCCGATGACCAGGGCCGGATGGTCCGTGACCTGAACCGGACCGATTTCAGCCTGACGGCCAAAGTCGGCGTGACCTCGGACGTCACCCTGGAAGCGACGGCCAACCCCGATTTCAGCCAGGTGGAATCGGACGCCGGCCAGGTCGACTTCAACAGGCGGTATGCCATTTACTACCGCGAGAAGCGGCCGTTTTTCCAGGAGGGCAACGAGATCTTCAATTTCGCGGCCGCGGCCGAGGAATCCTATTTCATGGCCGCCGTCCATACCCGGACGATCGTCGACCCGTTCTTCGGATTCAAGCTGAACGGCAAGGTCGGCTCGTCCAATTCGGTGGCGGCCATCTATGCCCGGGACGATACCAGCAACGGGGACGACGGCCCGAACGCGAACTTTTCCATCCTGCGCGTCAAGCACGCCCTGAAGGACGACTCCTTCATCGGCGGGTTTTATACGGCCCGGGAGCAGGGGGACGGCTTCAACCGCGTGGTCGGCGCCGACGGCCGGTTCCGGCTGTCGCAAACGGCCACCGCCGAGTTCCATGTCTTCGGCTCGTTCTCCCGGCCGAGCGAGGGCGGCGACCGGGCCGACGGGTTTAATGCGGCGGCGAGCTACACCTTCGGCAACCGGAACGTCAACGTCCAGCTCATCTACGAGGAGATCTCCCCAAACTTCCAGGTGGACACCGGGTTCCTGATGCGCACCGGCGTCCGCTACCTCACCCATTTCGTCAACTACATCTTCTATCCCAAGTCCAAGTTCTTCCTGTCGATCGAGCCGTTCTACTACGGCGTCCAGCAATACGACACGACCTACAACATGTTCGAAACGATCAACGTCCTGGCCGTGCGGGCCAACCTGCCCCGGAGCAGCCAGTTCCGGGTGGACGCCATCCTGGGCAACGAGCAATTCATGGGGAAGCTGTTCAACAAGAACTCCTGGCGGGTCCAGGGCTGGACCCAGGTCACGAAGCAGGTCTTCGGCCAGCTCATGTTCCGCCGCGGCGGGGCGATCTTTTACGACGAGGACGACCCGTTCCAGGGCTACGCCAACCAGGCCTCGGGCACCCTGGAGTACCAGCCGACGGAGATGCTGGACTTGGTTCTGAGTTTGACCTATGTCGATTTCTACAGGCAATCCGACCACACCCGGGTCTACGACTACGCCATCCTCCGCAGTTGGAACACCCTCCAGATCAACAAGTACCTGTTTTTGAGGGGCATCGCCGAATACAACACCTTCCGCAAGCGCCTGACCCTGGACGCCCTGGTGTCCTTTACCTACATCCCCGGGACGGTGGTCTTTGTCGGCTACGGCTCGGCCCGGGAAAAGCTGCAGTGGGACGGGGTGGATTATATCGAAAGCAGCCGCTTCCGCGAGATGCAGAGGGGCTTCTTCTTCAAGGTGTCCTACCTCTGGCGGATCTGACGGGCGAGCGGACAGCTATTTCGCCGGCCGCTTGAAGGTCATCGAGATGCCGCTGCCCGAGGTGCGGTCGATCGTCGTCTCGGCGTCGGGCAGGCTCCGGGCATCATCCAGGAATTCGCGGATGCCGGGCATCCAGCCGCCCGTCACGTTGTGGGCCGTGTAGCATCCTCCGACAACGAGCTTCGGCCAGACCGCCTTGAAGTAATCCGGGTACCAATCCTTGTCGGCGTCGCAGAAGACGAAATCGAACGGCCCGGTAAGACGCGGCACGAGGTCGTGGGCGTCGGCCAGCCGCGCGTCCACGAACTCGGCGAGCCCGGCCTTCTTGAAATTTTCCTTGGCCTGAAGCCAGCGGTCCTCGTCGATCTCGATCGTGATGAGCTTGCCGCCGGTCTGGCTCAGGGCCCAGGCGATCCAGATCCCGGAGTGCCCGGTCGAGGTGCCGATCTCGAGGGCCCGGGCGTAGCCGTGCTTGAGGACGAGGTCATGCAGGAATTGGCCGTCTCCCGAGCCGACGTTCATGTCGTGCCACCGGCCCCTCATGCTCCGAAGAAAGCTCCGCACGGTTTCATCCCTGGCCTCGGCGTTTGACATCGTCTGATCCGTCTGGCCGGACCAGGCCGGGACGGCGAGTATCCAGAAAGCCGCGAGAAGGATGACGGTCGCGATCCGAGATAAGTGCTTCATGATGTCTCCGAGTCCGGGCCCGGAGCCGGCCTGTTCTTCTTGAACAGAAAGAACGCCGGAACTCCCAGGCAGGCGGTCAGGACGGCGATCGAAGAGGGGACCGGGCTCCGCAGAAATCCCAGACCGAGAATGGCCGCCCCGGCCAGGACATAAACCGCGGCGGTCACCGGGAATCCCGGCATCTTCACGACGCTTCGCTTGTCGCGCCTGAGCTTGAACAGCCCGATGACGGCCATGATGGGGAATATCCCCAGGGCGAACCCCATGTAGGTCAGGATCTGGTCGAAGGACCCCGACACGGCGATGAGCAGGGCCATGGCTCCCTGGAGGAGGATCGCCTTGGAGGGGACCCGGTGCCGAGGATGAACCTCCGCGGCGAATTTGAAAAACAATCCGTCCCGGGCCATGGAATAATAGACGCGGGGGCCGAGGATGATGAAGGCGCTCAACGAGGAAAAGAGGGCCACGGCGATGAGCACGGAAACGGCGTTCTCGATGCCGGGGCCGAAGAGGTTGCGCGCGGCCAGGCCTCCGACCGAGATCACTCCGGCCATCTCCTGCGGCGGGACGGCGTAGATGTAGAAAACGTTCAGGAGCAAATACAGAAGAATGACGATCCCTGTTCCCAGCAGGAGGGACCGGGGCAGGGTCTTGGCCGGATTCCTGACCTCCGAGCCCACGTAAGCCGAAGCGTTCCAGCCGCTGTAGGCGAACATGATCCACATCAGGGCCAGGCCCATGACCTTCCAGCCGCCGAACCCGAAGTCGACTCCGCCGCCCTGGGAGAGATGGCTGAAGCTCCCTTGGCCCGAGGACAGGCCGAACAGGATCAGGCCGAGGATCAGGCCGACCTTCATCAGGGTCAGGACGTTCTGCACCCGCGCTCCGAGCCTGACCCCCCGGCGGTGGACCAGGGTGAAGACGCAGATGATCACGGCGGCGTAGGTCTTTTTCAGGATGGAGGCGGCCTCCGGCCCGGGAAAAAGCCCCAGGCTGAGAAGCCAGGGGAAGGCGCGGGTGATGTACTCGGCGAAGCCGATGGCCGAGGCGGCAATGGGCGCCGAGAAGCCCACGAAGAACGAGACCCAGCCGCTCAGGAAGCCGAACAGGGGGTGGAACAGCCGCGACAAGAAGACATATTCCCCGCCCGCCTGGGGCATGGCCGCGCCGAGCTCGCCGTAGCACAGCGCCCCGCACAAGGCGATGATCCCGCCGGCGATCCACAGGCTGAGCATGAGCCAGGCGTTCCCCAGGTCCTTCATCAGCAGGCCGGAGGTGGTGAAGATCCCGGCCCCGACCATGTTGGCCACGACGATGTTGGTCAGGGGGAAGAGCCGCAGCCGCCGTTCGAGGCCGTTGAACGATTTTTCTGCGTCAGCCATGTCGTTTCGCTCGGTATCCTAGTATACACCGGGGCAGGGGAATTCGTTCCATTCCCTGGGATTTTCCTTGATCGCCGCGAGCCGCGATCAGAGAAGCCGTCGAGAGCCGGAGGCTTTCCGTCCGCGTTGATTGGCCGTCCGCCCTATGGTATAAGCACAGACAGACACGGGGGTGCAGCCATGTTCTTCGCCCGGGGAGGGATAAGCGTGAGATCCCGGCTCTGTTCGCTTCTTTCGGTTTCAGCCGTTCTGTTCCTCTGGATTCCCGGCCCGGCGGTTCAAGCCGGACAGGACGGCCTGGAAGGGGTTTATCGATTCATCGAGGACCAGCCGTCGAAGTACACTGCCGCCAAGGGCGCCGAGATCCTCTTGAGCGTGCTGCCCGGCGGAGCGATGTCGGTCACAGCCTCCCGGCCCGGCGAGGTCATGACCAACGAAGGCACGTACCGGGTCCAGGGCGGACGAATGTCCATCGATTTCCCGGAGCTCGACAAGTCCGTAAAAGACGGGGCGTGGAAGCTCGAAAAAGACATCCTGACCCTGCCCCTCCAGTTCATCGGCGACGGGCCGGGCTCGTCCACGTGGCGTCGTGTGCCGAAGGGTGACGGCCCCATCCAGGTTTTCTTTGAGGTGTTCAACCGGGAATTCGATAGCGGCGTCAAGGCCGATCAGGCCATCCTGCGGGCCGCTGAGGAAGCCAAGCGCAAGTCGACTCTCAGGTCTTCGGACAAAGCCCTGAGGATCAGCGGCTTTCAAGCCTGGATGGATGGCATGGGATGCGACCTCGAGTTCGAGGACGGTCACGAGGAAGGGGTCATGACCATCATCGGTTCGCTCGAGAATCCGGCCGAAAAGAAACAAGTCATCGGGCCGATGGCCATGGACCCCAGGACCCACATTCCAGCCCAGCCCCACACATCGCCGGACGATCCGAAGAACAAGACGGCCATCCTTTTTTCTCCGTATAACGATACGCCGTTCTATGGAGGCTTCCCGGGAATGCTGACCCCGGCCACCCTGGTCCGGGTGCCGAGCCACAAGGCGATGGGCGATGACATGGATTTTCTCAAGGACAAGCTCGAATCGCGCGACTACAAGGTCATCGTCCTCAAGGATGCCGAAGCCACTCCGCTCGCCCTGCATAAAGCCATCCTGGAGAACAAGCCGGCGCCCGGCGTGATCTATTTCTCCACTCACGGCGGAACAACGAAAGACCTCAAGCATGTCATCCTGGGCACGGGAGTCAATCTGGGCATTGGGCTCAATGAGGACGACGTCCACAAGACGAATCCCCGGATCAAGGAGATCCTCGATCGAACAGTGCCGCCCGGCTATTTCGGCTGGGAGATCGATACGCGGTATAAGCTCGCGGCTTACCCCGTGATGGCCGTATGGAAACAAAAGGACAAGTACCTGCCGGTCGCTTATCTGTTCATCAGGAACGTGTTCTTCGACAAGATCAGGGAAGAAGGCGCCGACTTCAGCAGCTCTTTCGTTTACGCCAACGGCTGCGCGACGGCATATAATTCTGTGCTGGCCGAGTCTCTCCAAGCGAAGATGTTTCTGGGCAACAGGCTAGGGGGGTACTTTCGGTCCATCGCGCCCCAATCCCGCTGGATCTTCACCCGGCTGGCCAAGCGCACGTTCTCCTTGAGGGAGGTCGTGGGGCTGATGAAGCATATCGTCAAAACCGGGGTCGAGATCTTTCCCGAAGACGGCTGGCTGGCGAGGGTTGACGAGGTGCACAACGCCAATCTGGTTCTCTACGGGGCCGACAGGAAAGAGGCCGACATCCCGGATTTCGACGTGCTCTACCTCTGCTGGCTGGCCCGCTGGAGCGTGAAGGACACCGAGGCCGGGGCCGAGGCCCTGGAAAAGACCTATGTCGAGTTCTGGAGCAAGAAATCGTTCCCCCGGCTAAAATCGCCCTTCGCCAACGCCGGGGTGAGGGGGAAGCACGTGCCGGAGGAGGACGAGGTGAAATTTGCCCGCCACCTCGTCTCCGGCGTTCCCCAGATGCCCTGCGGCCGGTTCACCCTGAACGACAGGGACCCCGGCAAAAATCAGTCGAAAAAATAGGGATTGCCAGCGGCGCTATCAATTTCGACTTGTTTTCTGTTCTTTCCTGTTCTTAAACCATAGATCTATCTCTGATTTAAAAGCGAAAACGCATGAATGACTGGAGGTTTCATCGATTCGGTAGACGGGCAAGCCGTATTTTTTGGCCCATTTGGTGCACGTGCAAATGTCTCGTCCGATATAGCTTGAGATATCCTTCCAAGAATCCAATCGATCCGGCAATCCCATATCCCCCTCTATAATTTATTAGTCGGCCATGCGTGAAGTTGTTTGAATTTATCGGAAATATAGCGTTATAACATGAAATAGCTTTCATCCTATTGACACCGCCTGGGAGTCTATCCATATTTTAAAAAGGATCAAGAGGATGGGATTCGACTTCCTGGGGGAGGGGCTTTGCTTTAAATCAAACCCTGACGAGAAGAAGAGTCCAAACCTTGGCTGCCTCAAGAGGCCGGCCAACAAGATTCATTGCTGAGAGAAAGAACCGAATGAAACAGGAGGGGAAAATGAAAGACCGTTTCAAGTTCCTAGGACTGGCCGTGGCCGTCGTCATAGGCCTGACCGGCTGCGCGCCCAAATTCATAACCGTCGTGTCCGAGCAAGGCGCCATCAATCCCAAAACGGACCCGGCCGCGGTTCGGGCCATCGATGTGAAAATCGATATCGCCCGACTCCGCTCCGCCTCGACGATCACCCTCCCCCTGCCGGGCAAGAAGCGGGTGCAGCTCATAAAAAAACGGGAAGACAGGTTCGAGGATGGGCGAAGCGCATGGTACGGGGTGATCGATCGGGACCCGGGAAGTTTCGTCCTGATCTCTTTCACCAAAAGGGCCATAGCCGGAAGAATCACCACCTCCTCCGGACAGATCTATCGAATCGGCTATGCGGGCCAAGACATCCATCAGATCGTCGTTATCGACAGCGGCAAGTTCCCGGAAGACCGGTATGATTTCGTGATCCCCGAGATCAAAGAACCGTTGATGAGGGCCGAATCGGATTGCCCGGACCCGGCGACCCGAATCGATGTGATGGTGGTGTACACGGCTGCCGCCGGCACCGGTGCGGGCGGGGCCGCCGGCATGGAAGCCCTGATCTACGAATGCATCTACCTGTCCAACCTGGCCTATCAGAACAGCAATATCAATCAGCGGCTCAACCTGGTCCATTTCGCGGAGGTCACCTACACCGAATCCGGGAACAGCTTGACGGATCTGGGACTGCTCCAGGACTCGGCGGATACGTACATGGACAACGTCCACACCTTGCGCGACACGTACGCCGCGGACCTGGTCGTCCTGCTCGTGGAATCGCTGGACTATTGTGGCCGGGGATACTTGATGACATCTGTCAGCGGCTCATATGCCCCGTACGGCTTCACGGTGATCAAGCGGAGCTGCGCCGGCGACAACCTCAGCTTCCCTCACGAGCTGGGACATAACATGGGCGCCAGGCACGACTGCACGGCCGATTCGACTCTCGGTTCTCCGTATGACTACAATCATGGATACTACGTCTCCGCCCCGGCCGACGGGAGCGGTCTCTCCTGGAGAACCGTGATGTCCTACAACAACTGCACCAGCGGGCTCTGCACCCGAATCCTGTACTTTTCAAATCCTTCGCTGTCCTATTCGCCGACCAGCTCCGCCTCAACCGATTCGATGGGAACGGCGGCGTCCCCCGGAAGCTGCACGGCCGATAATCATCAAACGCTGAACAACACAGCCGCCACGATTGCCCAATACCGCTGCAGTTCGCCCGGAGTCACCAACGTTTGGATGAGGGACACATGGAACGACACCGGGCTTGAGCCGGATCCCCATACGGCCGGTGAGGCGATGTGGCGGTCGCCGTACATTTGGGCGAGGAACAGCCAGGATTCGGCGTTCCTCCACCAGTTCGAGCATGAGAATCCCATCACCGGCCAAACCAACTGGGTTTACGTCAAAATGATCAACGGCGGAGCCGCTGCGAGCGGGAATCTGGAGCTGTACTATGCCGATGCATCCGTTTCGCTCACCTGGCCAGCCAGTTGGACCCTGATCGGCAATCCCGCGGTGAATCTCAACGCCAATGCGACGACCGTCGTCGAAATCCCCTGGACAGGACTTCCAGGCACTGGGCATTATTGTCTCGTGGCGAGATGGGCGTCGGCCTCCGATCCGATGGCCGTCGCGGAAACAGCCGACATCGATGCGAACACGCGCCAGAACAACAACATCGTTTGGCGAAACGTGAACATCGTCGCCGCTCCGCCGGATGCGGATACGGTCGAGGCGTCCTTCTTCGTTCAAAATCCCTCCGGCGGCCCGTTTTCCATTGAATTCAGCGATCCGGCTCTGTTTCCTAAACAGGCCTTCTTTGATAGCGGCCGGATCTCTATTCGATTGGACGAGGGTCTGTATGCCGCCTGGAAAAAGGGTGGAGCCAAAGGCGTCGGCATCAAGGAAGCCGGCGACAGAATCCAGGTCACGGCTGCCAGGGGGTCGATCGACAATCTCCAGCTCGGCAGGGAGAAGAAAACGCGCGTCCTGTTCTATTTTGAAAGGGCCAAGAACGCCATTCCCGACAAATTTGATTTTCATATCGTTCAGTCGATCCTGGTCGAGGGGAGAGAGAACAACTGGGTTAGGAAGGTCCTGGGCGGCGTCAGCTACGAGATTTATACCTACAAACGCTAGTCGGAGCGGAGAGTCCAGAGATTCTCCGCGGAAGAGCCACGCGCGCAAAATCATCGATATGCACGTGCACGTCGCCGGCCGGGGCGATGTCTGGCCGGATGACCTTTGGTGGTCCAAGAAATTTGAAGGCGGCTTCGCTTTCAAATCCTTGGCCGTCCTGAAAGGCTGGAGCTGCCGGCCCGTGGGAGACCGGCTGATGGTCGACGCCCTGATGGAGCAGGCGGCCAAGGCGAGACGGATCGATTATGCCGTGGTCCTGGCCTTCGACAACTTCGTCGTCGACCTGTGCGGGTCGAATCCCAAGCTTCTTCCTACCACCACATTCTGAAATCATATCCCGATTTATCAGAGACCAACAGCTTAACGAGCGGTTGATATGCCCTATGGCTTGCCACGGGGAAACGCGAAACGGGTTCCCCCTCTCAGTTGAGTTTGAAATCCGCGGGCAAGCGAAGGTATGCCGAGGCCTGCCCGTGACGGACACAATGCGGCAAAAAGCTTCCTGCTAAATAGGAAAAGTGCTGTTTTATAGGCCAATTTCTAGGGCGGGGAAACAGATCTGTCTGCTCTTTCGGAGTCAGAGAGTCGCCGGTCACCCGAAATTCCTCCTTTTTCCAGGGAGGAAATCAATTTTCCGACAATCTGAGAACGCGGGATGATTCTGGCATGAAAACCGCATTAAATCGGGTATCTTCTCCCGAGTCCTCTGTGCCATCCAATGAAGGATGGGCGAAGGACAGCGAGAGGCAAAAGCGAAGAAGGAGGAAGACATGCTTGCGACAATTTTGATCGTTCTACTCATTCTGTGGGGCCTGGGATTTTTCGCGTTCCACGTCGGCGGCGGTCTGATCCACGCTCTTCTGGTCATCGCCTTGATCATCATCGTCGTCCGACTCGCCCAGGGCAAGAGAATACTTTAGAGGGGCAAGCGCCAAAATGAATTGGCTGAAGGCCAGGGCCTCAAGACGGATAGGGGTATTCCTCGCCGGCCTGGGGCTGATGACCCCCTGTCTCTTTTCCGCTCAGGTTTTCAAGTACCAGAAGATCAAGCCTGGAAAAGGATATTTGATCCAGACAGTTCCCTTCGAAAAGTGGCTCGAAAGAAATTATTGCGGCCCGTCCTGCTTGGCCATGGTCCTCAACTACTGGGATGAAACGCGATCGTTCAGCCAGAGGAAGATCGCGGGTGAGATCTATGATTCTGCAAGCCAGGCGACCTATAACTCCGAGCTGGTCTTATATCCTCGAACCCAAGGATTCGAGAGCTACTCTTTCCAGGGAAACCTGCGGATCCTGAAGGATCTGGTCGGGCAAGACATCCCGGTGATCGTCCTGGCCAAAACCATCAAACAGATCGCCAAAGGGCACTACCGGGTGGTCATCGGGTTTGATGATGACCAGGACCAGATCATCTTCCACGACCCCTATTTCGGCGACCGTCAGGCCATGACCTCCAAGGATTTCATGAAAGTCTGGGAGCTGGGAAAGGGGCGGAACCAGTCCCGGTGGATGATGGCCGTGGTCCCCAGTCAAAGACCTTTCCCTTTTCCCGTTCTGCAAAATGATCCTCTGACCTCCATCAATCTGGCCACGGCCTATTACCGGAGGTCGGATTTCGTGAAATCGAGAGAGCAATGGGAAAAAGCCGGGGAATCTCTCAGTGAAGATCCCTATCCTCTCTTCAGCCTGGGCATGGTCAGCTTGAGAGAAGGCAAGGTCGAGGAGGCCGAGGCTCTGGCCTTGAAAGCCCTCAGCCTGGACGGACAGAGCGCCTACGCCCACGACGTCCTGGGCCTGGCTTACGCCAGTCAAGGCAAGATCGTCCAAGCTCTACAATCCCTCGGTCAGGCTCTCCGGCTTGCCCGGGATGAGGACTTCATCCAAAAGCATTACTTACAGGTCAGGGCTCTTTATATCGAAAGGGCCCGGCTTGAAGACGTTCAAAAAAAGGAGAAGGCGAATGAAAAGACAGGTTAAGATCGGAAGTGTCCTATTGATGGTCGTGCTGATCTCGACCATGGCCGCCGCTGCCGTTCAGAAGCCGGCCGCTCAGCAGACGGAGACATCAACT
>Ga0299912_10002266_pt1 | contig 15771 bp, 13 predicted proteins | sample RVTome_2_FD_207667 | JGI IMG/M metagenome (GOLD analysis project Ga0299912, IMG submission 207667) | Soil microbial communities from uranium-contaminated site in the Upper Colorado River Basin, Wyoming, United States - RVT95D214 (version 2) ... | reverse complement strand
CATGGCCGCACACGCCGGTTGCCGAACGGGGCTCAAGCCCGCTCGCCGCCAGGGTACTGATAGACGGTCTCTCCGGCAACCAGGGTGCGCAGCACGCGACCCTGCATCTTGCTCTCGTCGAAGGGCGTGTTCTTGGAGCGCGAGCGCAGCAGATCCTTGTTCACCACCCAAGGCTCGCCGGGATCGAAAAGGATGATGTCGGCGATGGCCCCCTTTTCGAGGCGCCCGGAATGGAGGCCCAGCAGCTTGGCCGGATTGGAGGTGAGCGCTCGAAGGATGGTCTGCAGCGGCAGCTCGCCCGAATGATAGAGGCGGAGCGCAGCCGGCAGCAGGGTCTCGAGGCCGACGGCGCCATCGGTGGCCTCGGCGAAGGGGCGCCGCTTATCGTCGGCATCCTGGGGATCGTGGCTCGAGACGATGATGTCGATGTCGCCCGAGGCGAGGCCGCGGATCATCGCCGCGCGATCCTCATCGCTGCGCAATGGCGGGCGCACCTTGAAGAAGGTGCGGTAGGGGCCGATGTCGTTCTCGTTCAGCGTCAGATGATTGATCGACACGCCGCAGGTCACGGGCAGCTTGCGCGCCTTGGCGGCGCGCACGACCTCGAGGCTGTCGGCGCAGCTGATGGTTGCCGCGTGGTAGCGGCCGCCGGTCAGTTCGACGAGGCGCACATCGCGCTCGAGCATGATCGTTTCGGCGGCCTTGGGCACGCCGGCCAGCCCAAGGCGTGCGGCGACCTCGCCGGAGTTCATCGAGCCGTTCGCGGACAGGTAGGGATCCTCGGTGTGATGGACGATCAGGGCGCCGAAGTCCTTGCTGTAGAGCAGCACGTTGCGCATCACGCGCGTGTTGGCGACGCTCGTCTTGCCGTTGGAAAAGGCGATGGCGCCGGCCCGCTTGAGGAGGCCGATCTCGGTCATCTCTTCGCCTTTGAGGCCCTTGGTCATCGCCGCCATGGTGTGCACGTGGACGATGGCGTTGTCGCGCGCACGGCGTTGAATAAAGTCGACGAGGGCAACCTGGTCGATGACCGGGTTGGTCTCCGGCATGACGACCATGGTGGTCACGCCGCCGCTGGCGGCGGCATGGCTCGCGGTTTTCAGCGTCTCGCGATGCTCGAAGCCCGGCTCGCCGGTGAACACCTGCGCGTCGATCAGCCCGGGTGCCAATACGTGGCCCTTGCAGTCGACCACGTCGACACCCTCGGGGGCGTTGCGCCGCAAGTGCGATCCGACATCGGCAATCCTGCCCTCGCGCACCAAAAGCCCGCCCGGCTCGTCGCGGTTGGCGGCGGGATCGACGATGCGCGCGTTGATGAACACCGTGGCGGTGCCGGCTTTGGCGCCGTGGCCGGTTCGTTTGGCGCTGATGGTGGCAGCGTTCATCGTTTTGGCAGGTTGCGGGCGAGAGCTTCGAGAACCGCCATGCGCACGGCGACACCCATCTCGACCTGGTCGCGGATGAGGCTGCGCGAATGGTCGGCGACGGTGGAGGCGATCTCGACGCCGCGGTTCATCGGGCCCGGGTGCATGATCACGGCGTCGGGCTTGGCGCGTGCGAGCTTCTCGTGATCGAGGCCGAAGAAGTGGAAGTACTCGCGCGTCGAGGGCACGTAGGAGCCCTCCATGCGCTCACGCTGCAGGCGCAGCATCATGACGACGTCGGCGCCGTCTAACGCCTTCCACATGTCGGTGAACACCTCGGCGCCCATGCGGTCGGCAGCGGCGGGGAGCAGCGTCGACGGCGCGGCGATGCGCACGCGCGCGCCGAGCGCATTGAGCACGATGATGTTGGAGCGGGCGACGCGGCTGTGCAGGATGTCGCCGCAGATGGCGACCGTCAGCCCGGCGATGCGGCCCTTGGCGCGGCGGATGGTCAGCGCATCGAGCAACGCTTGAGTGGGGTGCTGGTGGGAGCCGTCGCCGGCGTTGATCACCGAGCAGTCGATCTTCTGCGCCAAGAGCTCCACCGCGCCGGCGGCGTGATGGCGCACGACGATGATATCGGGGCGCATGGCGTTGAGCGTCATCGCCGTGTCGATGAGCGTCTCCCCCTTCTGCACTGAGGAGGTGGGGACGTTCATGTTCATGACGTCGGCGCCTAGGCGCTTGGCCGCCATCTCGAACGAGCTCTGCGTGCGCGTCGAGGCTTCGAAGAAGAGGTTTATAAGGGTGCGGCCGCGCAGAAGATCGCGCTTTTTGCCGGTTTGGCGGTTGTCGTCGGCGGCTTTGTCGGCGAGGTCGAGAAGGAAATTGATCTCTGCTGCCCCGAGCCCCTCGACAGTGAGGAGATGGCGGTGGGGGAAGTGAAGCGCCGCGACTTTGGCAACTGCATTGGTCATTAAAGGCGTTTCTATAAGGAGAGTCTGGCGCCGGGGCAAGCGCCCTCGCGGCCGCACCGCGCGCTAGCTGGGGAATTCGTTAAGGCTTTACGCGCCAGGCAGCGACGAAACGCGATAAATAGGGACGATGGCCGGGCGATTTTCAACGCATGACGTGTTCAACCAGCCGCCTCCGTTCGAGGACGTGAACCTGTTCACGTCCGACGCCGCGCTGATCGAGGCGGTGGAGCGCGAGGGCGGCGGCGAGGCTGCCGAGGCGCTTTTAGCGTTCGGAGCGGTGACGGGCAGCGCGGAAGCGCTCGAGCGCGGGCGGCTCGCCAATGAGCATACCCCGCAGCTCGCCACCCACGACCGCCAGGGGCGCCGCCGCGATACGGTCACCTTCCACCCCGCCTACCACACGCTGATGCGCACGAGCTGCGGGGAGGGCCTCCACAGCTCGGTGTGGTCGCATCTCGTCAAGGCGGGCGAGGCACGGGTTGCGGGCGCGCACGTGGCGCGCGCGGGCGCCTTCTACATGGCGGCGCAGATGGAGGCAGGGCACTGCTGCCCCATCACCATGACCAATGCCGCCGTGCCCGTGCTGCTGCAGCAACCGGATATCGCCGCCGAGTGGATCCCGCGAATTCTGCCCTACGCCTATGACCCGAGCTTCGCCCCGGCCGAGGGCAAGGCTGCCGTCACGCTCGGCATGGGCATGACGGAGAAGCAGGGCGGCACGGACGTACGCGCGGCAACGACGACCGCCGAGCCGGTGCGCGGCGGCGGCCCGGGCGGCGAATATATCGTCACCGGCCACAAGTGGTTCATGTCGGCACCCATGTCGGATGCGTTCCTGGTGCTGGCGCAGGCGCCCGACGGCCTCACCTGTTTCCTGATGCCGCGCTTCCTGCCCGACGGCAGCGTCAATGCGCTGCGCCTGCAACGCCTGAAGGACAAGCTCGGCAACCGCTCGAACGCTTCCTCGGAGGTCGAGTTTCATGGGGCCTACGCGCGCGCCATCGGCGAGGAAGGGCGCGGCGTGGCGACCATTATCGAGATGGTGACGCATACGCGGCTCGATTGCGCCGTTGCCTCCGCGGGCCTGATGCGCTTTGCGCTGGCCAACGCCGTCCATCACGCCGAGCACCGTACGGTATTTCAGAAAAAGCTCGTCGATCATCCGCTGATGCAACAGGTGCTGGCCGACCTGGCGCTCGACGTCGAGGCGGCGACAGCGTTGGCCTTCCGGCTCGCCCGCTCCTTCGACCGCGCCGAGGACGCGCGCGCCTCGGCGTGGCGGCGATTGATGACGCCGGTGACCAAATACTGGGTATGCAAGATCGCGCCGGCGCTCGCCGCGGAGGCGATGGAATGCCTCGGCGGCAACGGCTACGTGGAGGAGGCGCCGCTTGCGCGGCTCTATCGTGAGGTGCCGGTCAATGCCATTTGGGAAGGCTCCGGCAGCGTCATGGCGCTCGACGTGCTGCGCGTTCTGCAACGGGAGCCGGACGCCGTGCAGGTGGTGATGGACGATCTGGCGGTCGTAACGGCCGGTGACCCGCGCCTATCGCGCGCACACGAGCGCATCGAGGGGTTGCTGCACGAGCCGAAGCTGCTCGATCTGCGCGGCCGCATGCTGGTCGAGGCGTTGGCCACCCTCGCCGCCGCGACGATCCTCAAGGCGCATGCCCCGCCGGCCATATCGGATGCCTTCATCGCGACGCGGATCGTCGGTGGGCCGCGTCAAACGTACGGGCAGGGGCTGGAGCACGCCGACACACGAACCATCATCGCGCGGGCCTCGCCCAACCGCGGCTGATGCACGCGTAGCCTCCTTGACAGCGTCATCCCGGTCGGCGCCGGGATGACGGAATATGATTGTACGACCAGAGCGCGAGGCCAACAGGCTTACGTGAACAGCCAGGAGGACACGCCGCCGCGCCGCGCGAGGTCGGCCATCTCGGCGTTGAAGGCGTCGAACACGGCCTGCGTGGCGGTCTCGGCGAGCCACGGCGCGCCGCCAGTCCGGCGCCGGTAAGGGCCCATGAGCTGGCGCCAGGCGTCATCATCGAGGTGGCGCTCGGGCGGAATGCGTGGCGGCAGGCGCCGCAGCCCGCTCTGCGAGGCGAGCCATGCATAGGCTGCCTGCCAGACATCGAGCGCGGCGGCCATGTTGTGGCGGCCTTTCAGCTGGGTGATGGCCAGCATGCCCGCTTCGCGCGAGTGAGGACCGATCTCGAGCGTGGCCACGTGCTCGCGCTCGCGGCGGATGGAGAACAGCCGGCAGCGGTCGTCGGACAGCCGCTCGGCATACTGGTCGGCGCAATTCTGCATGGCGCGCGCCTCGGCGAGGATCTCCATGCGGTCGAGCAGCGGAACGAACGTATAGCCGCGCACCGCGCCGCCGGAGAGCCACGGGTCGGTGATCACGCCGGGGCCGAGCTGCAGCATGAGGCGCATGCGGTTGAGCCAGCTCTTGGCCGCGCATAGTGCCGTATCAAAGGCGATCTCCGGCCGCCATGGCACGACGATCAATGTGTGCGCGCGCGTTTGCGTGGCGCGCGAATGCCAGGCGTAAGCGGCGAGCACGCCGAACAGCTGCTCCGGCTTGCCCGACTCGCCGAAGATCGCCTGGTCGGCGAGCCATAGGGCGAAGTCCTCATGGCAGGCCTTGGTGCCGAAGGCGACGGAGTCGAGCCACAGGGCGCTGTGCCCGGCCGCGATGGGAAGGCGGTTGGCGACACGTCGCGCGAAGCTCTCGCTCGCCGGCAGGCCAGTGAAAGGCTTCTGGAACGCTTCGGGCGGCAGGCGGCGCAACCATAATGGCAGCTCGAGAAGGCGCGCTACGATCTTCAAAGCAGCACCCTGCTCGACGAGTGCTATGGCCTCCTCACGCGCTTCCGTGCTGCCGCGCCGTGTGGCGAGCGCGTAGATGGCGCCGGGAAACACGATGGCGAGATCGGCGAGGCGAGGGGACGAGCGCATCAGGCGGCGCACTTCGCGCCGAGCCGGGTAGGAGAAACGTCCAGCGTAGCTTTCCCGCTCATCGGAGAGCTGCGGCAATAGAAGCGTGCGGCGCGGGTCGGCGCGTTGCCGAAGGAGTTTCGTGGGCTGCGACATACAAGTTGTTCCACTTCGCCATCGGGCCGATGCGCCCGGCATCGACGGCGTCTGAAAGCAGCGTCGCAGTCTATTGCGGCACGCGTGGGACGACGCCCGCGTAAATCGCACTTGCGTGCGTGAGAGTTAATGCCGCGGGGGAAATGGCTCGCGGTGCGTGCGCATACGGTCGAGCGCGCCTTGCAAGATTATGGCGGCGGCGAGCTTATCAATGACCTCGGCGCGGCGCTTACGGCTCGCATCCGCTTCGAGCAATGTGCGCTCGGCTTCGGCCGTGGACAGGCGCTCGTCCCACAACAGAATCGGCAACTCGGACAGCGCGTTGAGGTTGCGGGCGAAGGCGCGCGTCGCCTGCACGCGCGGGCCCGAGGTTCCGTCGAGATTGGTTGGCAGTCCGAGGACGAAACCGCCAATGCGGTGCTTATCGGCCGTGCGCAGAAGCTCGGCCGCGTCCTCCTTGAACTTCGTGCGCCGGATGACGGTCAGCGGAGAGGCGATGGTGCGCGTGATGTCGGACAGGGCGAGGCCAAGCGTCTTGGTGCCCGCGTCGATGCCGATGAGCGGCGCCCCCTTGGCGAGACGGGCGGCGAACGCCTCGACGTCCTGCAGCGTCTCGCCGCGAGTCTTGCTTTGGCCCGGGGGGCTGTCCTTGCTGGGAGGCCTGTCGTTCATGGGATTTGCCATTTGGCCGCGCGGCCGTTGTTGCCATCCACGCCTTCCTTATACTCCCCGCCGGTCGGCAACGAGGTAAATGCGTGCAGAAGCGAAGCTCTCCAGAAGAGCCCGAGCGCAACGAGCCCGTCTCACCGGTCGTCCCGCCGCGCAGCGGGGCCGTGCTGGCGCTCTTCGTGGCGACGACGTTCCTGTCGGCATTTTTGCTGTTCGCCGTCCAGCCGCTGTTTGCCAAGATGGTGCTGCCGGTGCTTGGCGGGTCGTCGTCGGTGTGGGCGGTGGCGCTGTGCTTCTTCCAGGCGGCGCTGCTCGCCGGATATCTCTACGCACACCTGCTGATGCGGCACGTGCCGGCGGCGTCGACCGGTTTCGTGCATCTCGCCCTCGCGCTGCTGGCGCTCATCGTGCTGCCCGTCGGCCTGCCGGAGGCCTGGCGCGAGCCGCCTACCGGTGATGCGTATCTGTGGCAGCTCGGCCTGTTCACGGTGGCGGTCGGGCTGCCGTTCGTGGCGGTAGCGGCGAACGCGCCCCTGCTGCAGGCCTGGTTTGCGCGCAGCGGCCATCCGCACGCGCAAGATCCCTACTTTCTCTATGCGGCCTCGAATCTCGGCAGCCTTATTGCGCTTTTGGGCTATCCGTTCGTGCTCGAGCCGGCGTTCGGTTCGGCGGCAATGAGCCGCGACTGGGCGCTGCTCTACGTCGTGCTGATCGTGGCGCTGGGCGCCTGCTTCGCGCTTGTCCGGCGCCGCGCCGCTGCGACCTTGGAGACCGCTTCCCACGCGGGCGATGCCGCACAGCCCGGCACACCCACTTGGCGCAACCGTCTCGGCTGGTGCGGATTGGCCCTCGTGCCTGCCGCACTGCTCACGGCATTCACGACGCACATAGCCACCGACATCGCGTCTGCGCCGCTGCTGTGGGTGCTACCGCTGGCGATCTATCTGTCGACGTTCGTGCTGGCATTCCAGGAGCGGCTGGCGCTGCCGATGTGGGTTCTGCTGCCAGGGCATCTTGCAGCCGTCATCTTCGCACTGCTGGAGCTGGCGCAGACGAAGTACGACAAGTGGACGCTGACGAGCGTCGCCGGCGTCTCCGTGTTCTTCCTCGCGGCCCTGGTCGCCCACCGCACGCTCTATCTGGGGCGGCCGCGCGCGGGCCAGCTCACCGAGTTCTACCTGTGGATGTCATTCGGCGGCGTGCTGGGCGGGCTATTTTCGGCGCTGATCGCGCCGCAGCTATTCTCGGAGGTGTTCGAATACCCGCTGCTCATCGCGCTTTCCATGGCCTGCCGGCCGGGCGTGTTCGGGAAGCGCAGCGTGAGCAGGAATGAGCTCATCTGGCTCATGGCCATCGTGGCCGCCGGGCTGCTGCTGATCGTGCGCGGGCCGGCCTTGGCGGCGTACCTGGGTTTGTCATTCGGCGAGTGGGGAATGACGCCGGTGGTGGCGCTCGTCTTCTCGGTAGCCGTCGTCGCCTTCCACGGACATGGCGCACGACAGCTCGCGACGGCGCTATTGGTGTTTGCGGTGGTGGTGACGCTGCCTTCGGCCGTAAGGCGCGGACAGGCGCAACGGAGCTATTACGGCGTTTACCGCGTCAGCCAGGCGGAAGCCGGCGAGTTCAATGTTCTGACCCACGGCACGACGCTGCACGGCGCGCAGCGCATCCGCGGCATGGACGGTCACCTCGTCTCCGACACGACGCCCGGCACCTACTATTACCCTGGCAGCCCGATGGCGGCTGCCGTGCGCATCGTGCAGGCACGGGCCGATGCAAAAGGGGAGTCCGGGCGCTTCGGCATCGTCGGGCTCGGCGCCGGCTCGCTCAGCTGCTATTCCAGGAAGGACGAGCGCTGGCGCTTTTTCGAGATCGACCCCGTCGTCGTCGACATCGCCGAGAAGTCCAACTACTTCACGTTTCTCGCCAACTGCCAGCCGAGGCCGGACGTCGTCATCGGCGATGCGCGCTTGACGCTCGCCAAGGAGCCCGACCGCAGCTTCGACCTGATCATCGTCGATGCCTTCACGTCGGACGCCGTACCCGTGCATTTAATGACGGCGGAGGCGCTGCAACTCTATGCGCGCAAGTTGAAGGATGACGGCGTCGTGGTGCTGCACATTTCCAACCGCTATCTCGACCTCGATTCCGTGCTGGGTGCGACGTTGCCCCTGGTGCCCGAGCTTAAGGGGCTGATCGTCTCCGACGACAAGGCGGACGGCAGCTATGCGCAGAACATCTCCACGATCGCCGTGTTCGCCAAGGACCAGCTCGGGCTCGATCCCTTCCGGGCGCTGGAGGGGGCGCAGGACTTCCACGCCGGCGGTCTCGCCCCGTGGACGGACGACAGCTCGGATATTCTGGGGCCCTTCATGTCGCAGTGGCGCCGCTCGTCCTGAGGCCCGTTTCCGCGGAACGGGGCAAGTTGCGCGGGGCCCGCGCCGGGGCTAAGAGTGCGGGCGATTTTTCAGCCGCGATGTTCAACCAGCCAACGGCGAGGGCCCATGCGGGTCGACGAGACAACGGTCCGGCGCATCGCGCGCCTGGCGCGCATCAAAATCTCCAACGAGGAGGCCAAGGGGCTCGAGGCGGAGCTGTCGGGAATCCTCAATTGGGTCGAACAGCTGGACGAGGTCGATACCTCCGCAGTCGAGCCGATGACGCGCGTCGTACCGATCGAGCTCAAGAAGCGCAGCGACGTCGTCAGCGACGGCGGCATTGCCGACGACATCATCAAGAACGCGCCGATGGTGGAAGACCATTTCTTCGTCGTGCCCAAGGTGGTGGAGTAGCGCGGCGTGAAGGACCTCAATAAGCTGACCATCGCCGAAGCGCGCGAGGGACTGCGCAAGAAGCAGTTCTCCGCGAGCGAGCTCACCCAGTCGTTCCTGCAGGCGATCGAGGCCGCCAACCCGGCGCTGAACGCCTACATTCTGCCGACGCCGGAGCTAGCCCTCGCGCAGGCCAAGGAAAGCGACAAGCGCCTCAAGTCGGGCGAGGCGCGCCCGCTCGAGGGACTGCCGATCGGCAACAAGGATCTCTTCTGCACGGCCGGTGTGCGCACCACGGCGTGCTCCAAGATCCTCGATGACTTTACCCCCACCTATGAGTCGACAGTCGGCGCCAACCTGTGGAGCGCTGGCGCGGTGATGCTCGGCAAGCTTAACTGCGACGAGTTCGCCATGGGCTCTTCCAACGAGACGAGCGCCTTCGGGCCGGTGGTCTCGCCGTGGCGGCGCAACGGCAAGACCGACAAGCTCGTTCCCGGCGGCTCGTCGGGCGGTTCCTCCGCGGCGGTCTCGGCCGACCTGTGCCTCGCCGCGACGGCGACCGATACGGGCGGCTCGATACGTCAGCCTGCGGCGCTCACCGGCACCGTCGGCATCAAGCCGACGTACGGACGCTGCTCGCGCTGGGGCATCGTCGCCTTCGCCTCCTCGCTGGACCAGGCCGGGCCGCTGGCCAAGACGGTGCGCGACGCGGCGATCATGCTGCGTGCCATGGCCAGCCACGATCCCAAGGACACGACATCGGTCGAAACGCCGGTGCCAGACTACGAGGCGGCGCTCGGTGAAGGTATCAAGGGCTTGCGCGTCGGCGTGCCGAAGGAATATCGCGTCGACGGCATGTCGGCGGAGATCGACAAGCTCTGGCAGGACGGCATCGCCTGGCTGAAGGCGGCGGGCGCCACGATCCACGACATCAGCCTGCCGCACACCAAGTATGCGCTGCCGGCCTATTACATCGTGGCCCCGGCTGAAGCCTCGTCCAATCTGGCGCGCTACGACGGCGTGCGCTACGGCTTGCGCGTGCCGGGCAAGGACCTGATCGACACCTACGAGAACACGCGCGCCGCCGGCTTCGGCAAAGAGGTGCGCCGGCGCATCCTGATCGGCACTTACGTGCTGTCTGCGGGCTACTACGATGCCTATTACCTGAAGGCGCAGAAGGTGCGCACGTTGATCAAGCGCGATTTTGACGAGGCGTGGAAGTCCGTCGACGTGGTGCTGACACCGACCACGCCATCGCCGGCGTTCGCCTTTGGCGAGAAGAGCGGCGATCCGATCGCGATGTATCTTGAGGACATCTTCACGGTGACCGTGAACATGGCAGGGCTGCCGGGAATCTCGGTGCCTGCGGGGCTGTCGCGCGAAGGAACGCCCCTCGGCCTGCAGCTGATCGGCAAGCCCTTCGACGAGGCGACCCTGTTCCGTGCCGCGCAGGCGATCGAGGACGCGGCCGGCCGCTTCCTCGTGCCCGAGCGCTGGTGGGAGCCGCGTGGCGCGCCCTCGTCGGCTGCCGCGCCGGCCAAGAAAGCGGAAGCGAAGAAGACGGACGGCAAGCGCAGGGCGGGGAGCAAAGCAAAATGAGCGGGCGTCCTCCACAGCAGTGCGGCGACATGGGCGAGGTGCGCGCTGAGATCGATCGCATCGATGTCGCCCTCGTCGATCTTATCGCCGAGCGTTTCGCCTACGTGGACCGCGCGTGGCAGCTGAAAACCAGCCCCGGCGAAGCCTATGTGCCGTGGCGCATCCAGCAGGTGATTGACAAGGTGAAGGTGCGCGCCAAGGAAAAGGGCCTGCCGCCGGAGCTCACCGAGGCGCTGTGGCGGCAGATGATCGGCTGGTTCGTCCAGTACGAGGAGGAGAAGCTGCGCCGCTCGCTCGAAGGCAACGGCGGCCGGGGAGCCTGAGGTGGAGATCAATCCGTTCGAGCCCACCAAGCTGTTCTTGATTGCGCTGCTCAACCCGGTGGTGATCGCAACGGCCTTTTTCATGGGGCAACGCGCCGACCAGTGGCAGAAGATCATCGTCGCGGCCTTCACCGCCTCTTGCGCCGGCTATCTCCTTTACTGGATCGTTGTGGCAGTCGGGCTGATGCCGGTGCACGCGTTGGGCGGCGAGGCCGCGCTCGTGCTGATGCAGTTCCTGTTCGGCCTGATGTGGGCGGCGATCGGGTATTGGCTGCCGCGGCGCGCGTAGCCGCTACCGTGGCAAAGAACCCGTACCAAGGCGCGTGCCGCCGATCTCCGCTCCGATCCGGTTGAGCAGCGCGCATTTGTGCTCCTGCGCCTCTTTCGGGGTCATCGTCGGCGGCAGCAGCGCAGGGTAGCTCGCGGTTTGATTGGCGTTGCAGTCGCCCATGAAATCGTTGTCTTTGATGGCCTTCGACGAGTTCTCCGACAGCATCCAGCCGAGCGGCAGTCGCACGTCCGTTGCCAGCGGCGCCACCCGCGTCGCCGGCGAGGACGAGCATCTCGCTGGATCGGCTGCGCAGTCGAGGCCGTCGAGTGCCGCGCCCGCCTGCTTGAGGGCCGATTCGGCGCGCGTCGCCCGCACGCTGTCCATGGTGCGGAGGGGAGCGAGGAGTTCATCGAGCGCTGAACCCGAGCCCTCCTCGCCTGGCGCCAGGGTCTTGATGGCGAGGAGGATGAAACGAACGCGGCCGCGTGGCGCACCCGAGGCGTCCTCGGTGCGCTGTAGGGCAAGCAGCACGTCGAGGGCGGTGGTGATGCCCGAGTTGTCGAAATAGGCGCCATCGACCAGACGCCGGCGGACCACCGTGGGCTCGGCGGGCTTCGGGCCTTCGGGGAGACGGTCGCTCAGCAGCTCAGCGGTCGAATTGGCGGGACGCGGATTTGGCACGGCCGTCGTCGTCTGCGCGCGCCGATCGTCTTTCGCCTCGTACCAGCCGGCGGGAGTGAGAAACGGGAAACGCGCGCTTAAGCCCGCGCCCGTAGCAAGCGAGACGTCGAGACATGGCGCCCGCTCGCTCAACGAGCTGAGCGTGGGCGAGTTGGCGTCGGCGAGCGTGAACGGCGAGATCACGACGCGCTCGCCCGTCTCCACCTCGGTGGTGTTGAGCAGCAGGGCCGGCACGTTGCCGCTGGGCTGCCACGCCGTGGCGCTGCGTTGGAAGAGCGCGGCGTCGGGCTCGGCGGGAAGCGACTTGCGCCATGCCGCATCGAACGCGGCTTCCAACGCCAGCGCGCGGTCGAGCTTGCGGCCCGGGCAGAAGCCGCTGATGCACGGCAAAAGAGTAGCCGGTAGGTCGGTGAACAGCGCCGAGTAGGCGAGGCCGGAGAGGAAGTTCTCCGATAGCACGTCGCGGCTCTTCTGCCAGTACCAGTCACGCGTGACGGCATCCTTCTTTGCGGCCACGAGCGAGGTGAACACGCTGGCGCCTAAGCTGCCGCCCGAGACGGAGCTGATGGCGAACACGTGGCGCGCGAAATCCGGGTAGCGGTCCTGCACGGCGGCGAGGAACAGAGCAGTGTGATAGGCGGCATAGATGCCGCCGCCTTCCGCTGCCACGATGTAGACGGGAAATGTGCCGGAACCGGGCTCAATCCGCGTGCCGCCGATCCATTGTCTGTAGGCATCGGCGAGCCCGAGGCGCAGCGGCGGTTTGGCATCCGGCGTTTCGCACAACGCGCTGCGCGCGCGGATCTGGTGGTTGTCGTTGAGGTTCAAGAATGAGAGCGCGAACCCGAACAGCACCAGCACACCGAGCAGCGGCCATCCGGCTAGCGCGGCGTTGCCCACCGATCGCTGCGGCTCGCCCTCGGGCACGGCGCCCTTACCGCGCATCCATCCGAGCAGCGACAGCAGGATCATCAGGCCACCAAGAAACAAGTTGAGGATGACGATGACGTCGCTGAAGTAGCGGGCGGGCTCGAGCCCCGCGTACTGCAGGGGCGCTCCCAGCAGGAACAGCACGAAGCCCAATGCGCAGGCGGCGAAGGCGAGGAGCAGAACGGAGCCGAACGCCAGCACGAACACCGATCCGCCGAACGTCACGGCCCAATCGCGCTTCGGCTTGGGCGCAGGTTGCACCTCGGCCATCTTGGCCTTGAATTTGGATTTGAACTTAGGCTTGAGCTCGGGCTCGAGCTGGGGCTTGACCTCGGGCTTGGGGGCCGGTGGCTGGATCGGATCGATGAAATTGACCAGGAACCCGCCGAGCATACTGATGGGCAGGGCAACGACGGCAACGTTTATCGCGAACGTCACCCATCCGACGGCGCCGGCGACCTGGACGTTCAGCGCGGCGAGGACGTTATAGAACACGATGGCGAGGAAGATCAGCGACGCGACATGGCCGCTGAGCCAGGCGATCGCGGGGTTGATGCCGTCCTCGCCCTGCTTGCGCCAGGCGGCGCGGTAGTAGTCGGGATTGATGGCGGAGAGGCAGAAGGCGAGCAGCAGTATCGACAGCGTGGCCGGCGCGCGCCACGTGCTAATGACCAGCTTCGCAAACAGCACGTAATCGGTGAGGTGGGTGACGGTGGGGGAAACCCAGCCGGTGAAGGCAGTCTCGAAGTCGACCCACAGGATCTCGCGCGTTTGCGCGGCGCCGTAGAGCAAGGCGGCAGCGGCAAGAAGCACCAGCGCGGCGCGCATGTGGCGCAACAGTGCGAAGGCTTCGGACACGGGCCGGCGAAAATACCACGAGGCACCGATGACGGTGCCCACGACGGCCAGCGCAAAGATCCCCTCGATCACGGCACGCGCATCCGCACCATTCGTCCCGGCGCGCTTGTAGCACGCGAAAGCACGCCCGTCTGCGCCCAGTCCTTATCCGGCGCCCATCGGATCGCTCGCGTGCGCGGTCATTGCGGCGGAGTTGCTGATGCCGTTTCGCAACGCCGCGCCTGAGTTGCGGCGTACCGATTGTATCGGGAAGCGAAGTCGCTCACAAAATTAGCGGGCCGACCGCGATCGAGGGGACGATGCTCGCACGCTCGGGAAAACAGGCGCTGATCGCCGCGTTGATGCTGGGCCTTGCCGCGACGGGGGTTCGCGCGGAGGCGGCGCTCGCGTATCTCGAGGGCCTGAAGGGCAGCGACACACGCTACAGGGCGCCGAGTGAGCTCGATGCGCGCTTCACGGTCGCGCTTTACGTCAACGTTGCGACCAGCGGGCCGTGGCGGCAACGCATGTGGGTGCTGCAACGCGACGCGATCGGCGCCCCTTGGCGGCTCTCCATGTGGGACGAGGCGCATTGGCGTAAGGCGGAGCTGGGCGACGGCGATGTGCCGCCCTATAGCTGGCCCGTGTCAACGGGGCGCTATTACCGCGGCGACCGCTTCTCCGGTCCGACTCCGACGGGCGTGTTCGCGCTCGATGAGCGCAAATGGCGCTACGGCCGTGGCTATACGGCGCCGGGCATGATCCACACCATGTACATCGACTTTCACTATCCGGGCGGGCGGCGCTCGGGCGTCGCCTTCCACGGCACGACCGACGGGCGCTACCGCCGGCTCGGCACGAGCGACTCGCACGGCTGCATCCGCATGATGAAGAAGAACGCCGCCGCTTTGTTCGACCGCATCACCGGGCGCGACCGGACTCTTCCGGAAGCGCTGCGCTGGGGCGAGGTGCCGCGCTACTGGATCACCGAGGCAGGGCAGACGCGGTCGGGATATACGCGCGACGGCAGCACCCATCCGCTGCAGGTCGCGGCAGACGTGGCCGATCTCGTGCCGGCGGCGCTTCCCGGCGAGGAGGCGGCGCAGCCGCCCGCCGTTCTCACCAAGACCGGATTTCGCGCCGTCGCTGTCATCTTCGAAAACTGAAGCTGCCGCACGTGCGCCCGAAAAGCGCCATTTCTATCCTGCATTCGCTGACGTGCGGGGACGAGGTTCAGGCGTCGTCCGGGGGTTTCGCGTAATGACGGAGCTGAATGCGGGTCACGTGCGTACCGCAAAGGGTGCGCTCGTGATCAATCGCGGTGTTACCATCGTCGGTGCCCTGTCGCTCGAGGGGCAGGTCTTCATCGAAGGAGCGGTTGACGGGGAGGTGCGCTGCTCGGCCCTGCAGATCGCCGAGCGGGGCGAGGTGGAGGGCCTAATCGTTGCCGATCGCGTGGTGGTGCTGGGCGAGTTCAGCGGCGCGATCTATGCCCGCGAGCTGGTGCTCGGCGCCGGATGCGCCGTCGAAGGCCAGATCTATCATCACAAGCTCGTGCTGGAAGAGGGCTGCTATTTCGAGGGCCAGTCGCGCCGCCATGGCGACCCCCTGAAAATCGCCCCGTTGGCAGTGGAGCGCGGTGCCGAGGACGGCAGTTTCGCCGGCGAATTCGAATGAGAAGAGTGCGGCTTGCCCCGGAGGTTGGCCTGCGATAACGAGGGCGCGCGAAGGAGCGCCCCCATGCAGGACAAATCCCAGGATAAATCCAAGACCCCGATGCCCAAGAACTTGATGCACGGCGCAACGGGCGACTGGGAGGTCATCGTCGGCCTCGAGGTGCACGCGCAGGTGGCGTCCAAGTCGAAGCTGTTCTCGGGCGCCTCCACCGAATTTGGCGGCGAGCCCAACGACCACGTCTCGCTCGTCGATGCGGCGATGCCCGGGATGCTGCCGGTGATCAACGCCGAATGCATCGCGCAGGCGGTGCGCACAGGGCTCGGCCTCAAGGCGGCGATCAACTTGCGCAGCGTGTTCGACCGCAAGAACTATTTCTACCCCGATCTGCCGCAGGGCTATCAGATCAGCCAGTACAAGCAGCCGATCGTCGGCGAGGGCGAGGTGGAGATCGACGTCGACGGCGAGACGCTGCACGTCGGCATCGAGCGGCTGCATCTGGAGCAGGACGCCGGCAAGTCGATCCACGACCAGCACCCGGATTATTCCTACGTCGACTTGAACCGCTCTGGC
>Ga0299912_10002265_pt1 | contig 15773 bp, 12 predicted proteins | sample RVTome_2_FD_207667 | JGI IMG/M metagenome (GOLD analysis project Ga0299912, IMG submission 207667) | Soil microbial communities from uranium-contaminated site in the Upper Colorado River Basin, Wyoming, United States - RVT95D214 (version 2) ... | reverse complement strand
TATGAGGGTGGGCGACGGCGGCGAAGGCACGTAGATGTCTATGTCGCTGCCCCGTTTGACGTCGCCTCTGGCGATGCTCCCGTACACGAGGGGCTCAACGTGGGCCTCAACCAGGGGCTCCATCATCCACGCCGCCTCAGCCCTCAGCTCATCCAGCAGCCTCCAGCGGCCCTCGCTGTAGGTCACCTCCGCGGCGTCCATCTCGTCAACTCTGTGCGGTCGCCTTATATTTTAAGCCTCATCCATATCTGCTGCATGGCTGACCAGACTCTGACCCTTGGCCTCCTGCTGACCGCGTGGATAGCCTTCTACCTTGCGGCGAAGCGGCTTAAGCTGGGCGAGAGGGGCTGGGACGTGCAGCCGTTCTACGCGCTCTACAAGTCTACCAGGCTGAACGATGTCATCAGGAGGATAGCCGGCCTGAACCCCGGCTTCTGGAGGGTGTTGGGTAACGTGGGGGTGGCGGCGAGCGTGGGCCAGGTCTCGTTCCTTACCTTCATTCTGGTGAAGAACCTTTGGAACTTCGTGTTCAGGCCCGATCAGGCGTCGCCCGTGCAGCCTCTGATCCCCGGGGTGACGATAAGCACCAGCAGCCTCCCCTGGTTCCTGCTGGGCGCCGGCGTCGTCATATTGACGCATGAGCTGGGCCACGGTCTAATGTGTGTGGTGGAGGGTATCCCGGTTAAGAGTGCGGCCGTCATGTTCGCGGTGATCACCTTCGGGGGCGCCGTGGAGCCCGACGAGGAGGGTATGGAGAGGGCTTCGACGATGAGTAAGATGAGGGTGTTCGCCATCGGTAGCATGATCAACCTGTTGACGGGGCTGCTCACCATCCTGGTCTTCATGACGTTTAGTTACCGGATGCCGCCTTGGCTCGTGAGTTTCTTCAACCTGGTCTACGTCGCGGCCATCGTGTTGGCTGCCGCTAACAGGTTGCCCGCTGTGGCTGCGCTGGTTCTGTTGGCGCCCATCGTGGCGTCGTTTGTCCGTGTAATGCCTGGGCAGCTGCTGGTGTTTCTGAACTGGCTGTACTTCATCTCGATCAACCTGGCCATGATGAACATGCTTCCCATTGGGCCTCTGGATGGGGGTCAGATGTGGCGTACTTTTACGGCGGGTTTGAGGGGTGGGCTTGTGTTGCAGAGGGCTGCGACGTATGGCTTCGTCTTGCTGGTGTTGATGAACATCGGTTTGAGTTTGGCTACTTTTGGGCTCGTCCCTATTTGATGGTGTTGCTTGTTACCGGTGGTTGGGTATAAGCGTTTTTTTGTTGCGTGCATGGGGGGGAGGGGGGGTGTAGTCGCCGCCGTCACGATCATCCGTTTTTGGGCTTGTTTTCTGGTTTGGCGGCTTTTTCAGGGCTTCTAGGCGGCGACGTGTGTCCGCGGGCCGTCGCTTGTTCTACGGCGGCCTGACGGCTGCATGGAAGAATGTGAGTTTTTTACGGGTTGCATTTAGATGGTGGCGAGCCCTGTGGTATGCGCCCATTATGGTGAGTGGATGCACGATATTTAGTGTTTTATTATTATGAAATTTTTGAATCCTCTGATATATAATCCAGAGGGTTCGAACCCCACCCCGCATACCAGCTACCATACCAAATGAACTCAAAATGCTCTTAATATGTGTGCATGAACTGTTTGAAGCTCTGATGCCAGACACTCTCCCTCAAAGGAGGTTTGTTGGAAATGTAATGGATATTGTTTAGATCATGTTGAGTGTGAACATGATTAAAAATCTTTAATGGGAAGGTTGGCTCCTATCTTTAAATTTACTCTTTTTTTGAGACTGCGAAGATGATCCTCCAATTCTCCATATCACCCTCAATTATTAATGGTGATTTTGGAGCAATAATGAGATTGAGTTCCTTGAAATTGCTCAATAGTGGCATGAAATGTTGAAAAGATTTTATTGGAAATTCTATGTAAATATCATTCTCAAATGGAAAATCGAATATTTCTTGAGGGAATATTTCAATCGATAAACAATCTTTTCTCCCTGAAAATACTAGATTATTTGTTCCTTTTTTAATCGAAAGTTGTGTTTCATCGAGAATGTTGCTGAGTTCGCTAATTGTTCTTATAAAATTTTCAGATTTAAATTTAAAATTTATACCGACAGAAGGCTTTATGAGCTCCAGTCTTTGCGTCACTTTTTTCATTTCAGTCAATTTTATTTTTTTTAAAATGAAATCTCTTATTTCGAAAGTGAAAGTTCCGTTTTCAATATCAATTTTAACTGTTGATTTTTTCTGCATCATATTGGAAATATCATAAAGTATTTTGGCTTCAATCTCAAAAGGACCTATTATGCGGTCATCCCAGTTTTCAAAAAAGTTTTCCTTGAAATCTGTTGAAATGAGGCATAATTCGTTCGAACTAATTGCCGAAATAGTAAAAACGTTCTTTGTCTTCTCGATATATACAATTGGTGAATTCTGGCAGATATTACGAAGAACATCATGAAAAATCGGCACATTGGTTACGGTTATCACTTTTACTCACTCAAAAACTCGTAATAGAAGGGTATTTCATGAGTATCCTCGCTAATCTCCAGCGAGAATATGATCCGGATCGACGATACATCTTTTCCAATTGCTCTTCGTAAAAATCTCTTCCTTTACAAAGCCAGCTTTCTGCATTATCTCTTTCCTTTTTAATCACGTAACGGTTGTGAATCGATCTGGCTTCCCAATTATTCCAAAGCTGTGAAGGATCTTTTTGACAAACAGGACAACCACAATGGGAAAGTAATTCGCGTTCATAGCGAGTTAATTGCTTCGTAATGAATTTTCCGTTTCTTCCGCCCACATATCGATCACTTGTTCCGGGTAAAATTATGTTCCCATACGCTGCTCTTCGTCTATGCCCCGAAGAGTCAACACTATCCGCACCCAGCCAGTAGGCGATGTGCAGAGATAAGGGTGATGAACCACAGCCCATAATGTGAATCTTGAAATCTGTGTTTTCCTTAACTATCTTTATAGTCTTAAACAATATCGACACAAATTCTGCAGAATTAACACGGTCTCCAAAGTAATTTTTACTTTTAGAAAAACTTTCGTTAACCATGCTTCCCAGACATACTATATCGGAATCGCTAATTTTCTGGAGCAATATTGCATTATCCCGAAGAGAATCCCAACTCCATCCATGTAGAGCAGGAGCAAGCCTTCCACTCAACTGAGTACATGATTGCCAGTAAACAATGTTATCAACAGTCTTTACCCATTTCTCCTTCATCACGTTAATACTTTCTCCAGGAGCAAAAGGAAAATCCAGCGGAATTGTCAAGTCTGGCCAAATTCGCTCTTGAAGCTCAACAACCCTGTCTCGGTTCAGTTTTTTTCCTTTTCTGTTTGCGGTATATGCTCCATTGTCTAAAAATAGCTTGAAATATTTGTATTTTATTTCTGTGTTCTCTTCATCATAGTAATTTATGGTTGAGTCCATAACATGGTCTGTGGAGTGGTCTTGGATTATTCTTGATCCATCTTCTCCTAACCACAACTCAGGAGTGATATCAACCTTCATTATATTTACTCCGGCTCATTGTTTGCGAATGATCTAAATAATGAAATTATTCCGATGCATGAATTTTGAATAGATGGTAGTTTAAGACTTAAATGATAAAATAACCTCAACATCATATCCTCAGAGAGCCCTTGAATTTGAACACTTTCTCCGATGTGACTTGCATTGTTTCTCACAATAAATAAGGTAATAAAATCGTTAACAATATCCTCCGATGTGGAATTAATACATGATTCGACTTCTTTAAAACATTTAGTATAATAACCTTTAGAAAGTAAGAACACTAATCGAAGTTCAAACGGAAATTTTTCACTAACCCTATATAAACCAATATCCCTTCCTTTGACATCTTTTATAAAATTAAGTTTTATAATATCTTGCACATCTTCTTGTTCAGGAAATAGCTTAAAGTCTTGTGGAAACACGCCCGAATCGCATAATCTTTGAAAATAAAGGCCTTCAAGTGGCTCAAGGAAATCCTGTAATACTTCCCATAAGAGAATATATAACATCTGAACTGAACTATACAAAAAACTTACAAGTTGTATATGATTTATTTGTGGGAGCTGAAATTCGCTTTGTTTAACTTGTTGATCTAAATTTACTCCGAAGAATCCAAAAAAGTGTTTCGCCTTTTCATTGTAAAAAGTAGCACCACGATAAACATCCTTAAATTTTTCCTCTCTTTTTTTTTCATCTGAACTAAATTTGAGCGCTCCTTTATGTTTTTGCATAAAAGGCTCAATATCTTTCATATAAAATTCTTTTATCTGTGTGGGTATTTCTGAACATTTTGAAACATTCTGGGAGTCTTCTATTAGGTTCTTAGAGATCTTGCGAAGAATAGCTTCTAGAGATTCACCAGAACTCAAACATATCACTTTTTTAATATTTTTTGAACCTGACTAATAGTATCTTTTGCGTACTTAACATCGTTACTTTCTACTGACACATCTAGTAAAAGATTTTCTGTCTCAGCAACTCTGTTAAAATTTATCTTTATAAAATTTATATGGCTCTCTTTGTCCAGAAATTCATAACATATTCTATCTGGTTCATAGACTTTTTGCCCAGCCTCTTTTTTTGGTTTGCGTAAGAAAGTAATCAAGGCTGCTGGCGCAACATCTTCTAATTTACCCTCTATCTTCTTTGAGATTTTATAAGTTTCCAGTTCAAGTTTATCATACTGCAGTGTGGAAAGAAACTTAGATTCAACAAGTTTTTTCATTATTGAAGTAAATCTTTCTTGACAAATTTTCTCTGAGGGAAACTCACAAATTAAGGTTCCATCGGTTTTAATTAAGATCCCCGATTCTCCCTCTTCCTTGTAAGTCTCATAACCTTTTTTAGTGTAAGAAAATAGCATGTCTAACGCATCTTCTATCTTCCAAATATTTTGTGTCAGCTGGATAGCTGCGTTTTCACTTCCTTTCGGCTTCGCAACCATCCTAAAAAACTCACTTGTATCATCAGTCAACCGATGATCCCACCCATAATATTAAAATGGTTTTAAATAATTATATAAACTCATTTATTGAATAGGAGAAGATAAAGGATGATAAGTAATCCTTTTAGTGCAATTGGATTACCAAGACAAGATCTTCTGTTTTGGGCTGATAGACATGAGTTCAAAGAAAAGTTCATACAGTATCTCAAAATACCTGATAGCCAAAACGTAAAAACAATGGTTCTTACAGGCGAGTATGGTGCTGGAAAGACTCATGCTTTGCTTTTTGCGAAGATCACATGTGAACAATCTACTCCTCCAATACCGGTAGTATATATCTCGTCACCTGGCGGATCATATTGCGAACTTTATAGAAAAATAATTGAAACATTAGGTTTCGATGAAATAATCCTAACTTTCGACACATTGATCTCAAAAAATAAGGAAAGAATACTTAGCGCAATTGAGAAAGTTCCCACTGAGCGGCAGGAGTTAAGGCATGTTGAATCCTTATCAACAGAACGAATAGTGAAACGTTCTTTCCCAGACATCGACAGCGATTTAGGCATTGTTTTAGCGCAGGTTTATAATGATAGAAACTTGGACCTGTGTAGGTCTTGGCTCTTAGGAAGAGAATTAACTAAGATGGAAATGGGTAAGTTAAACGTCTCTAAATCGATAATATCGGACGAGACTGCTCAAGATATTTTAGGAGATATTCTGAAAATACTCATGTCTGACAGGCTACAGTTTATATTACTCATAGATGAGTTTGAAGATGTAGCGAATCTACCAAGGAACGATCTTGTAGAATATCAAAAGGCATTCCGGATGTTTCTTGATCAAAACATTGCAGGTCTCAAAATTATACTGGCATGGACCTACAGTTCCTATTTGGAATTTACTGAAGAAAGAGGAATGTTTTCAAGTCGAAAAACCTATACAGCTCTGAGCGACAGACTCAAATATAATATGGAGCAGCTGAAGGCTCTTGAAGGAAAAGATTTAGTGGATTTCCTTTCTGACACAATTGCACGAACAAATACTGGACCCCTTAAAAAATGTATAGAACCGAAAGCGATTGAGTATTTGGAGAAAAATAATAGTCAATGGCAGCCAAGGCAATTGAACGTGGTAATGAATAGAGCCTTTGAGCTTGCTATTTCTAAGAAGCATTTTCCAATAAATGCGGCTCTTATCAAAGATGCTTTGGTTCAAACAGGTACTAAAAAGGGCCCATCTGATAAAGTAGCTTAATCAAAACTAAAAAGTTTGAAGTTCGTTTGCTCATTTCCTCTATTATCTATTAAACCTCTTCCATCTGTCAGTGTTGGGAAGTTGCTTCGCATCAAGCTAATCCCATCATCCTTTAATATTTTAATGATCTTTTCAGATAACTGAATCTCATCTTCAAACATATCAGCATCTAACAGCAATATCTGAATAAGTGTTTTTAATGTCTCGCAATGTCCTACCAAAGATTCTCCTAAAAGCTCATTCCTGTATATTAACAAGGCTTCTTCTATAATCATTGTGAGTGTGTCCATTGTTGGTTGTTTCAATGGTCTCTCAAAAAATCGTACAGGATCAAAGCCATCAGAATACGGATCCATCATATCAAAAAATCCTTCTTCAAAACTACGACCTTCTAAAACTTTGTCAGCATTTAATTGTTCGACTAAACTAAAATGAAGACCATACCAGTGCTCCATATTAACTTCTGTGAATTGCGGATAGTAATTTCGACGAAAATATTTTCTAATAGCGACCTTCGTGGTCAGATCATTTGGGACTCGGGAGAATCTTGCTATACAGAATTCCTTGAAACATTCCCAATCGGCATCTCTAATCGCTTTAAGCATAACAAAACGTCCCATTTCAGTTGGGATCGATTCGTGTTTCAGTCTTGGATGAATATACGGTCGTTTAGAAAGAATCAATGTGCCTCCTCTTCTGGTCACTTGTGGAGCAGCTGGCGGGTGAGTATAATTGAGGAAACCCAGACTTTCCAGATTTCTCGCAATCAAGTTATATACGGACCAATTTCTTAAAATATCATTAACAACTTCTTTCTCATTGTCAAGCAGTCCTAAAATTATTTTCATACTTTTTTCTAATGGAACTCCTTCTTTATAATAATCTTTCAATTTACAGGACATCTAAATCACTATACAATTATACATATTTCTTATATTTACTTCTCGTTCTGTTTCATTAGTCATGGGTCTCCGAGTAAAGGTATTAGGCTCCGGGGTGATGCTCCTGAGTGGCTAAAGAGATTAGGCTTAGGACCTGATGATTAGCCCTCCGTGGGTTTGAACCCCACCCCCCGCATCTTTCTCGTCATGTGTGTAGGTAGGGGGAGATATAGTCGTCGTCGCGGGTTATGCTTGTCGGGTTGTTCCTGTTTGTTTCCGGTGGCTTGGGATTAGGCGTTTTTTATGGGTTTCAGGGTTCGTTACCTGTGGTTGGTGGTGTAGGGAGCCTCGTCAGGTCTGGGTTTGTTTGGGTTTGTCTTGGTTGTGCTCCAGTTTTGTGGGCTCGGGTACGCCCAGGAGGGTTATGACGAAACAGACAGCGGCTGTTATTGCTCCGATGAGGAATATGGTGGCGAAGCCGGCCTTGTCGGCGATCCAGCCGCCGATGATGCTGCCCATGGTGCTGCTTTCGTCCACGATGGTGTTGTAGAGGCCCATGCCGAAGCCGCGTATCTCTGGGCGCATGAGGTCGGCCGAGTATGTGCGGGTGGTTGTGGAGAGGATGGCGTTGCTGATGCTCTCCAGGGCTCTGATGATGAGGACGTGCTCGTAGGTGGAGACCTGCGTGTAGCCGAGCATGGTGGCGGCCAGCAGCGCGACGCCTCCCAGGAACGTGACCTTCCTGCCGTACCTGTCCAGGACGATGCCTGTGATGGGGGCGAATATGAGGGTCATGAGGGCGCGCAGGGCGAAGAGGTAGCTCATGGCGCTGAGGTCTATGTTGAGGGTCTTGAGGTAGAGGCTGAAGAAGGGGTTCACCATAGTGTTGCCTGTCCGGTAGACGAGGACGGCCACCAGGAACACGGCCACGTACTTCCCGAGGCTCCTCACGTCTGAGCCCAGTGTCTTGAGGCTGATGCCGTGGCCCCTGACCCTCTGGTGCTCCACCACGTGGCCCGGCATCGTCTCCTTGACGAGGAGCAGTATCATGACGGCGCTGACGCTGACGAAGGCGCCGCAGAAGATGAAGTAGGTGAAGTAGCTGGTGGCCATCAGGAAGGCGCCCGCTAGGAGAGGCCCCACGAGCTGCCCCACGCCGTTGGACATGGTGTACAGGCTCATCATCTTGCCCCTCATCTTGCTGGGGAAGATGTCCGCGGCCATTGTGGTGATGGCTACGGGGGTCATGTAGTAGGCGAAGCCCTCGATGAACCGGAGGGCGGCGAGGGTGTTGAAGTCCTTGCCGGCGAAGGCGAATAGGAAGAAGACGACGGCGTAGACGCTGACGCCGGCGAGGAGCACGGGCTTCCTGCCGTGGGTGTCGCTGTACTTGCCGGCGATGACGCTGCTGATGATGCCGGCGAAGGTGCCCACCGAGATGAGCACCCCGCTCTGGGTTATGCTCATCCCCTGCTCCTCGAAGAAGAGGGGGAACACCATGTAGATGGTGCTGGTGGTCACGAACATGGATATCATGGAGAGGACGATGAGGTAGTAGTTGCGTTTCTGTGACTGCGTCGGTTCAGACATCGCCTCATTCACGCCTCTATAATGGTCGCCCCTAGGGAAATGAAAAGACCATATAAAGTTTCTCAGGTATACGGGCTCAGTCTAATCCTCGGGACTCCAGATTTGGATGTACGGTTGACGCAGAGGTGAAAACGCTCAGGAAGCATTGCTCCTGTCGAGGCTGGGTTTTTCTCTGCGCAGGAGCCTCTTATCGAAGCATTCCCTCAGGTTCATGGGGTCACGACCGGAAGACCGCCGCTGATAGATACCCCATCCGCGAGGATCCTCTCATAAAACGCGGCATCTTTTCTCGCCCTCTCCTCCCACTCCCGTGGGCTGTACGTCAACAACGTGATTCTCTTGCCCAGCGTCTTCTCATAACTCAACAGGCCCTCCGCTTCGACGCCCCTCCCCACGATGAGCAGGTCAACGTCGCTCTCCGGGCCATCCTCGCCACGCGCGCAGCTACCGTAGAGCACCACGGAGGAGCCCGGGCACGCCTCCTTCAGGAAGTCTGTCAGCGGCTTGGCCCTGAACATGAAGAGGCCGAGCTTCATGAACCTGAAGCTGTGGTTCTCTAGGTTGCCTTTGAACAAAACGAGGTTCGCCTTTCTGCCCTTCACCACGAACCCGTTCGCCTCGTAGAAGTCCAGGAACCTCTTGGCCGTACCTGAACCGACGCCGGCGGTCTTCGCGACCTCTCTGAGGTAGAACTCCCTGTGAGGATCGTCGAAGAACACGGCCAGGACGCGAAAGCCCGGGTACTCGAATGGGTTATTCATAGAACAATCGTTCCACTCATAGAACGATCGTTCTATTAATAAACCCTTTCCAATACGCACGGATTCTTGAGGTATGTTCTGAGAAGGGTTAGGGGTTCTAGTGAAAGAGGGGCTTATTGATGTAAGAAGCCTCGAAGACTTAACAGAACCTCAGGTACTCACAACGTTTAAACCGACCCGGGGAGACGATATGGTGCAGCGGTAGGTAGGACCGGGGAGCTAGCCCTGCCCCTACGCCTCTAACGGGCTACAAGAGGGGTCAGTAACCTTCGATGGGATCGGGGGCGCGGCGCGTAAGGCGCGAAGCCCTCCGTCGATGTCCTGCCCCGCGGGGCCGGCGGCTGCCCCGCCTGCACTCGTAGGGGTGCAGGCGGGCACTCGACGGGCGAACCTGGCCAGGCCCGGGAGGGAGCAACCTAAGTCCGAACGTTTGGCGCTCGCGGGATCACGGGGCGGAGGAGGGTGGTGCGTGTCTGTGCGCCACAAGCCCGTGAACGGAGGGGGGGCTGCCGCTGCACTCACATGGTGGCCCTGTTTTGTCCAGGATTAGGGATGTGTTCTTCGACGAGTTCTACGACGAGCTTGAGCGGGTGGCCGTGGGCATAGAGAAGGAGGAGCGGCCCGACCAGCCGCCCCTGCTCGCGGATGAGGCTAGGGGCCGTTGGCACCCATACACGCCGGACCCTGGGAGCAGGGATGGCGCCCTCGTGTCTGTGGACGGAGGCGTCCAGTTCAGCAGCTTCGCCTACGGCGACTTCGTCGCGGTGGCCAGGGCCTGCGCCCTGGTCCACGTGCCCGGAAGAAGCCAATCAGTCGAGAAAACCGTCAAGATATACGTGGGGGAGGTCTTCGACGACAGGGACAGGGGCTTCATACCGGGCTACGTGAGGATGATCACCGAGTACGACGCGGCCTACGCGGCGGCGTCCAAGGTCCTAGAGGAGGGGGGCACGCCCGTCGTCCTCATGGACGGCTCACTGTACTTCGGCCGGTTCCCCTACGCGGTCAGGGAGTACATCCACCACGGAGGGCTGCTGACGGAGCTGTTCGAATCCATAACACGCCTAAGGTGCCTCTCAAGGGACCACGGGTTCCCACTGGTGGGCGTCACTAAGGACTCCACCGTCTTCTACATGTACATGGCCATGCTGAGGAGGGCCGTGGGCGACGCGGGGCTCGGCTGGCTCACACCCGAGGTGGAGGAGGCTTCAAGCCCCTTCAGCCTCAGGATGAAGGCCGAGCAGTGGCCCCCCGACAGGAAGGCCCAGGCCGAGGCGTTCCTGGAGAGGAGACCCCTATGCGACACGGCCATGGTCAACGAGGTCATGAAGGAGGAGGGGTACACCCACCCCTTGATCCTGGCCCCATCCATATACTACGGGAGGGACCGAGACACCCCCGACCTCTACAAGAGGATCAGAGGCAGCGCGGTCGAGATGAAAGCGGAGAAGATGATCAGGTCCATCGACGGCTTCTTCAAGTGCCCGGGCGTCGCCGTATCGTACTGGAAGCCCACCGGGAAGGCCAGGCCCTTCAGGGTGGACGTCTCAGCCTCATGGCTCGGCTACAGCGACCCCTGGGACAAGCGGAGGTCCAACGAGTTCGTCGATGCCGAGGCCGACATGAGGCCCATGGAGATGGTGCTCAACCACCTAGGGTACTGGCACGTGAACCCCATAGAGTACAACGTGCCGTTGAGGCAGGCCGACATGCTGGCCAGGTTCGACCGAGAGCTTTACAGGCAGAAGTACGAGCCATTTATAGTGAAGAGGCTGGAGCGGGCCGGGCTGCTGGTCACCGACTCCAGGCGCGACTTGAGGGAGGTAGACGGGTGAACGAGTACGGGCTCATAGTGGGCCAGAGCAACCCCGGGTTCTACGAGTTCAACATCATAGACCCGGACCACAAGCCGGTCACATACGAGTACGTCCAGGTGGTGGTTGAGGAGATAAAGCCTGACGGCTCACGAGAGACCCACCAGGTGCTTGGCCAGGTCAAGTCGCTGATGGCCCGGCACCCCTTCTACGACCAGCGCACCTCCCCCGGGGCCGCGTGGAGGCAGCGGGAGCTGGGCGTCGGCGACGAAATGATGCAGGTCATAGCCTCCGCCAAGGTCCTCGGCTACATACACGAGGAGGGGGGCCGCAGGGAGGTGAGGAGGCCCAGGACGCCCCCCATGCCCGGGACCCCCGTGTTCAGGGCCGGCGACGAGCTCCTGCAGCAGCTCTTCGCCGTGCCCGAGGAAGAGCTGCCCCTCGACGTGGGAAGCCTCCTCCACAGGCAGCAGATCAAGATACCCATCAGCGGCAGGGAGCTCCACAGGCACACCGCCGTCCTCGCCATGACCAGGTACGGCAAGAGCTACTTCGCGGGCCGCATCATGGAGCAGCTCCTCAGGCAGGGCGCCACCATTCTCACCATAGACGCCCACGGCGACTACGCCAACATGAACATGGACGCCCAGGGCCGTCAGCACCCCCTCTTCTGGGACAAGGTCAAGGTGTTCAGGCCCGAGGCCGCCGAGTACTTCGAGGGGCCCCACGTCAGGCCCCTCCGCATCAGCGTGTCCGGCTGCAGCCTGGGCGAGCTCTGCGTCCTCGCGGACATCCAGGGCAGCCTCCAGCGCATAGTGCTCAGGAACGCGGTGAAGAAGGCCCAGACAAAGAGCCCGGTGTACACCCTGGAGGACATCATCGAGGAGCTGTACGAGAGCATGCCCGAGAAGGCGGGCGACGTGGAGAGGTTCGACCGGATCATCACCTACCTGGAGAACCTCCGGGACCAGAACATATTCACCGAGGGCGACCTGGACATCCGCGAGTTCTTCAAACCCATGCAGATGAGCGACATATACCTCAGCGGTATGAGCGACGGCATCCAGGACGTGCTGGTGGGCATGATCCTCAGACGCGTATTCAACGCAAAGTTCAGGCGCGAGCCCTGGGCCAGGCTCCCCATATTCATCTTCGTGGAGGAGGCCCACAGGTTCGCCGCGCCCCCCGACTTGGGCGGGAGCAGGTTCAGCCGCGACATCCTCGCCCGGATCGCGGCGGAGGGAGCCAAGTTCGGCGTATTCCTCACGGTCATCAGCCAGAGGCCCCGGAAGATCGACCCGGACATCCTCAGCAACTGCAGCAACCTGGCCATCCTCAGGGTCGTGAACAACACGGACCAGCACACGATACAGGCCGCCAGCGAGAGCTTCAGCGAGGACCTGCTGGACGACCTCCCCGCCCTGGAGCAGGGGGAAGCAGTGCTCGTAGGCCCCTTCGTCCCGGTGCCCGTCATGATCAAGACGGCGACCAGGGAGACCAAGCACGGTGGGACGACCCCTGACATCTTCGGGCTCCTCAAGGAGGCCAAGGGCCAGATGGAGGAAGAAGAGGAGAAGAAGAGCATCAGGCTCCACTAGGTGAATCCCATGAGGTTCGCGGTCCTGGCAGACACCCACATCGGGCGAAGCATACCCCTCGCCATAGCCGAGCATAGACGCGAAGCCTTCAACAGGGCCCTGACGAGGGCCGTGGACCTCTGCGTGGATCGGGGCGTCGACTACGTGTTCATCGGCGGCGACCTCTTCGAGAGGAGAACCCTCCGCCCCCACCTGGTCCAGTTCGTCCACGACGAGTTGTACAGGCTCGCCCGGATGAACGAGGAGCGGCACGGCGTCAAGGCCAAGATACTCGTGGTCAGGGGCAACCACGACGGCCGCCCCCAGAGCGACACGCTGGACTACATCAAGCACCCCCTCGCCGACTACCTGCACGTCTTCGGGGACACCCCGGAGTCAGCCGTCTACAGGGACGGGAGGCTCCACGTCGTCGGCCTCAACTACTACGACCAGGCGGAGAAATCGTTCGATGCGCTCGCGGCCCCCGGGTTCAAGGACGCGGAGGGCATCACAGTGCTCCTGCTCCACCACTTCATCGGCGGGTACAACGAGGTGCCCCCCTACAGCGAGTGCCTCACCCTCGACAAGCTCGCCGAGGTGAACCCCGACTACGTGTTCAGCGGCCACTACCACAGGCGCTGCCCGCCTAAACGGCTGCCCAGCGGCGGCTGGGTGCTCACCCCGGGCAGCCTTGAGATGTACGACTTCGCGGAGAACCCCGACAAGGGCTTCTACTTCGTGGAAGTGGGTGGAGGCGAGCCCCGGTTCGAGTGGGTGCCCATGGAGCCCATGCACGTCATGAGGCAGGTGAAGGTGGAGGCGGACAGGAGGCGGCCACCCAAGTGGTTCATGGACAGGATCAGGGAGACCGTCGAGGGCTTCGCCCAGGAGCTAAACGAGGCCGGGAAGAAGGGTTACATCAGGGTCGTCGTGGAGGGCAAGCTGAGCGAGGGATTCCCCAGCGACGTCACCACCAGGGAGGCCGAGGCCATCATGGAGCGGGAGCCAGCGCTCCTGTGGGTAGACGTGGAGACCATGAGGCTCGACATGCCCCCCATGGCAGCCAGGCCCGAGAGGACAAGCGGCGACGTGGCAGAGTACTTCAGTGACCTCGGCGAGTTCAGCGCCGACATCAGGGACATGCACAGGCGCGTCAAGGACGCCCTGGACAACGAGGCCAGCGAGCAGACGGGGCTCCTCACCCCCACGGGCCGCACACCCTTCGTCGCCGACTGGGTTGAACGATTCGAGGCGCGCCGCTTCAGGGGTGCCGAGCCTTGATCGAGGAGCTGAGCCTACGCGGCTTCAAGAGCTACCGCGACCGCCAGACCATCACGTTCACAAGGGGCGTCAACAAGATCAGCGGACGCAACGCCGCGGGCAAGACAACCATACTGGAGGCGGTGATATTCGGCCTCTTCGGCGAGGTCCCTGGAGTGGACAAGCGGGAGCTGGTGAGCCTGGGCCTGGACAGCCTCTACGTCAGGGTCGCGTTCAGGAGCCCCCTCACGGGCCAGCGGGCCACCGTAATCAGGGAGGGGGAGGTTACACTCAACAACAGGACCGGGGAGCGAAGCTACCGCTCCAAGTCCAACACCCTCCAGGTGGAGGACGAGGCCCCCGTAACCAGGGCCACGGACATACAGGCACGACTCAAGGAGCTGCTGGGCGTAGGCCGCACGACGTTCCTCAACGTGGTCTACGCCAAACAGAAGGAGTTCATAGAGATCGTGCGCCCACGCGACGAGAAGCGGATGGACGCCATGCTGGGCCTGACCACGCCGGCCGAGGTCAGGGAGCAGCTACGTGAGACCAAGAAGGTCCTTCAGGCGAAGGGCAGGGTGGACCAGAGGCCGGCCATCGAGGAGCGCATCAGGAACGCGGAGCAGACCATCAGGGACGCCAAGGACCAGATACAGGGCCTGGAGGCCCGGAGAGAAGAGCAGGCCAGCGGCCTCGACGACCTGAAGGCCGAGCAGAGGCAGCGGGCGGAGAAACTGACGACGTTAGACGCCCTCATGGCCAGGATCAAGGAGCTGAGGCGCACATCCCAGAGGCTGGAGCAGCTGAACGCCAGCAGGGAGAACACTGAGGAGAACCTGAGACAGATCGTCGAGGAGCTGGAGGAGGACCCTGGCAAGCTCGCTGAGGAGCTTGAGGTCCAGCTCCAGTCAGCCAAGAACACGGAGCAGCGGCTTCAGAGGCTCGTGGACGAGACCCTGGACCCCGAGCGGATAGAGCTGGGGACCGCCGTCAGCGGCCTCGCGCACCAGGTCGAGGAGCACGCGGGCCTCAGGGATCAGGGCCTCGCCGTGTGTCCCAAATGCGGGCAGCAGATCGACTACGCCCTCATCGAGAAGGACATCGAGGAGTGGAGGCGGGAGCGCGAGGAGAAGCAGCTACGCCTGAGGGCCGTGGAGCAGGAGATAGCAACCATCAAGGACCAGGTGAAGGCCTCACGCAGAAAAGGCGACGAGTCGAGGTCCCGGCTGGACAAGCTCAGGGAGCGGCTCAGACACGTCGAGGAGCTGAAGAGAAACATACAGCAGCTAACCAACCAAGGCACCCAGCTCAATCAGCGGGTTGAAGCCGAGTCCGAGAACCTACTACAGGACGCCGAGGAGCACACGGGCCGCAGCTACACCTCCACAGACGACGCGGAGAAGCGGCTGGAGGCAGAGGCCAAGGAGGTGGGCGAGCAGAACACGAGGCTCCTAGCCGAGATCAGGGGCAGGGAGGCAACCGTCGCCGAGATCACCCGCAGCATCGAGAGCGTTGAGACCCGTATAGAGCAGAGCGGCGCGGTCCTCGGGGAATCCAACGCGGCACTGGACGGCATATCCGAGTACGAGTCCAAGATCGGGGCCCTGGAGCGCATCCTGGACAGGTACACCTCCTACGAGACGGAGCTCA
>Ga0299912_10002264_pt1 | contig 15782 bp, 17 predicted proteins | sample RVTome_2_FD_207667 | JGI IMG/M metagenome (GOLD analysis project Ga0299912, IMG submission 207667) | Soil microbial communities from uranium-contaminated site in the Upper Colorado River Basin, Wyoming, United States - RVT95D214 (version 2) ... | reverse complement strand
AGCTGGTTGTGCTGGTGAGCAGGGCAGAGAAGTTTTCGCTGTTGCCGGACCGATGTATTCAAAACTTGCCAAGGGCCCGGCACAACTTATTAAACAAGGCGCGAAATTGGTGATGAATGTCGAGGATATATTGGAAGAACTACAATTAGAGTTAGGTGTCAAGAGTCAAGTGTCAAGTGAGGTAAAAGCTGATTCGGCTGAAGAGCAAATAATTCTCGATTTAATAATAGACGGGCCGGTTCATATTGATGAAATCACGCGAGTGTCAAAGCTACCAGCCTCAAAAGTAGGTTCCATCCTTTCCTTGATGGAAATAAAAGGTCTGGTCAAATCCCTCGGTTCGGGTTCATATTCCCTCATTCGTTAAATAATTGCCTAAAAATACCCACTCCGAGGTGTCGATAGTTTTTGGAATAAGCTTTTGTGGCAGGAAATCTTGCGCTTGCATGTTGACTTTTTTTCCGATCTGGAGTATTATTTGCGCCTCCTACGGGGAAGAAAGGTGGTGAGATGGGAGATGTGGAATTGGACTGGTGAGATTGCTAAGTCAATGCCCAGCCTCAACGGCCATGGACTGTGGATAACAGAGTCTAATCTTATAAATGCCCTGGCAAGCATACGGGTCGATCCTGTTACTGGCGAAGCTTACACTTACCAATGCGCTTTTGGCCCACGCGAAGGCCTTCCCTTAGGTGAGGTTCTCGAAGTCTTCCGGCGCAGCGGTGAGGACCTTCAGGCTGTAGTGCAGCACTACAGGAGAGACTGGGTAGCACTCTCGAAGGCAGTGCTCGCCGTGGCGATCGTGATGGCTCCTTACTTCCCACCGCGGCAAAACGGAGCAAGCAAGGTCGAACAAGTCGTCTGAACCAACCCGATTCAGCCTGAGCACCGCGCCCACAACAACACGCGGTGCTTTCTTCATTTTTAAAACCTTTTCTCCTTTGTTTAGTATTTAGTATATGGAATGCCGCAGCAGTTGAGAGTACATAAGTTGTCTTCGGACGAATGCCCGAATGAATTTATTTGCGGAGAATGCTTAGCTTTAGCGCAGTAGCCGAGAGTACTTAAATTTTAAACTATGCGAAAAATTGATTACGGAGGATGCTATACTATTAAGGATTATGCCGGAAAATCTAGTTGTCGTTGAGAGTCCAACCAAAGCACGGACGCTTTCCCGTTTTCTTGGAACTGAATATAAAATCGAGGCTAGTATGGGTCATGTGCGCGATTTGCCGAAGGCCAAACTAGGTGTTGAGATTGAAAGGAGCTTCGAACCACAATATGTCATTCCTCGCGCTAAAAGAAAGGTGGTTGAGCATCTTCGTGACGTAGCACGCAAAGCATCAAGAGTAATTCTTGCCACGGATCCGGATAGGGAGGGCGAGGCGATTGCATGGCACATCCAGCAACTTGTTGCTGGAATGAAAAATGCAGAATTAAGCCTGCCTGCCGGTAAGGCAGGAATTAAGAATGAAAAAAAGAAGAAGAAAGAAAATTCTAAATTCAATCGAATAGTTTTCCACGAAATCACCAAGGAGGCTGTTGAGAAGGCGCTGAGAGAGCCGAGAAAGCTTGATTTGCGGCTAATCGATGCACAGGTGGCCCGGAGAGTGCTAGACCGTTTGGTAGGCTACAAACTTTCTCCACTGCTTTGGAAAAAAGTGAAAAGCGGTCTTTCTGCTGGTCGTGTTCAGTCTGTTGCCGTTAGATTAATTGTCGAGCGGGAGCGGGAGATCGAAGCCTTTAAACCACAGGAGTATTGGAGCGTCAAAGCACTGCTTCGAAGTCAAAAGGAAGCAGAGCTTGGCCCTTCGGACGCAAAGATCAAAAATCAAAAAGAAAAAGAATTTGAGGCGAGTTTGGTTAAGATTGGTGATAAGAAAGCAGAGATAAAAAATAAGCGCGAAGCGCTTGCGATCCTTGCGGATCTAGAAAAAGCAAGCTACGCGGTTTCTAATTGCGAAGAAAAAGAAGTCAAAAAATATCCCTACCCGCCATTTACCACCTCTACCATGACCCAGACTGCCGCGAACTCGTACGGATTTACTGCCAAAAAGACAATGAAACTGGCCCAAGATTTGTACGAAGAGGGCCTAATTACTTACCACCGTACTGATTCTGTGAATCTAGCACCAGTAGCACTTGCCACCGCAAGAAAATATATAAAAGAAGTATACGGAGCCGATTTTCTCCCACCATCCGCTCGTGTTTATAAAACAAAAAGTAAATTGGCTCAGGAGGCTCACGAGGCCATACGACCCACTAAAGTGGGAATGACAAACGACAAATTACAAATGTCAAACGACCATAAAAAATTATATGATTTGGTTTGGAAACGGTTTGTTGCCAGCCAGATGGCTGAGGCCATCTACGATCAAGTGTTATTAGATATAAATGCTACCAACTCTCAACTCCAAACTGCTGATTATTTATTCAAGGCTAGTGGATCAGTAATCAAATTTCCTGGATGGCTCACGATTTACGGTAGGAAAAAGGGAGAAGTAGCAGATCCCGATGAAAAACAGATCCCAGCTCTAGCAGTTGGTACGCCTTTAGACTTACTCAAACTTAGCCCAGATCAACATTTCACCGAGCCTCCACCAAGATACACGGAAGCTAGCCTGATCAAACTACTTGAGGAAAAAGGGATTGGTCGCCCCAGTACCTACGCGCCAATAATCTCCACCATACAAGAGCGAAATTACGTTGAGCTGGAACAGAGGAAATTTCGCCCTACACCACTTGGAGCTGCGGTAAACGATTTTCTAGTGAAAAATTTCCCTGGGATTGTCGATGTTTCTTTTACGGCTAAAATGGAGGATCAACTAGACGATATTGCGAATGGTGAAAAACAATGGGTACCGATAATAGCCGAATTTTACAATCCATTTTCAAAGGAGCTGGAAAAAACATTTGAGGAAAGTGACCGAGTAAAGATCTTTCCAGAACTAACAAGTGAAAAATGCCCCGAGGGCCATCCACTGGTTATTCGTTACGGACGATTTGGTAAATTTCTTGCTTGCGAAAAATTTCCAGAACACAAATTTACAAAAGGTTTTGAGGATAAAACTGACTCAGTTTGCCCAGAAAGTGGCGATCCAGTAGTAATAAAAAGAACAAGAAAAGGGCGTCCGTTTTACGGCTGCGGTGGTTATCCAAAATGCAAATGGATGAGCTGGCGACTGCCGAAAAAGGTGTCGGAAACCTCGTCTTCCCCAAATTGACATTTTTATTGATGTGTTAAAATATGTAGAAAATTAATCTGCCATGATAGAAACGCTAATTTTTGTAACTCTTTTTCTGCTTTCTGCTTTCTTTGCTTCTAGCGAGACTGCGATTTTTTCGATCAGTAAATTCAAACTTCATTCATTAGTCAAAGAAGGCAGATCCGGGTCTGCCGCCCTGCAAAGGCTAAAAAACAACCCAAACCGACTTCTCGCTACGATTTTAGTTAGTAACAATTTAGTCAATATACTTATTGCTTCTTACGCAACATTTTTAGCCACCCGTGCCTTTGGATCAGTTGGAGTGGGTGTTGCGACTGGCGTTGTGACTATATCACTCCTTATTCTTGGCGACACTTTGCCAAAAAGTCTAGCAGCTCACAATAGCGCGTCAATCGCCCTTTTTGTGGCACCCGCGCTGGAAATCGTCGGCTTTTTTCTTTATCCTGCAGTTGTTGTGCTTGAAAAAATCTCCTCGTTTTTCACCCACCTATTTTCTACCCATTCGCCGGTAGTAACCGAAGAAGAGCTCAAGAGTGTGATTGCGATTAGTGAAGAAGCCGGACTTTTAGGACGCGATGCGGCAGAAATCATGGAAAACGTAGTTGAGTTTGAGGACGTGCGGGTAAGTGAAGTAATGACTCCTGAGATTTCGGTTGTGTATTTAGATGGGGATAAAAGTCTTCGGGAAGTAATGGATGTGGTGGTAAAAACAGATTACTCCCGATTTCCTGTTTTTGAGGGAGACGAAGAAAATATCATCGGAATATTTGACATCGATTTTGCCCTGAGGGAAATCCAAAAGCGAAGTTGGGATACAAAAATAAAGGAGCTGACGGTGCCACCTTTTATTGTTCCAGAAGGTAAAAAAGTGGCTGATCTCCTCTCCGATTTCGCAAAGTTGAAGAAAAAATTTGCTTTAGTGGTAGATGAACATGGAAGTTTTACGGGAGTGGTTTCGCTGGAAGATATTTTGGAGGAGATAGTCGGAGACATATTCGATAAAAGTCTGAAAGCAGATAGGGTGGTAAAGCCGATTGAAGGTGGTGGGTTTGAAATTAAGGGATCAGCAAGGATTTCTGACATAGAAGATGTCCTTCACGTGAATTTGAAGGGAGATGGTTTTACAACGCTTGCAGGGTTGATTGAGACTCAAATTGGGCGTATACCTCAAAAAGGCGAACGCGTGAGGCTAAAAAATTTTGAAATTGAAATCGAAGACGCCGATAATCGTTTAATCCACCGCGTCCGCTTATATCGTCTCCCAGCGATTTAAATTCTTTGCTACCTTTTGCCGAAAAGGTAGCACCAAAGCGGCCGCCAAACTACGGGAGCTGTTGGACTAACCAAAAAAGCTTCGGGACATCCTCTGGAATTCCCCCGATTAAATCGAGGTCAGTTCCAGTTTCCTCTTTGCTTTTTTGCAAGTCCAAAGACGCCGTCCTCGTAAGGCGGTTTTTTATTAGGTCAGAATCAGAGTACTTTAGCTTGGGTTCTATTAGTGTCGACTATTGCTCAAGCGCAGGGCGCGGGAATACATGAAAACTGAGAAAGTTTTGAACATATAGAGCGTACTACAGTGGTTGACATTTAACCTATAGTGTGTTAAAATGACTATGTCTGTCTAGCGAAAGCTAGGACAGAATTTTGCACCTTATATACGGCGGGTTTGGCCTTATTGCTAGTCCCGCCGAAGAGGCTTTTATCTTCGGGCTAAGGATGAAGGTTTCTTCGGCGGGATTTTTAGTAGGAGAGAACCGAATTGAAAAAAAGCCTCGAGCATACCTGCGCCGTCTGCAAAGGCGATGGTTGCAGGGAGTGCTTATTCACTGGTGCGGACGTAGACCCGATCGAGGTCGAGATCATCAGGGCCTCGTTCCCCATGCTCGTTCTGCCGCGACAGAGGTAGGAGGTGTACGAATGCGAGAGCTAGCGACTTCCTATCATCATGGTGGTCACGATCGCGGTCGTGGTGTTGGCAGCGAATACGCCTGCCCTGATCGCGATCAGTCGAACCGCCGAAGCGCTCACCATCCGGTGACGTATCCCCAATGAGGAGGCACAGAAAGTGAAACGCGCCGTCTAGACAACCGGGGACGGAGTACTGATAAGGGGATAAAACGGCAATCGGCACCCCAACAGTCCCGGCGATGTCGTGATAAACCTCAATTTCTCAAAATCCTGGGGGAAGTACTTAAGGAGCGAATCACTGCATTGCAAATTTACCTTAAGTCCAGGCGGGTACTCGGCGCGCAAGCTAAGAGACCTGCAACCTTCCACCAGCTTAAGTCTATAACCTGCTGGTTGTAGGGTTAAGAGGAGAGTTGAGACCCAAAGTTTCGACTCTAACGGCCTAATAATGAGGAAGAGGAGGTGGAAGATGCAGGCCGTGTTGGTGACAGAACAGCTGCTGCCTCCGGAAGAGGCAATGGCACGCTTCGTCATGCTAAGCGCTGCGACCCTTTCTATACGGGAAGGCTCTCTTACGCTTACGCTGAAGCGAAGGGATGGTAGGGTGGAAGGATTTATAGAGGCTGCTGGTCTCGAGATTCCTTTCAGTTCACCAGGCCAATTCGGAAAGTGAGGAGGTGAGAGGATGAAGGGAATGGTTCTTTCTTTGTTGAGAACAGCGATCGTTCTTGCAATAGCAATAGGCGTAGCGGCTTATCTGCTGTTCCAGCCGACGATCGAAGCTCTCCAACGCAATCCGTGAAAACCGAATACACGAACTTCGCGGCGAGGTGGGACTGCTTTCGAGCAACTTCTCCGCCTCGCCGACAACACCTTTTATTCTTATTTTCCACAATCACATCTTTTTAATAATTCCTAAGCGACCTTATTCTTTGCAGCTTGGTTGTATAATAGGGCGAGCAAGCTGGGAAGGAGGTCAACGTGAAAGCTATTGTCGTTATTCTCACACTGGTAGCGCTTGCGGCGATAGGAGGAGGTTCGCTTCTTTCGGCCCGTGCGTTTGGCTGTCTGGAAAACTTCCCAATTGGGATTCTGGACAGACCCGATCAGTGGAACGAATATCTACAGGCGATAGGTGGCGTGTTTCTCGCTCTAGGCGGTTTGGTATTTATCCTGCTAATTCCCCTGATTCACTCCGCCGGTCAGCAAATAGATGGAAGGGACCAGATGAGACGGCTGATTACTAAGAGAGCCTTCTGTGGTATGGCGACAATGAGGCGAGAAAAAGGCCAGGTGCTATCCGAATACCTGCTGATTTTAGCCCTTATCGGGATAGCAGCAGTTGGAACTCTGGTGGTACTCGGTCTTATCTTCTAGCAAGATAATCAAGGAGGAGAGGTGTGAGACGCGAAAGCGGAAATCGTAGAGGGATGAGAGAGAGCGGTTGGGATCTGCTCCATGTTCTGATGATGATCATGGTGCTAGGCCTGCTGGCTTTCCTGGCTCTCATGACCTATTTCCTAGTCACAGACAATCCTGCTTTGCAAGAGCAAAGTCGCCAGGGAGAACCAATCAGAGAGATGATTGTCAGCCCCGTGGATGTAACTGCGGGGCCGATCGCATTTTAGGTATAAAAACGGGGCTTGCATGGTTGCTGTATAATGTTTACAATAGTTTTTGTAAGGGTTGATAGATCATATTAATCCAAGGGTACCTTGATTGCTTCAATAAATTAAGTTATCCCCCAAGACAAGGTCACTATCGTTTTGATGTTGTTTTGAGGGAACCGTTGACTGTCATCGCCTGATCCTCTTGACTCTTGACTGTGGTCTTGTAGTTAGGGATGAGTCAAGATAGTGAACGGTCTCTGGTGGAGTCGATGACTTGGCCGAGAGGCAAGAAGTTCCGAACCCGCTTACTCGCCCTTAATCACGGAGGGGAGAGAAGACCCTTTGCGTAAGCAGGGTTGTCAGCCTCACCTTCAGGAGGGCTGTAGCGAGCGGTTATGGAGCATCACAAGTTGTCGGTTCTAGTGGTAAGGGTCCGAGTTTACAAGGAGGGAGGACAACCTCTAGCGGTAAGCTTCTTGTATCGCAAGGAGGGGGCAGAGCTCTTGCGAGCATCATCTGACGGACTCGCCAAACCCTAGGCCTAGGTTCTGAGGTATCAACACCACCTTACGTAGCTTCAGGGTCTAGGCCACGGACGCGGTAGAAAGAAAGATATTCCGAAAACCGAATATCGAGAGATTTCGATCGGTTCGCGCGTCAGTAGTAGCCGTTTCGCATCACCTCAACGAGCTCGCGTAAGCTTGCCAAGAGGTCCTGCGTAAGTGTAAATGCTGCTTGACCGCTATGCGTTAGCACGCCGATCCCCACCTCAAAGCTGGTACCGTCCGTCGGTGCGTTGCTTTGGGGTCTCTCCAAACCCTTCTTGCTCGAAGGAAGGTTTGGAACAAGAAATCCCGATCTAGTCGGGGTTTTTTGTTGGAAATAATACTTTCTTGCTGCTCACTGATATTTGGGGAGTTGTCAGAAATACCCTGTAATGCTATTCTAAACCCGCCACTTAAGGAGGGTTTCGAAGGTTAATGGTCCTTTCTGACAAAGACATTCTCAAATATTTAAAAGCCGGTAAGATAAAAATTACTCCAAAACCAAATCTTGCAGAGCAACTTGGCCCGTGCACGATCGATTTTCACCTAGGAAAAACCTTCAAAATCTTTGATCACTCCAAAGTTCCTTATTTTGACCCACGCCAAGCAAAACTTTCCGAAAAAACCATGAAGGAAATAAAAGTGCCGGAAGGGGAGCCGTTTATCATGCGCCCAGGAGAGTTTGTTTTGGCGAGCACGAATGAGAGTCTGGAATTAGGCAATGATCTTATTGGTAGGCTTGAAGGCAGAAGTAGTTTAGGGCGTTTGGGAATCATTGTCCACTCAACAGCCGCTCGCTTTGATCCAGGGTGGTTTGGTAAGCCAGTGATGGAGCTAGGAAATATTGGTGTAATGCCGGTAGCTCTTTATCCTGGTATGAGAATCTGTTCATTTACTTTTGAACAACTTTCATCCCCGGCGGAAGTTACTTATCGGGAAAAGAAAGGGGCAAAGTACGCTGGGCAAGCTAAACCAGAAGCGTCCAAATTGGCACAAGAATTTAAGAAAAGGAAGAATTAATTTATGGTACTTTCTGGAGCAACGATCAAAAAGTTAATTAAAGAGGGTAAGATAAAGATCGAGCCTTTTAACGCAACGGCGGTTGGAGCAGTAAGCGTAGATTTGCGTCTGGGGAATCAAGCACTCGATCCAGACAAGGGCAAACAAATCAATTTGCAAGATTACCACCTATCTCTAGATGAATTTTTACTAGTTAATACGATTGAAAAAATTACTCTGCCGAATAATTTAATGGCAAGGCTCATTCCTCGTTCATCGCTTGCTCGATTAGGTGTCCTGGTTACTTTTGATGCCGATCTGCTGCCGCCAAATTATTCAGGCAAACCGATTCTGACAATGAAAAATTTGTCGAAAAAACCAGTGCTACTCAGAGTTGGTTTAGCAGTTTGCCAAGTTTTGTTTGAAGAAGTTGACAGACCGGTAAAGGGTTATAAGTCGAGGTATACTCATACAAAAGTAGAACCAGGTAAACTTTAAAATATAAATTGTACCAAGCGTCAAGTATCAAGTATCAAGTATGGCTGCTTTAGGTGTAGATAAGATTAAGAAGTTGATTAAAGAAATTAATTTAGTGGAAAGTCTTGGCACGCGGGATTTGGAAAATCCTGAAGGTGCTGGTTTGGACCTACGGCTGGGGGAAATTTTCAAGATCAAGGGCGAAACATACTTGGGAGAGAAAACTCGAAAGACAGTCAGTAGCATTTCGGTGGCCAAGCACAATCCCAAAAAATCGACAACTTTTACTATTAAGCCAGGCGAGTTTTATTTGGTCCAAACCATTGAGCGCGTGAACCTGCCGGATTATTTGGTCGCCACGCTACATCCTAGGTCTACTTTACACAGATCAGGGCTTTGGCTAATGGTTACACAAGTAGCCCCTGGTTATCGAGGGACATTAAATCTGGGTCTAAAGAATACGGGAAATTGTGATTTTACCATTGAACTAGGGGCAAGGATCGTCCATATTATTTTCTGGGAAGTGAGTGGTAAAGGGGCTTCTTACCGTGGACAATGGCAAGGCGGCCGGGTAACAACAGAGAAAGAGGAACGACAGGTGTGACAGAGAGCCTAACAAGGCTTGATAAGGAGACTTCTTGTCACTTCTTGTTTCTTGTTGGGTAATCGGCCAAATTGGTGGTATTTGGCCGAATGGAATGTGGGCCAGTGACTACGAAGGAGACGGTAGGCGACTGACTACTAAAGTGGGCCACAATACTTAGAATACTTAGATTAGATTATGTCTAGAGAACATACACACCCAGAATATCAATACCTGAATCTACTGAGGGACATTTTAGAAAATGGTTACGAGAAACCAATTTTTGGTACGGATAATAGTGAGATAGGCGTTTTCGGCCGCCAAATACGCTTCGATTTAACTGAAGGTTTCCCTTTGCTTACCACAAAGAAGGTTTTCATGCGTGGTATTCTCCATGAGCTTTTGTGGTTTCTCCGAGGCGATTCCAACGTTAAATATCTTGTGGATAACGGCGTTCACATTTGGGACGACTGGGCATATAAGCGCTTCAAAGAAGCACAAATTAAAAATTCAAAATCAAAAATGAAAAATAACAAAGAAAAAAACAAAAAGGAGAAAAAAATTCTTAGTCAAGATGAACTCATCGAGAAAATTGCTACGGATACAAAGTTTGCAAAAAAGTGGGGGGAGCTAGGGCCAGTGTACGGTGCTCAATGGAGAAAATGGAAAACGAGTGACGGAAGAACGATAGACCAACTTAAGTGGGCCGTAGATAAATTGAAAAGAACGCCGGAAAGAAGGCATATAGTGCTTTCTGCTTGGAACCCCGAATTTATTTACGAAATGGCCGCTCCAGGTAAATCCATGGCGCTGCCGCCTTGTCATACAATATTTCATTTCAATGTTTTGGACGGCAAACTTTCTTGCCAGCTCTATCAGAGAAGTGCTGATATGTTTTTGGGGGTACCATTTAACATTGCAAGCTACGCTCTGTTGACCTTGATGTTTTCTCACGTGACAAATATTCCAGTGGGAGAGTTTGTTCACACCTTCGGCGACGTGCACATATATAAAAATCACATTGATCAAGTAAGGGAGCAACTTAGACGCAAACCCCGACCTTTCCCAATTATGAAATTAAATCCAAGAGTGAAAGATATTGATGATTTCAAGTTTGAAGATTTCACTCTCGAAAATTATGACCCGCACCCACCGATAAAAGGCGAGATTACCGTCGTTGGAGGATTTTAATGAAAGGACCGAAAGTTAGTATCATTGCTGCGATTTCCGAAAAGCGGGCGATTGGAAAAGGTAACAAACTTCTTTGGCATATAGGCGAGGATTTAAAGCGCTTTAAGAAAATTACTTTTGGTCATCTGGTGATAATGGGGCGAAAAACTTTCGAATCACTTGGTAGACCGTTGCCAAATCGGGCTAATATTGTCATAACACACGATGAGGCGTTCAAAGTCCCTGGAATAAGTGTTGCCCACTCACTAGAGAAAGCAATTGAGGATGCAAGGTATGAAGAGAAAGATGAGATCTTCATAGTTGGTGGTGGACAAATTTACGAACAGGGAATTAAATATGCTGATAAGCTATATTTGACCATTGTTGAAGGCGAATATGAAGCCGATACTTTTTTCCCCGATTATTCAGAGTTTAAAAGGGTTGTTTTCGAAGAAAAAAGAGAATCGGCTGGTTATAAATATAGATTTTTGGAATTGGAAAGATAACAAATTTCGTCATCTTTTCCGCAAAAGGCGACACCAAAGGCGCCGCCCAAACTTCGTCGGCTGTAAAACTTAAGAAAGAATTTGTATGAAAAAATTTAAATTGCCGAAGGAAATCAAAAAAGCCGCTACTCTGCTTGAAAAAATTGTCTCGGAAAGAATGAAAGGCGAAAATAGAAAAGATGCAGAATTTAGAGCGCTAATTCTCGGAACAGAAATTGGTGATCTACACAAGTACATCACCCATGATAAAGAGCTCAATAAAAGCGCCCGACCACACGGGTCAAAAGAAGATGAGATTTTGGCGTATGGTCAGGCTCTCATTCAACTTTTTGCCCTCGCCTTTTTAAGAAAGATCCCGATTAATAAAGCCCTGGAGCTGGCGATCAAAAATTGGTTGGATAGGGATTGGAAAATAAAAAAATCCGTGGTGTCTTACAAAGGCTTGATCAAAGGGATTACGGCCTATCCTGGTAAGGTTGAAGGAGAAGTCTTTTTGGCGGATGATATTTCGGTTCTTTCTTTTCCGGGGAATTTAATTTTGGTCGTCTCGTGTCTGAAGCCAGACCATTTCCCAATTTTAACAACCAACAAGCCTCTGGCGATTGTTACTGATCATGGCGGAATGACTTCTCACGGAGCGATTATCGCCAGAGAACTAGGTATAACCTGTGTTGTTGGGACCGGCGAAGCCACAAGAAAAATAAACCACGGAGCAAGGATAAGAGTGGAAGCTAGAAAAACCGGCGAGGCTAAAATAATTTTAGCGATCTAATTACTACAAACTATTTATCTTTTTCCAGGCTTTTTGTTCGATAGAAAAGGATATTTTCCCCACTTGTGTCCAAGCAGTATCTATGTAATATTGATAGTGCAAGAAAAAAAGGGCACATTAACTAGTGAACAAGGTCGCTGCAAGCGACCTTCTTGTATTTTGGAGAGAGTAGCAGCAAGAAGGAGGGCGAGTTGCCGTTCGGTGAGAGTCTTGGACATGCTTGTGGTTTGTACACGGTCTTTGCGCCTAATGCGCCAGTAGCTTGGTTGACGGCGCGAGCTCTTGATGGACAGCAGACTAGGGGGCAAGAAGGCGCTGGGATTGCTACTACCGATGGCGAAGATCTGCATCTGAAGAAAGGCCGAGGGCTGGTGACTCAGGTCTTTCCGACTCAGAGATTAGTTAGGAAGCTAACAGGTTTCGCAGCGATTGGACACACCCGTTACTCGACAACTGGCCGAGATAAGGTCTGCAATGTCCAGCCGCTGAAAGTAGCCGGTCCAAACGGTGAGATCTGCCTTGGTCACAACGGCAACTTAGTGAACGCTCGTGGCCTCCGAAGAGAGCTAGAGGCGAACGGCGAGGCCTTCGAGACAACCACTGACAGCGAGATTATTGCTAAGCTTGTGACAAGGGCACCAGGAAGAACCTGGGTCGATAAACTCCGTTATGTGATGCCGCTTCTTAGGGGCTCTTACTGTGTATCGATTCTTACCAAAGACTCGGTGCTTATGGCCAGAGACCCAACTGGTAATAGACCACTTTGTATCGGCAAGACGAATAGCTATTGGGCAGCAGCGTCCGAGTCGGGTGTTTTCAACAACCAGCCAGTTGAGTTCTTCAGAGAAGTAGAGCCTGGCGAAATTGTCGTCTTCGACGAAGATGGAATGACCAGCCACCAGGGAATGATTCCCACGAGTCTCGGTATCTGCGTCTTCGAGCTGATTTACTTCATGAGGCCAGACTCAATTCTTCAAGGAGTAGAGGCATACGGAGTCAGGTACAGAGCGGGCCAGACTCTAGCAAGGAGTAACCCGACTCCTGCGGATTTGGTAATTGGAGTACCGAGAAGCGGTTTTTACGCCGCGGATGGTTATACCGCTGAGTCTGGTATTCCGGTAGCTCATGGGATAGTAGCTAATCTCCTATTTCGTGTTTTCCTTAATCCAAACCAGGCCGAACGCAAAATAAGGAATGAGTTGAAGTACTCGACGACGAGCATCATTAGTGGAAAACGGCTAATCGTCATTGACGATTCGATCGTACGGGGGAATTCTAACAACCGAGTGATACAAATACTGAAAATGGCGGGTGCGGCTGAAGTCCATATCCGCTCCACGTTTCCCCCAATCATCAAACCGTGTTATTTGGGCATAGACATGGCAACGAAGAAGGAGCTCATCGCCGCCAGATTTGGAGGGGTCACGGAGGAAGTAGAGGAGAAACTAGCCAGGCATTGGGATGTAGCCTCAGTGCGTTACCTGTCTGTGCCGGAGCTGGTGGAGGCCATTGGTTTACCAATGAACATGATCTGTCTTCGCTGTGTTGGTGGTAGATCGGCTGTTGAGCTACCAACCAGTTTCCGCAAAGAAGAATTCGAGGAAGTAGGGGCTGTCGCCTAATATTGGTGATGGTCCAAACGGTGTCTCAGAGGGTTCTGTTTCTTTCAGAAGCGGAACCCTTGCTTTTTTATACGCACATTTGTTAATATTGCCTCCAGCTTTATGATAAAGACGCCGACTCTTACCCAACTACTTGAAGCTGGTGTTCACTTTGGTCACCAAGCTCGTCGTTGGAACCCAAAAATGAAAAGATATATTTTTACCGTCCAATCCGGTGTTCATATCATTGATTTAGAAAAAACCCAACAGCAGCTCAAAGAAGCAGCAGATTTCATTAAAAAGGTAGCGGTGACAGGCGGTAGGGTAATTTTCCTAGCTACTAAAAAGCAAACAGCTGAAATCGTCAAATCCGAAGCCCAGCGGGCAGGAGCGATGTATCTGACCCACCGTTGGGTTGGAGGATTGCTGACCAATTTTGAATCGGTAAAAAAGAGTCTTGAAAAACTACCGGCTTTAGAAGAAAAATTAAAAGATGAGAGCTTGCGATTGACAAAAAAAGAACAACTCTTGGTCAAAAGGGAAATTGACAAGCTGACTCGTTTCATTGGTGGTATTAGAACACTGGAAAAATTACCAGACGCGTTAGTTATCGTCGATTCTCGAAAAGAAGAAAATGCGGTGAGGGAAGCGAAAAAAATGGAAGTTCCAGTAGTAGCTCTGGTTGACACCAACGCCGATCCGACCCAAATAGATTATCCAATTGCTGCTAATGACGACGCAATAAAATCAGTTACAATTGTCATTAAGACTCTCGCCGACGCTTATGAAGAAGGTAGCAGATTGGCAGAAAAAAAAGCGGCAATGGCCGATGCCAGCAAGGAGGCTGTAAGCACAAAGGTCGGTGGAAGTACTTGGACTCGAGAATAAAAATTTTATGACAAAGATTACAGCTAGTCAGATAAAACAGTTACGCAAAGAAACAGGAGCAGGCGTGATGGATGTACGGCAAGCTCTTGTTGATAGCGATGGTGATCCCGAAAGCGCTAAGAAAATCTTAAAACAAAAAGGTTTAGAGAAAGCGGCTCAAAAAGAAGAACGTACCACCGCGGCTGGTTTGATTGAAACTTATATCCACTCCGACGGAAGAATCGGTTCGATGATATATCTTGCCTGCGAAACCGATTTCGTCGCTCGAACGGATGATTTTAAAATACTCGCTAAAGAGCTAACTATGCAAGTAGCAGCGATGGATCCAAAAAATATTGATGAGCTTGTCAAGCAAGAATATATTCGTGATCCTGAAAAAACTATTAAGGAATTAATTGCCGAAGTGATTGCAAAAACCGGAGAGAACATCCAGGTCCGTAAGCTAGCGCGATTTGCGTTGGGAGATTAATCTCGTAAATAAATTTAATGAATCCTGTGAACCCTGACCAACTAGTTGACGATGCAAAAAGTAGGATGGAAAAGGCCCTTGCTCATTTGAAAGAGGAGCTTTCATCAGTTCGGACTGGAAGAGCTAGCCCAGCTTTGCTGGAAAATCTCAAAGTAGAAGCTTATAGTACGAAAATGAGTTTACGTGACGTAGCTTCAATCAACGCACCAGAGCCTAGACTTCTCGTTCTCCAAATCTGGGATCAGGCAAACGTGCAAGCGGTAGAACGCGCCATTCGTGACTCCGATCTAGCATTAAATCCAATAACCGAAAGCAATCTCATTCGGGTACCAATTCCCCAGCTTTCCGAAGAAAGAAGGCGTGAAATGACGAAAATTGTTGGTGACAGGGGCGAAAGCGCCCGGGTAAGTATTCGCCAAATCAGACGAGAAGCGATTGATAATATACATAAGGCAGAGAAGAAGAAAAACATTTCCGAGGATGAAAAATTCCGCACGAGTGAAAAAGTACAAAAGATTACGGAAGAGGTCACCGCATCAATAAACAATTTAGCCAAGCAAAAGACGAGCGAAATACTCCAAATATAAATCTGAAATTCGAATTTCTAAATTCTAAACAATCTTCAAATTTCAACTATTTAAATAATAAGCTGCTTGAGACTTTGGGACATTAGAATTTAGCGTTTGTTTAGTATTTCGGATTTGGTGCTTAGGATTTATAATCGCAAGATTACATCTCGCGATTGTTTCTCTAACGAGATATAATAGATTAAATCAACCATCTTAATCATGAGTTTTGTAATTGCTGTTGTCATCGGAGTATTGCTTTTAGGCCTACTGATTTTTGTTCACGAGGCAGGCCATTTTTTGGTCGCCAAGTTTTTCAAAGTCAAGGTCGAAGAATTTGGCTTTGGTTTTCCACCACGAATTTGGGGTAGAAAGTCTGGAGAAACAATTTACTCGATAAATGCAATTCCGGCTGGTGGATTTGTCAGATTGCTTGGTGAGGAAGGAGAGTCAGCGAGCGA
>Ga0299912_10002263_pt1 | contig 15788 bp, 16 predicted proteins | sample RVTome_2_FD_207667 | JGI IMG/M metagenome (GOLD analysis project Ga0299912, IMG submission 207667) | Soil microbial communities from uranium-contaminated site in the Upper Colorado River Basin, Wyoming, United States - RVT95D214 (version 2) ... | reverse complement strand
ATGCGGAAAGCCAAGTCATATTTTTGAAAACAGTCTGCTTAAAGGAGTTGTTCTCAAAAAATATTTTCCTAAACTTTCCGATAAAAGGTAAAACAATCATTTCTTATAAATAAATTTTAGAATTTTTTATTCCCTCAATAACTAATTTTTGAATCTCTTGGCTAATCTCGGGATAAATAGGTAGAGATAATACTTCCTTGGCTGCTTTTTCTGCTTCTGGAAAATCACCCTCTTTATAAACCAGATTTTTAAAAGCCGACTGTAAATGTAAGGGCAAAGGATAATAAATCATTGTTGGAATTCCCGCTTCCCCTAAATACTTCTTCAATTTATCCCTTACTTGCCCTGAGCCAATTCGAAGGGTATATTGATGAAAAATATGAGTTCTATCCCCAGCAGTAAATGGAGTAATTATATCTCCCACACCATTTAAATTTTTACTGTAATAATTAGCCCTTTCTGCTCTTTCTTTACTCCATTTAGATAAATATTTTAATTTAACTCTCAGAATCGCTGCCTGAATTGCATCCAGCCTTGAATTTGTCCCCACAATTAAATTTAAATATTTTTCTTTTGGTGAAGAACCGTGATTTTTTAATAATTTTATTTTTTGAAAAAACTCTTCGTTATTAGTAACTACCATTCCGCCGTCTCCAAAAGCTCCCAAATTTTTAGACGGGAAAAAACTAAAACAACCCAAATCTCCTATTGTTCCCGCCTTCGCTGAAGCTTCGGCGGGCAAGCTTGCTTTTTTGCTTCTATATTCAGCTCCGATTGCCTGAGCCGCATCTTCAATAACATATAAATTATGTCTCTTGGCTACGTCCATAATTTCGTCCATATCCGCCATTTGACCAAAAAGATGTACGGGTATAATTGCCTTAGTGTTTTTGGTAATTTTTTCTTCAATTTTTAAAGGGTCAATATTAAAAGTTTTAGGATTAATATCTACAAAAACTGGTTTAGCCCCGCAATTTGCTATTACTTCAGCCGTGGCAATAAAAGTAAAAGCGGGGGTAATTACTTCATCGCCCTGTCTAATGCCCAGAGCTTTTAAAGATAAAAAAAGAGCATCAGTTCCCGAATTAACCCCAATGGCGTATTTTGTACCACAAAATACAGCTACTTCTTTTTCAAACTCCTCAACCTCTGAACCGCCAATAAAAATTCCACTATCCAAAACCCTTTTGATGACACTATCAATTTCTTCTTTGATTGATTTATATTGGAGAGTTAAATCTAAAAATTGCATATCATCTAAGTTGGTTAATTTTATTACCTATTTTTTTGTATTTTCGTTTGCAGATTTTGCAAACAGCCTTTCCATTCTTAAATTCAAGTTTGTTTCCGCACTCACATACCCAACCTTTAACTTCTGCCGGTACTCCATATACAAGAGCAAAGTCCGGCACATTGTCTGCTACTACTGCCCCTGCTCCTATCATTGCCCATTTGCCAATAGTAAGACCACAGACAATAGTAGCATTGGCGCCGATTGTAGCTCCTTCTTTTACTAAAGTTGGAAGCCATTTTCCATACTGCGGATATTTTTTCTTCGGGTATTTTGCTCGAGGATTTTTATCATTGGTAAAAACTGCTGATGGACCGACAAAAACAAAATCTTCCAAAGTGATATAATCCCAGACATCAGTATTAGATTCAATTTTTACTCCATTACCGATTCTTGCCTTTGAAGCAATAAAACAATTGTGGCCGATTATACAATTTTCACCAATTTCTGCCCCCTTTAGAACTTGGGAATTATCCCATATTTTTCCTCCTCCTATTATTTTTGGACCTTTTTGAACTCTAATTGTTTTTGAAATTTTCATAAGTCGAGTTTTAATTTATTAAAACGAAGATAAAGATGAAGTTTTAGCTTCATCGACTATTTTTTCTATTAACTCAATTGATTTAAGTGCTTCTTGGGGAACAATCCCTTTCCCTTCTAATAAATCTTTATAAACATGGGAATGTAAATTTTCGTTGGACGAAGAAAAATCATAATTTACGCCATTGATTTTAAATAATCTGCATTGGGCATCCTTAGGGGCTTCGGCGCTTATTTTCCATTTGCAGGAATAATTTTTTCCGGAAATCCCCCCTTTTACAGTCTTATCCGTAACCGATTCCGTTAAAATTTCATTTGGTTTACCAAAGAGATACAACAATAAGTCGAAATAATGAATTCCCAAATTGAAAAGTATGCCACCCGACTTATCCTGCAATCCTTTCCAACTTTGCCAATATTCTTCATCTCGGTGAACAGAGACATCCATTTCTATTTCGTATTTTTCCTTATCTTTGATTTCCAATTTTAATTTTTTAACCAGCGGATGATATCTCAACTGATAAACGGTAAATACATTTGGGTATTTGGCTAAAGTCTTTGCGTCTTCTGATTTTAATGCCAGAGGTTTTTCACACAAAACCATTTTTCCGTTTTCGGCTGAAAATTTTGCCATTTCAAAATGAAGATAGTTTGGCGCCAGAATAACAATGCAATCGGCTTTGGTTTTTTTTACCATTTCTTTCCAAGCGTCGATACCCTGGGATTCATCAATAATATCTGTAATTTCTCCGCCTATTTCAGAAATGGCTTCTGCGTGCTGATTATATATAAAACCCCGGCCGATTATGGCGAATTTTTTAGAGCCGGAATACATTTTTATGTTTTCTCGATTTAATCGCATTTCTGGTATCGACTACTAATTCTGAATTCCGGGCAAGTTTTTCGTAGTCAAAGAGAACTGTGTTCTCTTTTCCACCCTTCGCTTTGCTCGGGTAATGAAAACCGGAATGGTCGGTTAAAATCAAAACTAAATCATACTCTTTAAGTTTTTTAGGAGAATATTTAATTGATTTTAAAACGACCGGTTTCTTCAAGATCCGATGTTCTATATCTAACTTTTTAACAAAAGGGTCAAAATAATCTATTTTTGCTCCCTTTCTAATCAAATCTGCGATAACATCAAAAGCAGCCGACTCTCTAGTATCTCCGATGTCTCTTTTATAACTCACTCCCCAAACCAATACTTTTGCGCCACGTACGGGTTTTCCTTTAAGGTTCAACACCCAAATAACTTTAGTCATAATATAATGAGGCATTTGCTCATTAATTTCGCCGGCTAAATCAATAAATCTTGTCCAGAAATTATATTCTTTGGCTTTATAACTCAAGAAAAATGGAGTTAAAGGAATACAATGGCCGGAACATTTTGGCGAAGGGTAGAAGGGCATAAAACCATAAGGCTTTGTTTTGGCCGCCTCGATTACTTCCCAGATGTCAATTCCCATTCTGCCGCACAAAAGCGCTAATTCATTAATCATTGAAATATTCACCAACCTGAAAGTATTTTCTAAAATTTTAGTCATTTCAGCAGCCCCAGAAGAGCTTAAAGGAAAAACTCTGGCCTTTATAAAAGTTTTGTAGAACTGAGTGGCTAATTTTGTACATTTTTTAGTCATCCCCCCCACTACTCGAGGAACATCTTTTAATTTATATTTTTCGTTTCCCGGGTCTATTCTTTCTGGACAATGCGCCAGAAAGAAGTCTTTGCCTACCTTAAGCCCCTTTTCTTTAAGTTTAGGCAATATTACTTCTTTTGTGGTACCAGGATAGGTACTGCTTTCTAAAATAATAAGCTGCCCTGGTCTTAAATATTTAACGATTTCCTCGGTGGTTGAAACAATATAAGAAATATCCGGAATTTTATTTTTATCTAAGGGAGTAGGAACACAAATTAAAACAATATCAGATTTTTTTAGAGGCTGGTGATTATTAAAGGCCTTTAATCTTCCAGAGTTCACTGCTTTCTTTAAATTTTCAGAAGACACATCAGAAATAAAAGATTTTCCTTTTTTTACTAAATCTACCCTTTCTTTTTTAATATCAATACCAAAGACCCGAAAACCATTTTCTGCTAATTCAACCGCTGTTGGCAAACCAACATAACCTAAACCAATTACTGCTATTTTAGCTTTTTTAGTTTTAATTAATGATTCTAATTTCATAAGTTAAGACTACCATTTTGAAATGGTTCTTTTGGTTTTGTTTTTAATTTTTTTATAAGCCCTGTAAACTTTTTTTTCGACTTTTGGAGAAACTAAATTTAAAATTTCATCACCCCAGATTCTATAAGTTCCACCCACTTTGTAAGCTTTAATTATTCCACGCTTCAATAGTCTTTTAATCGTGCTTGAACTTACTTTTAAAAAATCCTGGGCTTCTTTGGTTGTATAAATTTCTTTTGGTTTAATTTCTGACATACCTTGTATACTATAATAATAAGACACCCAAGAATGAGTGTCAAGAGGGGTCAATAAGTATCAACAAGTTCCCTTATATTAGTAAGATTTCGTTTAGTTTGGCTCGAGTTCCGGTTCCAACAAAACCCGAGGCCGAAATAGTGTAGCCGGCAGCCGCAGAAATATCAGCCTTATATCTTTCTTGAAAACGGATGATCGCCGTTTTTGTTTGGGGGCCGAAATATTCATTATTTTTAAGACCATCTACTAAACCTTCTTTTGCCAAAACAATTTTCAAATAAACTACCTCAGGATCATTGATTCCTTCAGATAAGTTTTTCTCAAATTTAAAACCAGCCGGAATACTTTTCGGAGTGCTTCCTCCCTGATACTGAGCTATTTGAGCTTGGATTTTGGCAATTTCTTTTTGCAAAGATTCAATTCGAGCCAGAAGTTGTGTTATTAATTCTTCTTCTTGTTCTTCCGTAGTTTTATCAGTAATCGTGGCTTTCCAAGAAAAAAGATAAAATGATTCCGTCCCGTCAAATCCGGAAATTTTTGTTTGGATGGAAGGAATAATAGTCAAGGAAGCGTATTTATCGTTAAAATCGGCAATGGTAATTTTCCCGATAGATTTATTCAAATCCATAAATTTTATATTGCAAATTCCTTGATAATCGCAAACCAAATAAGGAATTTCAAATTGAACATCACCAGCTCCGCTGAATTCAAGGGTTAGGTCTCCTTTCCCGCCAATAATTTTCTGCCAGTTTCCTGACCAATCAGAAGTCCGGTGAATAATTGATAAACTACTCTCCGCCACCAAAGGAAGAAAATTGATTAAAGGAGTAACTCGGATATTTTTTAAGTTTTGATTTAAATAGCAATACTTTTGACCCAAATTGCAATCATTCACCAGAACGGCGATTGTCCAGTCGGTAAAAACTTGAGAGAAGTCTTCCTTAAAATTATTTTTTGCCAAGGCCTCATTTATTGAAGGAATGCCAATCTTTGAAGAATGCATGGCATCAATTAAAATTTTCGAACCGTATTGGTCAGCCAAATATTGAGTGAAAAGGTTAAGTACTCCATAATCATAGGATTTATTTTGCCAGCCCGTTAAAGAATCGTTGGGCCTCTCTAAAAAAATTTTGACCCTTTTTTGAAGATTGCTACCTTCGTAAATATTATCATAGCCAAGCAGGGTCGGGGCATATTCTGAATAGACCTCATTTAACCAAATCTCTTCAGTAACTTTTCTAAGAATTTCTTTTTGGTTAAAAGTAATTAAATGCATAAATTCGTGGGCAAAAAAACTTTTAGCCCACGGCTCTTCAATATGCTTGGCGTTGAGATAAAACATTTCTCTTTCATTTGATTTCGGACTTTGCAATTTTGAATAGCCGTCGCCAGAATTAAAATAACCGCCAGCTTCATCTACCATAGGATCAATCAAAACCGTAATATTAGAGTCGTTGTCTATCCCCGGGTCGTTTATCTGACCAAAGGTATTTGTCAGGATAGGATAAATTTTTGAATTAAACTCGTCTGCAATAGAGTCAAGAGCGGAATTGATCTCGCTTTTTTTATTAAAATCCAAGGAATTCCACCAAACGTCATCAATGTAAAAATAAAGTCGCGGCGCGGTTTTTTGCAAAGTTGCCGAAATTTGATATCTTGCCAAAGAGTCGTAAGAAGGATCTACAAAAAAATTGACTTTCTCCCCTATACTGGCGGCGGAAACAAAAACCGGAAAGATTGGAAATATCACTCCGACAAAGATTATTATAGTTATTATTTTTAGATCTTTAGACATTGGTCAAGGATTCAAAAATTGGAGATTAAAAACTTGTTTTTTTAGTATATAGCAAAAAATAAAAAAACGCAAAGTCTCGAGAAAATACCCGAGACTTCAGCCATCGGCAGGGAAAAAATGAAAATTACCGCCTTGCCTAAAATTTTGCCACCTGTTGCTGAATAAGAAGAATGAGTCTTTGTAAGATCTGAATAATTTGTTGCTGGATTTCGGCTATTTTAAGCCGCAATTCCTCCACCGTCAACTGTTCGCCTGGCGGCTGGACAACCGGCAATTGGGTAGCAACCGTCACATTGATTCCTGCTCCGGGAGTCTCAATATTCCCCATCCAATCAGTGGCTCTGGTTTTAATGTTATAATTTCCTGCAGCCGGATTTTTCCAAAGATATTCAAAAGTAAAACCTGCGCCGATTCTTTCTTTCGGTGTCGCTAAAAACCAGGTCTTCCCTCCGTCAAGACTAATTTCAACTTTCTGCACCGAAGAACCGCCGCTATCTGCACTTTGTCCTTTAATAAGATAATCTTTACCAACCGCAACCGTAGCTCCTTCGGCAGGATCTGTAATTTGCGAAGTTGGCGGTGTTATTGTCGGCGTCGTGGTGGTCGGCACAAAACACCAAACGATATTTGAAATCCCGGAAGTTTCTCCCCCAGCGTTTATGCTTTTCATCGCAAAAAACCAGGTTCTATTACTGGTCAAATAATCAACCAACCCGCTATTGGCAGAACCCTGCCAATTTTGGGAAAATTGGTAAGTGAGACTGTAATCGCTTTCTGATATTCCGGAGAGAGCATATCTCACATTATAACTTGCTACGCCAGCAGGCGGCGTCCACGTCAACCAGACAGCTCCAGGCATTCCTGAAAAAACGCATTCTAAATTCGTGATGGGATTTGGCGCTACGGCTTTTGTCTGAACTGCAAAAAAAAGGCATATAAATATTATAACAAGACAAATAATTTTTATGGGTTTCATACCAAAATTATTATAAATATTTTATCTTTTTTGATTATAGCAAAAAAACAAAAAGAAAACAAACCCCCCACCAAATTTGGTGGGGGGTTATCGTCTACCCAGATTAGCTGGGTCACAAGGAAAGACGAAATTACGAAAGACGAAATTACGTTAGATCGTTAGCGAAACCTGATAAGCGTCAGCAGGAACTGACCAAACCGTTCCACCATAACCAATTCCACGAACTCCAGGGACAGTGGCGGCCACGACTGTGGCATCGACAGCCCGATTGACTGTAAACCACATGCTTGAATATGCCGGGAATTTAGCTGTATTGGTAGTGGTCATCTGCAAAGATATCACTCTTACACCAGTTGGTGCCACTCTAAGGGTATTGGTAGCCATCACGAATCTGATTGTGCCATTTGCCACCGTAATAGTTGTAGAACCAACAGTTGATAATACGACTCCATTGGTTTCATCGTATAGCCTGACCAAATCAGTATCAGTGGCTAACATACTTGCCAAACCTGTCTTTGAAGTAAAGGTAATGTCAGTGACATCAACACCTTGAGCATCTGCTCCGCGGGAAATTAGATCCCATTTTGCAACTGAAGCAAAAGTGCCTCTGGAAATAGTACCGGCAGGAGAACCAGCGCTAACTTTCATTTCAAGAACATCAGCTGAGGCGGTTAATAAACCACCAGTGCCAACGCCCAAACCACCGGAATTAACCAACAGATCAGTGGCAGCAAGTGCTGCAATTTGACCCGAGTTTATACCAATGGTTGTCATATCACCGGCAGCAACAGCCCATGAGGATGTGCCAACAGCAGTACCTAAGGTATTGGCAACAATCTTTAAGGTCTTTGCTACGCCAACTTCAAAGGTCTCCACAGTCATAATATCTCCCGTAGTGAATACAACACTGGTAGCATTAGGAACGATATAGTTGGTAATTTGAGTAGCTCCATCGTATATGGCCACATTACCGTAGTAATTGTTACAAGCTGCACCAGTTGTGTTGCATGTCAAGGTCAAGTTTCTTAGGTTCTGATTTTCTCTTCCGGCTGTAACTTTAATAGTAGCTACAACGGCTTGAGAAACAGGAGCCAATATTGATTGGTTTCTGGGAGTGACTAAATGATCTCCAGTTGCACCAAACAAACCAACTTGCCAGACAGTCATTGCCGGCAAAGCCAACAATGAAACAGAAGTAACGTTACCTGCTCCCTCCGTACCACCTGAAGATAATCCTGTACCAACAATACTAAAACCATTAACATCTAAAACTAAAGTGGGAGTGACAGTGCTGGGATTGGGTAAAGTCATGCCATTGGTTATACCTTTGATGTAGAGTTTTACGGTTGTGTTGGCAGGAATAGTCCAGTTCATAACAAACGGAACCGTAGCTGCACCCCAACGGTTTGCTAAAGCAGTACCGGCTAAGGTTTGGAAGTTGGAAAGCAAAGCTCCATACTCATCGTACAAGCCAACTGTGTTAATAGTCCCAGTGGTTGTAGCTCCTGAATTGAACACTAAGGTGACATTGGTAACCAAAATATTCTCACCGGTTGCCCTTATGTCATAAACACCTAATGTTTGAGGTGTGATTGATTTTACAACAGTGGCAGCTGTTCCCTGAGGAGAAGCGGTTGAAATCGCAACACTTAAAGCTCCTCTGTTAATGACAACGTCATTGGGTAAGCCAAGATAGAAAGTGGCTGCAGGACCTGCTACACCAACACCAGTCATTGTCCCATTTGCTAAAACGCCGTTGGCCTGCATTCCTAACTCAAGGGTTCTACCTACGCCGGATGCAACATCACCTATAACCTGGAATACTCTTGATGTGCCTTTAGTAATTAGAACGGCCGGACTAAAGTTGAGGGTTGCTCTTCTCAATGAGAAAGTGGCAGAACCTGCTTGCAAGACTCCATCTACTTTGACTCTGACGTTTGTAACGTCGGTATCAAGCACGGTGGAAGTAGCAAGAACATTAAACTGAGACACGCTGAGATCCTCAACTGTACCTGCGGAAACTATAAAGTTTCCTAAAATCACATCAGTAGCTCCTACTCTTGTAATGTTTGACGGAACAACACCGCCTGCTGTTACAGCAATTGCACCAAGAGCGCCTCCTGGAACAATCGTAAAGGTATTACTCACAACCGGGAAAGTCCCGGTGAAAGTAGCGCCTCCGATACTTGTCGCAGCAGAAACGCCAAGTCTTACAGTTGACATTACTGTGGCAACGCCAGTAGCTGCAATGTCGACGGTAACCTTCAATTGTTTAGTTCCGCCAGCTGGTATTGTGATTGCCGGAGCGAAAGTGAAGGTGGCTTGACCTCCTATTAAGGTCATTGTAAATCCAACCTGATTCGTTCCATCAAAAATCTTAATACCAGAGATATCAGTTGCTGCGTTGGGATTAACGGTACCATAAGAATTGAGTCTTAAGGTATTAATCTGAGTTGCAGCGCTAGCTGAACCGACAAAGTCTAAAATGGCTACTGTGTTGTTTGCAGAACCAGTTACGATGTTAGCTGATACCGGACCTACTGGATTCAGACTCACTGAAAGTGGAGTTCCTACTCCAGCATTAACGCAATTCCCTGCCTGACAATATTGTCCAGCTGCACAATCAGCACTGGTAGTGCATCCTGTAACAGGACCACCAGCTGCCAATAAAGCATTTAGTTTAGTTCTCATTCCAGCTCCAACAAAACCCGTACAGCTGACAGTATAACCAGCAGCTGCGGAAATGGCATTCTTGTATTTATTACAGAAGCATTTCGCGCCAGCTAAGGTTAGAGAGCCAAAATATTGGTTGTTGCTCAAACCCGTAACGCATCCCTCAGCAGCTAATATAATTTTTAAATTAACTACATCAGGACCAGTCATTTCCTGGCTTAAATTCTTAGCGAAAGTAAAGCCAGCTGGAATACCTGTATAGGTGGCAGCTGGAGTTGTGCCCTGAAGAGCAGCTTGCAGAGTATTCAAAGTTGCTGTTAATTCAGTAATATACTCTGTAAGTTCTACAGTTGTACAAGTGGAAAGATTAGCCCTGCATCCAGCGCTAATTGTCGCCATAGCTGGGACCATCGGCATCATCATCGTGATTACAGTTAAACTAGTAACAATCGAAATAATCTTTTTTTTCATTTTATTTTATCTTTTAATTTTATTTTATATTTATTTCTCGGTCGCATCGACCGTTTTACTCGCGACTTTACGTATTGGTCACGAGTTTACCCTGTACCATCCCGCTTCAGCGGGATTGGTGCGGGGCTTGCGACTTTCAATTTTTAATGATAAATAAACAACAAAAAGTAATCAAGATTACCTCTGTGGAAAATTAAATTATTTTACTTGACTTGCTTCAACTGTCTTAATCAGGGCGGTTGCAAAATCCCCTTTCTCAAAATATTCCTTTGCTTCTTTCAAAACTTCCTCCTGTGTTTCGGTTAAGGAACTTTGTTCTAAATTTTTAATTTCTCTTTCAGCTAAAATTTTATAGGCGCTTTCTAATTCTTCGGTCTCGCCGACTTCAATCCCTAAGCTTTCAGCCTTCTTTTTATTTTCCTCTAATTTTTGAGCTTCCTTGGCAATTTCTTTGACGTCGGCCCCCTTTAAGGTAGTTAAATTTTCGGTTACTTTTAAAATGCTGGCCTGAAATTCATTTATTGCCGGAACCAGTTTTCTGACTTCATTCTTTTGGGCAATTTGGTTTATCTCTTCAAGCCTCTTATTTGCCAGTTCAAGGTTTGCTTTTGGTTTTTCGGTCTCAGAAACAAAAACTACCTGGGCTTTTTCTGTAATTTTCTTTATTGGATAAAGAAAATCACCAGGTAGGGCAGTCTGGCTAGTTCCAAAAAGGACAAAAAGAATAAAAAAGACGAAAAGAACGCTGGAATAAACCGGCTTAAAGATAAAAAAAGGAGTAAAAACTGGTTTCTCTTGAGGTAAAATCTGGCTTTTAGTTAACAAAACCCAGTCTTTTCTGGGTTTGATCTGGCGCAGTTCTCTAATTTTGCCGATGAGTTCTTCTGAGGTCATTGCTTAAATTATGACGGAAAATAGGCTAATTTGTTACAGTTTAGGACTATTCATAAATCTCAACTTTGGTCTCAATATCCACCCAATTATAGAATTTTTCGGAATCCCCCATATTTAACCTGACGCAGCCCAGAGAAGCTGGCTTCCCTATCTCATTTTCGCCAACTCTCTCCCCGCTACAAATTGGCAGCTCGTGGAAGCCGTATTCCCCATTAGAAGTAAAACCAACCCAGAAAGGCAGCCAGCAATCAACGCTTTTAGAATAAACCATGGCTGATTTATGAATTACCCTGAATTTTCCGGTTGGAGTCGGTGTATCCTTTTTTCCGCTTGAAACCTGAATTTCTTTTATAATTTCACCGTCTTCAAACAAAATCATCTTTTGCTGAGATAAATCAACTTCAATCTTCTTTAAAGCCCCTTCTTTTGAAGGAGGAAAGGAATTATCCCCATTTTTATCTGAAATTTCCGGTTTTTGAAATGACAGGATAAGAGGTTCAAGTGGAAATTGCTTCAAAAAAACATACTGATAAATTAAAATTCCTGCGATAAAACCCAAGCTAAAGAGAATCAAAAAAATTAAAAAGGAAGTCTTTTTCATAAAAACTTAAGCATTGTTAACTTTTTTCCTTAAAGATTCAAGAGCCCGATGAAGTAGGACACGAGTGGCTTCTTCTGACCTATCTAAGAGCTTAGCCACTTCACAAATAGGTAGGTCATCAAGATAATGCCAGATAATGACGTTTTGATAATCTTCTTTGATTTCAGTTAAAACTTCTCTAATTTGTTCAACATCAGACCTCAAGATAGCGTTTTCTTCCATATTAGGTCGGGGGTCTAAAATCTGAGCAAATTCAGCTGAAACAAGCTGGGCTTTGCCTTTTTCCCGATAATGGTCAATAACCAGATTTCGGGCAATTTGATAGAGAAAAGCTGACGGATTCTCAATTTTTTCTTCTTTTTCTTTAAAACTTTCCCAACCCCGTAAAAAAGTCTCCGAAGTTAAATCTTGGGCAATTTCTTCAGAATTAACCTTCAAAAAAATAAACCGATAGATTTTCTCTATGTATTGGTCGTAGATTTTACTGAAGACTTTTTTCAAATTCGCCATAAAACTTGTCTGTTGAAACTAGGTATCAACAATCAGACGAGGTAGGACATCATGTCCTACCAATATAATATATATGTATGTCCTATCCAGTTTTTACTTGATAAAAAGTATCATTTCTCTCTCCCATCCTCTCAATTATACCCTGATTCACCATTTGTTCAAAGTCTCGTCGGAGAGTTCTTTTACTGACTTCAGGAAAAATTTGCTTTATTTCCCAGACCTGAGCTCTGCCCTTTTCTTTTAAGATTCCTAAGATTTTGCCGTGACGAGAATTAGAAAATTGGGAAATATTTTCAGTTCCGAGCTCGGTTGTCTTAAGTTCGTCGAAAATTTTAACTTTTTCTAAGGCTTGATTGGGCTGTGGAGAATTTTTAAAATCTTCTTTTAATTTACTATATTCTTCCTGAAGAGACAATATATCATTTTGACTTACCCAACTTTGATTTTTAACCACCTCAAAAAAACTATCCAGAATTTCTAAGTTCTTGAAAATTTCTGGATTTTGGTCCTTGTAGAAATCATTTAAAATCTCATCAGCCAATTCTCTCATTTTATACCTCAAGGGCTCCTTTTTGGGAAAAAGCAAAGTCAGCTGATAAAGATTATTTGTTAATTTAATTAAAAAATCCTTATTCATGAGGACATTTCTTTACTATATCAAAAATAAAAAAAGAGGTCAAAGCCCCATTCTGCTACCTAAGGTTAGAATCTGTTTAGTTTAAAAAAAGACCGCCTCAACTAATTGGGCGGTCAGGGTTAGGCGGTCTGAGCCTATTGAAAGAACTACTGATTAGAGACTGGTACTTCGTATTTCCCGCCCAGGATATGGCCACTATTGCACACAACATCATCTATGAATGCTCCACAAATATTGCATTTACTTCCGTTAGCGCTACAGACAATTATAACGACAGCCTCTTTTCCTTCTGTTCTTCAGCCATTTGATTCAACCTCCTTTTCTTTTTTCTATTTTCTTTTTACAACATCATCAAAAAAAATCAAGCATCGAGCGCAGCGAAGATCGAAAAGAAGAAAATCTTCTTTGAGCCCTTCCGCCAGCTGGCGGAGACTTGAAAATCGGGGCTCCCCCGCTGAGCGGGGGTTAGCCACGCTGAGCGTGGCTCCTTTGCCCTTCCGTAATTTTAATAAAGGAGGGATGCGAAGCCCTGTAGTGTCCCGCTCGCAGCGGGACTACTACTGGGGTTAGAATCTATGTATGAGACGCATAATGTGTTATAATTAAGCAAAGGTCGTGTTTACATATAATATTTAAGAAAAAAATATGCTCTGGGCAATTATTATAGTCTTATTTGTTCTCTGGATTCTCGGATTTAGTTTTAAGGTAGGAGGTAAGTTAGTTCACACACTACTCGTCATTGCGCTTATTGTGCTTATCCTCCGGATATTGCACTTATTTTGATTATCATTCGGCTTTTGACTTAACGAATCATAAATAAGGTTGACTATATAAATCTATAATTAATAAACATTTTATTAATATTCACAATCATGGACTCATCATATAACTCTTCTACTACGAAACCGCTATTCAGAGGCACCCAAATTGTCTGGTATATTCTTTCACTTCTTGAGGTATTGCTTGCGTTCCGTTTTGTACTCAAGCTGATGGCAGCTAATCCTGCGGCGGGATTCACGAGCTTTATCTACGCCGTTACTTGGCCATTTACTGCTCCTTTTCTTACAGTATTTTCAAGGACCACTGTGCAAGGCAGTATCTTTGAGTGGACGACCCTTTTGGCAATGTTGGTCTATTGGCTCATAGCGGTAGGTATAATTCGACTTCTTCGTATGAGTAAGGCCGTATCCACTCCAGAAGCGGCAGAGAAGCTCGATAAGCAAGAAGAGAAATAATTAACGAAAAACACAAAGGTCGTCTTGGTATTATCAATTATTCACTAAAAATTATATGGGAATCATTATTTGGATTATATTCGGTGCACTGGCCGGTTGGATCGCCTCTTTAATTATGAAAACTGATGCACAGCAGGGCTTAATACTTAATATTATCGTCGGAATTGTCGGCGCTGTCATCGGCGGCTGGCTAATGAGCTTCTTTGGACATACTGGCGTGACCGGCTTCAATCTCTACAGTTTCCTCGTTGCCATTCTCGGTGCCATTGTGCTTATCGCCATTGTCAAAGCATTGCGACGTGTGTAGCTATAACCTGTTTGAGCCTATAAAAACAAAACCGCCTCCAACGAGGCGGTTTTGGGATAATTAGTATCTGTTATTTAATTATTTATTGAATAATTTTACAAACCAACCAAATAAGCTGAATTTACTCTCGTTGGCTTTAAGGAAATCTTCAATCTTTTGCTGCTCTTGTTCTAATATTTGAATTTGCCCCTGAAGAGCTGTTTTGCTTTCTTCACTAGTTGTTTTATCCAATAATCTTTTCAACCAGTCAATCTGATTTCCGGTTTTCACCATCTCGCTGCGCAGCTGACCAATGTTTTTATAATCAGTCCCGATTAAAAATGTCTTTACCTTGCTTCTGTTCTGGATTTTATCTATTCCATTAGCCACCTTATCTTTGGTTTCATTCTGTGCCTGGGCAACCACCCTCACCTGTTCGCCTATTCCTCCCTGTTCTCTATCGGCCACATTTAAAAGGGCCTGAACAAACGTTGACACTGTGCTCTGATGCTCAGCGCCATTAATTTGTTTCTCGTTTTGTGCCTTAGCAAGGGCGACTGAAAAACAGAGAGTAATTGCCAATACTAAAAAAGCTATAAGCAATGAGTTATTTTTAATTTTCTGCATAGTTTTTTTGTGTAATAGTTAATTAATGGTATGCGACCTTTCATTTCCATTCTACCAAAAAACCCCGAACAAAAACAGGGTTTTTAGACGGGGCGGGCCGCCCTTCTTACGAGGCGGCGAGAAACGGCAACTGCTTGACTTATGATAACAGGTCTGTTTGATAATTGGTTAATTTATGATATATTTGTATAAAGGTCAGTAATTATAGTAATAATTAAAATAAATTTATGGCAAGAAAAATCAATTCAGCCTTTATGAAGCCAATGAAGATCAGCCCCCAGTTAGCCTTAATAGTTGGTAAAGGTCCGATGCCCAGAACTGAAGTTGTTAAAAGGCTTTGGGCATATATTAAGAAAAACAAACTTCAGGATCAAAAGAACAAACGCAACATTAATGCCGATGACAAATTAAAGGTAGTGTTCAGTGGCAAAAAAGTTGTCGATATGTTTGAAATGACAAAGCTCGTTTCAAAACACCTTTCCTAATACTTTTAAGATTCTCACAAAAATTGAGAACGAAAAATCCGCTTTTTATGAGCGGGTTTTTGTTTAATATTTATCTCCCCAGACTGGACGCTTTGCCCGTCCGTAGCTTTTAGCGAAGGAGGGATGCGAAGCCCCGTAGTCACTGAGCTCGTCGAAGTGTACTACCTGGGGTTAGAACCTGTCTAGGGGAATGAAAAGAGCGACCCGCACTCGTTGGGTCGCCCTATTGTCTGTTGGGCCGATGAGAATAAGTAAGGTCAAATTATAAATTCCTTTCCCTTAAATCTGCCTCAAGAGAATCCCATTTTTCATCTTTGAAAAACTCCATT
>Ga0299912_10002262_pt1 | contig 15789 bp, 13 predicted proteins | sample RVTome_2_FD_207667 | JGI IMG/M metagenome (GOLD analysis project Ga0299912, IMG submission 207667) | Soil microbial communities from uranium-contaminated site in the Upper Colorado River Basin, Wyoming, United States - RVT95D214 (version 2) ... | reverse complement strand
TTATCACCGCTGTTTCCCGTGAGGAAGTTACCATCGATTTTAACCATCCCCTGGCAGGCAAAACTTTGGAATTTGAAGTAGAGCTTTTAAACATCCGCGAGGCTACTGACGAGGAACTGATGCACGGCCATGCTCATGGAGCAGGCGGGCACCAACATTTAATCTGATTGCTTAATGTTCAACTTTTGTTAGTTTCGTTGGGATGTTATGAATCAAAAAAGTAAAATTAATGAATTATTTGCTATCGCTTTTATATTAAATCCCTTGTCTTGCAAATCATCTTGAAATGGCTCTAATTGCTCAGTGGGGACATTAATCATTTTCACAATCAGATTATAAAGATTTTTATGATCCTGATGTTCGCCAAAATTTAGAATGAGATTTTGCATTAGAACAAAGTCCTCGGAATTTATTTATTACTTTGTTCAACATCTTTCCATGTCCAATTATCTTCTTCTCGCATACGAGCAACTAACAAAATATCCTCTGCTGTTTTATAACCCATTTTTTTAATTCTTTTTCTGTAAACGGATACCATTTTAAATTTAAAATCAAATTTATATTCTAACCTGAATTATTCATAAAAATAGCTGTTTTCTCTAACAAGTATTTGTTTTATATTGTTTTAGCAAAACACAAAATCAAACATTTTATTAGAGAAACAGCTATGGAAAAATCTACAAAACAATTGATGTTTTTCAAAGAAAGTTTTGGTAAAAAAGTGGAAGTTGACTTTAATGGCGGTGAAGTCACTTCCGACGCCGGTTTGCTTTTTCTCAGGGAAGCCGAGTCCCAGATCGGCATTATTAATAAAGTCGCTACGGTTGTTCATGACAAACGTCACCCCAGTTACGTCAAGCATCATATGGTTCAACTGTTGACTCAGCGAGTGTTTCAAATCGCCTCCGGCTATGAAGACGGTAATGATTCCAATGATTTGAGAGACGACCCCATCTTGAAGATTGCCTGTGACACGAGTGAGTCACTGGCAAGCCAGCCCACCATCTCTCGTTTTGAGAATGCCCCTACCCGAAGAACTCTTTATCGAATTGCCCGGGTATTTCTGGATGTTTTCATTGCCTCTTATGAAGAGGCCCCAGAGGGTATTGTGATTGACATGGATGATACAAATGATCTCACGCATGGTGCCCAGCAGTTGTCGCTTTTCAATGCTTACCACGATGGCCATTGCTATATGCCCCTTCATATTTATGAAGGTAAATCAGGTAAGTTAATTACCACTATCCTCCGTCCGGGGAAAAGGCCCTCAGGCAGGGAGATGGTGTCCATTCTAAAGCGAATTATTCAGAGAATCCGCGAGGCCTGGCCTCATGTGGGTATTCTACTTCGTGCGGATTCCCATTACAGTTCACCGGAGCTATATGATTATTGCCGGGATAACAACCTGAAATATGTTATAGGATTCAAAGCCTACGAGCCACTGTTAAAAGAGTCAGAGGCGTTACTACATAAAGCCAGAGAACTCTATGATCCAGCCAAAAGGCCGGTTAAACTGTATGGTGAATGCTCCTATCAGGCAGGATCCTGGTCTTTTCCTGCTCGCATTATTTATAAGGTCGAGTTCAATCACCAGGGATCCAACCTACGGTTCATTGTCACCAATCTGGTGCATTCCTCCCGCAAGTTCATCTATGAAGAGATATACTGCGGTCGTGGCGCCATGGAACTGATGATTAAAGAACACAAGAATCATCTTTTATCGGATAGGACCTCCTGCTCGAGCTTTGCTGCCAATCAGTTCCGTTTATTTCTGCACAGCATAGCTTATGTTCTGATGCATCATTTCCGGGAAAAACATCTTCACTATACCGAGTTGGCCAGAGCTCAGTTCAATACCATTCGCTTGCGGCTGATCAAGATCGGTGCCCGGGTTCGGGAGCTTTCTACCAGGATAAAAGTTCACTTGCCCTCCAGCTATCCTCTGCGAGAGGAGTTCCTGAGGATCTGGATGTCGTGTTGTCAACCAGGGGTTCCCTAAAGAATGAGTATACTTGTGCATTCAATTTCCAGCATTACCCTTTCCTGCCTGGCAGCAGACAGGTATCCAAGGGTAAATAACGTCCAATTTTCCAAAAATGACAGGGAAATAGGTATTTTAGAAGAGTTATATCCTCATCAAGATTTCCAATAAAAGAAGAATTAATAAAACACCAGGAAAATATCAGAAAACTTCCGTAAAAAAGTGATAAATAAAAAGTTTATGAATTAAGCAGGTTAGGTAAAATTATACATCTGGGCATGAAAAAGCCACCCAGTTGTTCCACCTTAGCCTATGCTAATGAGCATCGACCCTGGCAATTATATCATCAGTTATTTTATCATTTACTGGAGCGCTGTCACTCAACTCATAGGAGAGAAGCATAAATTTCGTTTCAAGAATAAACTCTTATCCTTTGATGCGACATTGATCCCACTGTGTCTGGAGATGTTTAACTGGGCAAAGTATCGCCGAGCAAAAGGAGCGATAAAATTGCATTTATTGTTAGACCATGCTGGCTATTTACCGACATTTGTTCGGGTCACTGAGGGGAAAACCCACGAGGTGAATATTCTGCGAACCCTGGAGTTTGATGCCAGGACGGTTGCCTTATTTGATCGGGGTCTAGTGGATTATGATCTGTTTAGCCATTTTATCGAAACGGGAGTCTATTTTGTAACACCTCTGAAGAGCAAAGCGGATTTCCAGGTAATAGCTCAGCGGAAAATACCCGTCAACCGATCGATTGTAAAAGATGAAATCATTCGGTTCAGCGGATTTTATTCGCAGGATAAATGTCCCTATGACTTACGGTTGGTGACCGTATGGATAGAAGAGAAGAATGAAACGATGGCTTTTGTGACGAACAATTTTGACTTGGGATCCACCACGATCGCGGCTATTTACAAAGATCGCTGGAAGATTGAGATATTTTTTAAGGACTTAAAGCAGAATCTCCGGATTAAAACTTTTGTGGGGACTTCTCCAAATGCGGAGTTAATTCAAATTTGGACAGCACTAATTGCCTTTTTGATCCTGAAATACCTAAAAGCCAGGTCAAAGGTGAAATGGTCACTATCCAATTTGGTCGCTCTGTTACGATATAATCTATTAACCGGGACTTATGGAAGTGGATTGATCGTCTGTATCTATCTCCACCCGAAGAAATGGAAATCCATCAATTAAGTCTATTACCTTCTTAATTTGGACAGCAGATGATAAGTTTGAACAGTAACCTGATTTACAAAACGAAAAAAACTTGTCTAAAAAGCCTTATAGAATAGGAAACTCACTTATGAATTTGATTTATTTGGGACAGCAGTGACATATTAAAAAAATAATTTCCTTTTATATTGATGACTATAAAACTCTTGTTTAAATTTTTACAAAATTTCACACTTTCCCATGAATAGAATTTATAGTGGGTTTACCTCCACCTGGTCGTGGTATTGGTATAATTGATGCTAAACTTATAGTGGGTTTACCTCCACCTGGTCGTGGTATTGGTATAATTGACGCTAAACTTATATTGGATTTACCTCCATCAGGGTGGGGCGGCGAAACAGAATTAATGCGAGCAACTTTACTTTTCTCAGGTGGGGTCAATTGATTCCATATTGAAAATGAACCTGTAGGTTTGTCAAAAATCAAACCAATAATTAAAAAACAAAGCAACAAAATACCAATTACGATGAACGGGGTGAAACGGCGCATAATGTTCTCCTTACTAATATGGAGCTTACTGTTTTATTTTAATTATATATTTGCTCACCTCAATTTTGGAAATGCTGACTCTCGTTTTATTTCATTATATTTTTTTTGCATCATCAGATATATCTCTGAATCTTTTCTCTCAAGCGCCCAAGTCAATAATTCTGAAATTCTAAAATAAATCCCCCTTTTTCTATTTCTGATAAATGGGATCTTTTCTTGTTTTATCTTTCGGTATAAACTCGTTCTCGATTTTAATCCAAAAATTTCCCTCAGATCACCTGGATCTAATATTTCCTCATATTGTTTAAGACGGGCCACCACCCAATATTTTTGGCCTATTTTACTAGCTCCAAAAATATTTTCCCTCCACACATGCCGTCTCAGCGGAAATCCTGGACTTGATAATGTATCTTGCAGAATCCCTTCTTCCGCCAACCACACTGCAACTCTTTTCAGCGGAACCACCTCTAAATTTTCCTGTTGCAATCGCCGCTGAATATAGTTATTTATTCTAGCAATCATATATTTTGCCATTTAAATTTATTTTTTTGTATTCTAGCTAATCAAAAGTTTCTCAATTATACTACTATTTGTAGCAAATTGCAATAAATACAACTTTTATGGAGATAAAAATGAACTTGGAAAACAGTGTTTGTTTGATTACCGGCAGCAATGTGCGAGTGGGTAGAGCTATTGCTCTAAACTTATCCAGAAAAGGTGCTTTTGTCACCATCCATTATAATTCTCAGAAATCCAAGGCTGACGATACTGCTGAACTAATTCGTTCGACTGGAAAAGAATGTCTAATTGTTAAAGGGGATATAAGTAAAAAAACGGATTGGCATCAAATCCTTCAGACAATTGTTGCAAAATGGAAAAAGATCGATGTGTTAGTTAATAACGCAGCTATATTCTACCGAACACCATTTTTTGAAGTCGGCGACTTAGATTGGTACAACTTTCTCGATGTTAACCTTAAAGGAACATTTTATGGATGTCAAATCATAGGAGAATTTATGGTTAAACAACGTTCCGGAAAAATAATAAACATTGCTGATGTCTCAGCTGAAACAGTATGGCCAAGCTATATCCCCTACTGTATATCAAAAGCAGGGATTATTGCACTGACAAAAGGTCTATCCAAAGCCTTAGCCCCATATGTTACCGTCAATGCAGTTTCTCCTGGTACAGTGATGTTGGCAGAAAAATATGATCCGGCTGAAGAAAATTATCTGATTGAAAGGACTCCCCTAAAACGCCTTGGTGATCCACAGGATATTGCCAACACAGTCGCATTTTTAATTGAGGGAAGTGATTTTATTACCGGCACTATCATCAATGTGGATGGAGGACGTTCTCTTACCTAGAACAGGTATAAAATAGACGATTGCAAAGAATCAGGTGGTTTTAACGTTTTCTATTTTCAAATCTTGATAGTTCCTAAAATAACCAATACACAAATCACAAAATCATTCTCGATAGTTTACACTCTCCTTAATGGTAACAGAATTTTAAATTCACAACAATCCTCACTGGTAAAGGTAATTTTGAGTCGCCCACCTTTTTCTTTTAATTTACGTTTAAGTAATTCCATATCCATTGAATAACTGGCCTCTAATTCGCGTTCATTATCCATTTGTAAATTTGGAGTGAATAGCAGCTGTGTCACTTGTATTCCTTCTAAGCTACTTTCAGGTAGATTTTCATCTGGTTCATAGGTAACTAATCTCTGAATCATTCTTTCGATTCTATCAATTCTTCCGTCATGTTTCATCACTAAACCCAAAAATCCATCGTTTATCATGGAAGAAATCTTAATAATAGCATTTGGGTCTTTATTCGACGACTTCCTTTGATCGAAATCCTCAATTCCATAAAGAATGGTATTTCTAACTAAAAGAAATAAAATATCTCGAACCATATTGCGGTAAGAATAAGGAATAGATAAAGCATCAAAATCCTTATAATCAAATTTAACAGCTTTGCCAAGTTGCTTACTTAAGCTGATGATAAGCGTTTTCAAAGAATGCACCAAAAGTTCACTCTCATAGGCACGTTTTATCCGGAAATGATTGTGAAAATGACTTATGCGTTTAAAAATAGTTTGGACTTCTTTTAGAATTTCCCGCATATCTCCCAATGATACTACAATTGGAACAAAATCATTTCCATTTAAATCTGACTTATTGCGTAATTTGAAAACTTTATTGATAAACTGATTAGTCTTATCTGTAAAAAATCTCAGATCCAACATTGAAGCATTCCCTTTAATGATAAACAGAGATCGATAAATATTCTCAATCAGTTCTCGTGGATTTTTAGTATCCTTGGCATTTTTTAAGATTTCTTCGATATTGGCTAATTCCTGTTCCACTCCTATAAAAAATTCCTTTAACATCTCTGGCTCAACATGCAAAATGTTAACTAGCCATTCCATCTGCTTTTGAGTATGTTCCTCGGTTTGTTGAATCTTTTTAGATAGTAATATTTTTTCGGTTACATCCTTTATAGTAATTAATAGTAATATTATATTTTTCTCCTGCGTTACCCTTCTGAAAGTGAATGAAAGGTATTTCGAAGAAGTCCAAATTCCCCATTCATCTTCATAAAAAAATTCTGTCTCTACCAGAGGATTCAATTCGTTAATTACTTCTTCGTCTAAATCTGGTCTGAACATCAACTGCAGATATTCTTTAGTATTCTCAATTATTTGACTAGGAATGCGATTTTCTAATAGATTTATCAGATTTCTCCCCCTGAGATTACTGATACCTAGTATTTCTTGCAACGCTTTAGAATAATATTCCTGAATAACCAAATCTTGGGTTAAAAAGAAAATACCTTCACCGGTATGTTGAAGCAGATAATGCATCACCCGCTCCAGATCACGCCACTGACTTTCCCATTTCCCGGTCTCAGCGTTTGGTTCTAAAGCAGAAAATGGCATACTTTGATCGTCATTATTCATACTATTCCATCTGAATACTATCTATATCCGGTGATGTTTATTCCAAACAAACCACCAGAAAAGATTTATATTCTTTCCATGTTATAGGTATTACAAATGTCTGTACATGTTCTGGCAATCGGATATCTTTAGCCCGCCCTTCCACTACAACCGGAACCGAAATCATAAAACTGCTCCCATAAGCTTCTCGAACATTACCAGAAATAGTATTGGCAATTTCCCCAGTTAAATCCTTGACAGTTTCTATCGTAGCTTGATGATCATTCAGAATTATATTTGCCAGACTTTTTAACATTTCACTTGTAGTAGTGATATATACACATCCTTTTCTTTTACCAGAGATTCCGATAATTCCTGAATAATCCAACACTACCGGCTCTTTTCCCTTTAAATAAGGAATTCCCGTTATGGCCTGCTCACCAGTTACTTCTTCAAAATAATTGACAGTGCTATCAATAAAAAAGTGAAGATCAGTCTCATTCATAATTATATCGCTCCCAGGTTTTAATTAATTCCCATCATTCGACTAAATGCTGCTTTAAGTTTTTCCGAGGTAAAAGGTTTGACCAAATAACTTTTTGCGCCGATTTGAATAGCCCTTAGACCAGTAGCTTTATCTTTCAAAGCAGTGATTACCATTACCTTGACATCTTTCTTAATCTTCATCATTTCTTCCAGTACGGTTATTCCATCGAGCTCTGGCATGGTGATATCCAAAGTCACTACATCAGGTTGTGTATTCCTAAACAGTTCCAAAGCAGTTTTGCCATCACCTGCCATCCCAACAACCTCCAATGGAAAATTACTCAGATTTTTTTCAATGGCCTGACGAATGGTCACCGAGTCATCAATGATCAAAATTTTAAATTTCTCCTGCATATCTACCTCGCTTTGTTTTTCATCTTTAAAGTATCACCCTTATACTTGAGACATCTCCATTTAGACAGTGATCTGCTTCTTTCTTTTATTTCTATTCACGGATATTTTTCTAGTCTTTTTTAAGGGAATCGAAACCTTAAATTCACAAAAACTTCCCTTTTCAAAATTGAGTTCTATATTACCTTTATGTTTTAATATTTTTTGATAAATGATATCTAAACCAATACCTCGTCCTGCGAAATGATTAGCTTTCTCGGCAGTTGTAAATTCTGGTTCAAAGATAAGCTGAGCAATTTGACGATCACTCCAATTCTCAATCTGCTTTCGAGGATATTTCTCACTGGCTATCGCAAGCTGTTGTAATTTGTTAATCTGAATGCCCCGGCCGTCATCTCTAAAAGTAAAACTATAAACATCTTCCGACACCTCGGTGTAAAGAGTGATGGTGGCTAGGGGGCGTTTTTTATTTAGAATCCTTTCTTGTGGGCTTTCTATTCCATGATAAAGGGCATTTCGCACAAACTGAATTAAAATCTCTTTTACCAGCAAACGATATTGATAGGGTAAAGATACAGATTGGAAATTGCTATAATTAAATTCCACTTCTTTTTCAAGATCCTTAGCCAAATTCTGAATTAAATTCTTAAGTGAACGCAATAACAGGTCACTCTCTTCACTTTTCTTTATTTGAAAATGTTGATGAAATGAACTCATACGTTCAATTATTTTTTTCACCTCGTAAAGACGCTGCTTTAATTCACCCAGTCTAAGCACCAATGGAATGAAATCACTCGCCTGAATCTGAGTATTTCTTTTAACTTCATTGATTCTATCTTCAAATTGATGGGCTAGGTCAGCAAAAAACTTTAAATCGAGAAGAGTGGCATTCCCTTTTATTAAGTGCATTGAGCGGTAAATCTCTTCCAGGATATGTCGGAGGTTGCCATTTCCTTCAGCATGTTTTAAAAGTGAATCCACATAGTTTAATTCATTATCCACGCCGGCTAAAAATTCATTTAACAAGGCAGGTTCTATATGTAGAATATTAACCAGCCATTCCATTTGATTCTGGGTTCGTTCCTCAGACAGTTTTAATTTTTTGGTTAAATGAACTTGGTCTGTTACATCAATAACCGTAGCAATTAAATTTAGGATGGTGTGATCGTCACAAATTCGTTTAAAATTGAAATTCAGATATTTTGAGTAAATCCAGGCATCATTTTCATCAGTAAAATTAATTTCAACTTCCTGGAGTGGATTGAGTTCTTTCAATGCTTCTTCATCTACATCGTTTTTAAACATCAGTTGCAGATATTCGTTGGTACTGGTTACCACATTATTATTTACTTTTCTTTCCAGTAATTTGAGAAAATTTAAATGTGCAATATTCTTCTCATTCAACATTCTTTCCAGTGCCAAAGAATATTGTGAACCAATTTCAAAACCGGAATTTATAAGGAACAACCCTTCCTCCACATGATTGAGAATATCATCGGTATCTCTTTTTGCCCTTAACAGTTCATAATTACTTTGATTTAACTCCCTGGTTCGTTGAGAAACTTCAAGTTCCAGTTTCCGTTTTTGTGAATTTACACTGCGCATTCTCAGCGCAATAATGGCATAAACCAGCAACAGAATCAACATAACCATGGTAAATTTGAACCACCAGGTCTGCCAGAAAGGAGGTTCAATCATAACTTTAAGCGAAATCCCTTCCTCATTCCAGAGTCCATCGTTATTGGAGCCTTTTACCCGGAAGGTGTAATTACCTCCGTTTAGATTAGTATAATTAGCATAACGACGTGTACTGCAATAAATCCATTCTTTATCAAAACCATCAAGCTTATAGGCATATTTATTTTTACCAGGAGTAGAAAAATCCAGTGCGGCAAATTCAAAGGAGAAGAAATTATCTTTATAGGACAAGTCAATTTGATCTGTTTTGTAAATCACTTGAGCCAGTTTAACTTCCTGATCGTATTTTTTAAAAGACGTTAACACCACCTTAGGTATGAAGGTATTTTCTCTCACCTCTTGAGGTGAAAATAAAGTTATACCATTTATTCCACCAAAAAACATTTCTCCTTTTTTGTTTTTGAAAAATGCATTTCCATTAAACTCATTTCCTTGAATTCCATCACTTGACTCGAAATTTTTAATCATCCGGGTCTCGGGATTGAACTTTAAAAGGCCCTGGTTAGTACTCAGCCATAAATTTCCTTCATCATCTTCCAGAATTCCATAAATTGCATCATTTGGTAGACCAACTTCTTTTGAATAATGGGTGAAAATAAATTCGTTTCTATCAAGAAGTTCCAATCCCCCGCCATAAGTTCCTATCCAGAATCTCCCGGCATGATCTTCATGAAAACAAAGTACCCGATCATTAGATAAGCTGGCAGGATTGGATGGACTATTTCGAAATGAAATAAATCGGTCTTCCTTCTTAATGTATAAACTTAAACCGTTAAAAGTCGCAACCCATATTGCACCACGTTTATCCTCATAAATATAACGAACATGATTTCCACTTAGGGAATTAGGATTTTGGGGATTGTGATAATATTTTTTGAAATGTTTTCGCTTTGGATCAAATTTATTTAATCCATTCAGAGTGGCAATCCATAAATTTCTTTTTGTATCCTCGTAAATATGGCGCAAACTATTATCACTGATGCTGTTTTGATTAGCAGGATCATGAGTAAATCTCTCAAAATTATTTTTTTTATAATCGTACCGGTTTAAACCACCCCCCTCAGTTCCTATCCACAAATCTCCCTGACTATCTTGAAAAATTGTTCTGACTAAATTGTGACTCAAACTTCTAGGATCATTCCGTTTATTAAAATAGTGCACTATCTGATCAGTGGTACGATCAAGTCGATTTAATCCATTATTGGTTCCTATCCAGATATATCCCCGATTGTCTTCAAAAATCGACCAGACATTCTTATCACTCAGACTGTTCATTTTAGAAAGATTTTGAGTATAATTTTTAAAGACCGACTTTTTACGATCATATTTGTTAAGGGCCCCGCTATAAGTTCCAACCCATAATATTCCTCCACGGTCTTGAAAGATAGATCGGATCATATTATTGGATAACCCGGTTGGAATGCTTGGATCACTTTTTACTGAATACATTTCCCCATTAAGAGGTGATAAAAAATTCAATCCATCGTCAGTACCGATCCATAAATTCCCAAGACGATCCTCACAAATAGCATAGATATGGTCATCAGTCAAGCTGTTTGGATCGGTAGGGTCCGACCGGTACTGTTTGAATACTTTGGATTTTGGATCAAAACGGTTCAGTCCTCCACCATTAGTGCTGATCCATATTCTTCCTCGAGTATCCTGATAGAGGCAACTAATTTGATTGCAGCTTAAAGATCTGGAATCGGCAGGATCATTCCGATAATTCTCAAAGATACTTTTTTTCCAATTAATCTGATATAAACCAGCGTTATTGGTACCCCACCAGAGACATCCCTCACGATCCTCCAAAACAGCAGTAACATCAAATTTCCCAGTTGCCTCCCTGTTTTTTTGACCAAACTGATAATTTTCAAAACTTTTTTTAATTTTATCAAAACGATTCAAACCACCCCCCATGGTGCCTACCCAAATAGAGCCTGCCCTGTCTTGATAAATTGTCAAGATCCTATTATCACTGATACTGCCAGGGTCGTCCGGATCATGCAGATATCTTATAAAACCGTTATTCCCGGGATCAAACAGATTAATTCCCCCGGCATTGGTACCTACCCATAAATAACCCTCCTGATCTACAAAAAGGACAGTGACCCAGTTGTCAGACAAAGAATTTTTATCGTAGGGATCATGTTTATAGATGGTAAAGTCATAACCATCATAACGGTTTAATCCTTCTTGAGTACCCAACCACAAGAAACCAAATTGGTCCTGGGTAATGGCCAGAATAGTACTTTGGGATAAACCCTGTTCCATGGTAATATGTTCGAACACAAAATTTCTTTTATCTGCAGAGAATAACAGGCAGGGGAAAAATAAAAAATGCAGTATAAAATAGCTCAGAATACAGATCCACAATATCCTCATCTTAGTCAGAGAGAAGTGAATGGTTCTGATAATTGATTTTTCGTACTGCTGGCAGAGATTAATCATATTTATGTATTACTGAATTCCATTGTTTTCAACCATTCAATGATATAGTCGGTTTTTATAAAAGAATCTGAAATTCAAAAACACAAATTATTATCCTTTGCAGATCATTATAATTTTGATTGACACTCATTAGTCAAGAGATAAAATCTTTACTCATCCCGCCTAATACTTACGCATAGGCCTTAAAAAATGGGTGATTATCTCCCTGCAAATTACAAATCCAAAATCAAAACTGTTTGATTATTGAAAGGTGAAGGGGAAAGACGGATAAAAAATTTTGTGGTAAAAGTTGTCGGTTACAGGTAGAACTAATACTGTGAAGAATTATTCACTCGTTTTATTAACTGATTCAATTTACTTTGAATTTCCCTGTTTGAGATTATTTCGCAGGCGTTCCTTAAATCATCTAATAATTTCATACGAAAAGAGATCTGGATACTTGACTGTTCAAGATTCTTGTCCCAGGAAATCTGAAAAATATTTTTGAAGGATTTTGGAAAAGAACTAATCTCATCCAAAATATTTTTATTGATCTGATGCAAGATCGGAAATCGTCGCGCATAAATGGTTTTTTTGAGATGCAGTATTTTCTGCGAAAGAGTCAAATCTCTAGATAAAAAAACATCAATTTTAAGTAATTGCCACAATCTATTGACCTCGATGTGATCACGAAGCGAGATATCATGCAAACTTTCTAAAAGTTGAATTAATTCAATTCCGTTGAGTCGCAAGAGAGCAGCCATTTTTAGCCACTTTCGGTAACGGTTTAATGGATAGTGAATAATTTTTTCAAGAAATTTCAAAGATATATTCATTTGATGAAAATATTCCTGCAGCCAGCGGGGTAAGGACATAATTTCAGAGGATATTTCAAAAATCTTGGGAACGTTTGACAATTCCAATATCTGAGACACTTTTCTATGGATGTTTTCACCAAATAAATGCCAGGACAGATAAAGAATTTTAAGCTTTTCAACCACGGAGAATCTTCCAGTTGTCAAATTCAGATGTAATGCTGAAATAAAGGTCTTGTCCAAGTCCTTCCCGGAATATATATAAACCGGGATCTTTGTAAATCCTATTCTTTTCGCCGCCTGCCAACGGCGATGACCATCTATAACATGCAATCCATTTTTTTGGACCAGCCAAATAGGATTCAAAATCCCCTGATCCTTTATTGAAGTTAATAAAGAGTTATCCCTAAGCTCATAGTGGTAACAATAGTAAAATGGTTTTTTGATTCTTTGAATATTGACGTGTTGGATTTTCATTTTAATTACTTTGTTTGGATGATGTCATGCTACAATAATTTAGGAGAATCTATCATTTAAAAATTGAAAATAAATCCAGTTATTGACCGGCTTTTATAAGACGGATCTTAACCAGCAATCTGATAACTATTCCTCGCCGGACTATGAGGCACTGTATATTTCGGGTGGTGTATTAGTTAGCTTCAAAAAACAGAATCTTTCTTTAGGTCTGTCAGACAGTCATCTGGCATCAGCTGAAAGAAGTAAAAAGACTATTATTAAATTTTCGATTGATTCCACCTTTTAAAAGCCAGTGATCAACTTACCTTCAATTAAATAGCTCAGGCTACGATCCTAATATAACTTTCAGTATGAATCTCAATCACCGAATTTTATTCCCTGCGCTAAGGGAAGTTCATCTCCCCAGTTGATCGTATTAGTCTGACGTCGCATATAGGCTTTCCAGGAATCAGAACCGGATTCACGTCCGCCCCCGGTTTCTTTCTCCCCACCAAATGCCCCTCCGATCTCTGCACCGCTGGTACCAATATTGACATTGGCAATACCGCAATCTGATCCTTCCGGTCCCAAAAAATATTCAGCTTCTTTGAGATTTTGCGTAAAAATAGCTGAAGAGAGCCCCTGCGGAACATTGTTGTGGAGACTCAAGGCCTCTTCTTTAGTTTGATATTTGATAACATATAAAATGGGAGCAAAAGTTTCGGTCTGGACAATTGAAAAGTGATTTTCAGCTTCAGCGATACAGGGACTTACGTAATACCCGTACTGATATTTTTTATCCTTTAATACCTCACCCCCATATACTATTTTGCCGCCTTCTTTTTTCAACTGTGCCAATGCCAGCTGCATGGTTTCCACCGCCGCCTGATCGACCAGAGGTCCCATCACTGTCCCTTCCTCTAAAGGATTACCTATGGAAATCTGCTGATAAGCCTTAACCAATTGTTTGATAAATTTATCATAGATACTATGATGGATAATTAAACGCCGAGTGGTAGTACAACGCTGACCAGCTGTACCTACTGCTCCAAAAAGTACTGCCCGAAGCACTAAATTCAGATCAGCGGAATCTGAAATAATTATGGCATTGTTCCCTCCCAGCTCCAAAATGGTCCTTCCCAAACGTTTTCCAACATGTTCAGCTACCCGGCGCCCCATCGGTATGCTGCCGGTAAAACTGATTAACGGGACTCGTTGATCATCCAACATTTTTTGACCAACGTTAGAACCGGGTCCAATAATCGTATTGAAGATTCCCCTGGGTAGTCCCTGTTCCTGCACTACCCGGTCAACAATATTCTGAACCGCAATGGCACATAGAGGTGTCTGGCTGCTTGGTTTCCAAATCATTACATCACCGCAAACCGCTGCCAGCAGGGCATTCCAGGACCAGACTGCCACTGGAAAATTAAAAGCGGTAATAATTCCTATCAATCCCAGCGGGTGCCATTGTTCATACATCCGGTGCTTAGGCCGTTCGCTGTGAATGGTGAGTCCATATAACTGGCGGCTTAAACCCACAGAAAAATCTGCAATATCAATCATTTCTTGTACTTCTCCCTTACCCTCAGGTAAAATCTTTCCCATTTCCAGTGTGACCAAACGTCCCAAAATATCTTTATATTTCCGTAATTCCAATCCAATCAGGCGAACCACTTCTCCCCGTTTGGGAGCTGGAATATTACGCCAGTACAAAAATGCCTTTTCGGCATGATGAACGACCTCCTCGTACTCCTTTGGACCGGCTTGAATAATTTCCGCAATCACCTCCCCGTTAATCGGAGTAATAGATTTTAGAACGGGATTACTATCAGTACCAATCCACTTTCCATAGCTAGCTCCATAATTTTTTTTCTGAATACCTAAGTCCTTTAGAAAAGAAAGATCGAGCTGCATAGTTATGCCTCCAGTATTTAAAATTTGATTTCAACTTTTATAAGTTATAATGGCACAATAATATTATCAAATCCAAAATAAAATGACCGTATCCACTCTGGTTTTCCTGCACTGTAGTCTGACAGAAATCGCACTGATTTTTTTTGAAAATTCAATATACCTTTAACAAAGAATGATTTTTATATTGTAATAAATAGAACATCAATTTAATTTGGCCAAATAAAAACCGTTGAAAGATGTTTAAAGATCGTCTAGAAAAAATCATTCTTCAAAAAAACTCACTACTCTGTATCGGGCTCGATTGTGATCTTGAGAAGATCCCCAACTTTTTGTTGAGTGAGGAAGATCCCCTTTTCATTTTTAATCGGGAAATTATCCAGGCTACAGCTGATTTTGCCATCGCTTATAAACCCAACATTGCCTTTTATGAATCATTGGGAGCTGCGGGCTGGCGCTTGCTGGAAAAAACCCTTGAATTGATCCCTTCAGGAATTCTGATGATCGCCGATGCAAAACGGGCAGACATCGGCAATACTTCCCGCAAATACGCTGAACTATTTTTTCAGACCTACCATTTTGATGCGATAACTGTTTCTCCATATATGGGATATGATTCTATCCAACCATTTTTATCTTATGCAGATCAAGAAACCTTTTTACTGTGCTTGACCAGCAATCCCGGCTCCCAGGATTTCCAGTATTTAAATGTTGATACGGAACCGCTTTACTTAAAGGTTGCCCGGAAAGCAATGGAGTGGAATCTCCAGACCGGTAATTGCGGTTTGGTAGTAGGTGCGACCCATCCAGAGGATTTGGGGAGTATTCGTGAAGTCGCGCCGCATCTGCCGTTTCTTATTCCCGGTATCGGGGCGCAGGGGGGAAATTTAAAATTGACTCTCCAATACGGCACGGATGAT
>Ga0299912_10002261_pt1 | contig 15790 bp, 10 predicted proteins | sample RVTome_2_FD_207667 | JGI IMG/M metagenome (GOLD analysis project Ga0299912, IMG submission 207667) | Soil microbial communities from uranium-contaminated site in the Upper Colorado River Basin, Wyoming, United States - RVT95D214 (version 2) ... | reverse complement strand
GCTTTGAGTTTTTTCCTTTTTTTGGCCATCTGTGTTCCCTTTCAATAAGGTTCTACAGATGGTTATCGTCCAAACTAAGCCTTTTGAGATAGTTTCTTACTACTGGCGGATCGATGAGGTTGAGGCAGACAGCGTCACAATCCACAAAGGCGACGTATGGAGCTTTACCGCTGCAACCTTGACAGCCCACAGACCGAGCCCGCCTGATGGCGCCAGATGGGTGGACATCGAGGCGGACCTGACGTGGCTGGCCGGTTCGGGCGGAATTTGGCACGATGTCTACTTCGGCACAGATCAAACCGCCGTTGCCAACGGCACCGGCGGCACATTTAAGGTCAACCAATCTATAGCTACGTATGACCCCGGCACCCTCCAGATCAACACAACTTATTACTGGCGGGTCGATGAAATCGAGGTTGATAAGACTACCAAGCACAGAGGCGACGTATGGAGCTTTACGACCATCCGTCCGGGCGGCGGCATCAGAGGACAGTACTATCGTAACAGCGACTTGAGCGGCGCCGCTGTGATCAACCGCATAGACCCCCAGATTGACTTCAACTGGGGGGCAACTTCACCCGACGCGTTGCTGCCGGTAGATGATTTCTCCGTCAGATGGTCGGGCGAATTAGAGGTGCCGTTCTCTGAGGTCTACACCTTCTACACTAATACCGATGATGGTGTGCGTCTGTGGGTGGCCGATCAGCTCATCATTGACTTGTGGACGGATCGTCGGGCGCCGACAGAGGCCAGAGCTGCAATTGAGCTGGCTGGCGGCCAGCGATACCCGATTGTAATGGAATACTATCAAGGCAACGCAGATGGAGACGCCGTGGCCCAGCTTTCCTGGGAGAGTCCCTCCATAGCCAGGCAGATCATTCCGCAAGGTGCATTGTGGGCGCCGCTAAGGGCCAGTGGGCCGAGCCCTGCCAACGGTGCGATAAATGTCACCGATAGCCCGACCCTTGCCTGGACCGCCGGCGAAAAAGCGGATAAGCACGATGTCTACTTCGGCACAGACGCCTCTGCGGTGACAAATGCCACTGCGGCTTCAACGGGCATCTATCGAGGTCGGCAGAATCTCGGTGCTGCCAGCTATGCGCCCACTGAAGCTCCGCTGCAGTGGAACAAGACTTATTACTGGCGAATCGATGAGGTTAATAATCTCGACCCGGAAGGCATCTGGAAAGGCACCGTCTGGAGCTTTACTACCGCCAACTTTATCGTGGTGGACGACTTCGAGGACTATACCGATGATGTCGGCAGCAGAATCTTCCAGACCTGGCGTGACGGATGGGGATTCAGCGAACCTCCACCCGGCTATCCGGGCAACGGCACAGGCTCCGCTGTGGGCTATAGTCAACCTCCCTTTGCGGAACAGACTATCGTTCATGGCGGCAGCCAGTCGATGCCGCTGGCTTACGACAACACCGGAACTGGCGGCAAAGCCCGGTACTCGGAAACGCAGCGAGAGTGGTCCTCGCCGCAGGATTGGACCAAAAATAATGTTAAGGCCTTGACGCTGTATTTCTACGGCGATCCCAACAATGCCGCTGAGCAGCTCTATGTGGCGATTGAAGATAACGCCGGCCACGTTAAGGTGGTGAACCATCCTGAGATCGACTCGGTGCTTGGCGCCAGTTGGCACGAGTGGAACATTGAACTGACACAATTCAGCGCCGCGGGCGTAAACCCGAAGGTCATCAAGAAGATGTATATTGGCCTGGGCAACCGCGCTAGTCCCAAGGCCGGCGGTACGGGCACTATATTCATTGATGATGTCCGTGTGTATCCCAGCAGATGCGTTCCTTCCAAGGCAAAACCCACAGCCAGTCTCAACAACGATTGCGTGGTTGACTCTTTGGACGTTGCGATGATGGCGCAAGAGTGGCTCGTTCGGGACGTCGCCGAGGATGTTTGGAAAGGTACGTTCTCCAGCCAGGATATCGGTGCACCGACTGCCGTCGGCAGCTTCAGCTTCGACGGCACTACGTATACCATCACGGCCGATGGCAACGACATCTGGGGTACGGCTGACGCCTTCCACTATGCGTCTCGGCAGATAAGCGGCGATTGCCAGATAACGGTGCGTGTGACGGGCCTGCAGGCGGTAGACGGATGGGTCAAGGCCGGCGTGATGATTCGTGACACGCTGAATGCTGGTTCGCCCAACGCGATGATGGCCGTAACGGGCGGCTCGGGCAATGGCGCGAGCTTCCAGTGGCGTCCCCAGGCAGATGGCGCCTCCAGCTCCTCACGCACTTTGACCGGCATATCGCCGCCGGCTTGCGTGCGTTTAGTGCGTAAGGGCGACGCCTTTACCGGCTATGTCTTCCTGAATGGCAAGTGGCAGCAAGAAGGTCAGTCCGCGACCGTTCCGATGACCGATCCGGTTTATATTGGCTTGGCTGTGACCTCGCACGTCGCCGGCACATTGACCACGGCAACGTTTGACCGGGCATGTACATTCTCAGCCGCCGAGCTGCACGCCGACGGCATCGTTAATTTCAAAGACTTTGCGGTTCTGGCAGATATGTGGCTCGAGGAGTTGCTCTGGCCGTAATCACAGCGAGTTGCGAATGTTTAGCCCTGCCACCCCTGGCCTGAGCGAAGTCGAATGGCTGTGGGCAGGGCTTGCCCCCGGCACAGGTCCGGGGGCTAAACAGTTGCGGGGTTCAGGGCCTATGCCGACTTTGTTCGGCATAGGCCCCGCTTTTTCCCGATAGGATGCTGCTATCTATGGACGTTCCTGGACCGCATACCCCAGTCTGCCCCACGTTGCCCTTTGCAGCCTCTGCAAATCATACAACCCATCCTCGGTCTGCGGCTGGTAGTCTGCTTCCAGGACTTCACTGACCAAACTGCGAGCAGGGACCACCTTGCGAGGCAGGCCCTCTACGGTCTCACGGCCCTTCCATTTCCAGTACTCTGCATGTCCGTCTGCCATCGAGAGCGTCACGCCGTCGGCGTGGTGTATAGGAGGAGGGGTAGCCGACTCCCACTTGGGATAAAGATAATGGACGTAGAAATTGCCCACAGGTGTATAGCCTCGATCCATAAAGACCGCACGTTGAGCCGCACCCGGACTTATAATATCCGTGAGTCTCGTCAGTCGAAGTACTGTCTTGCCGACGCGTTTGGCGAACCATGTCGCCTCCACCGGGTCCATCTCGCGCAAGTACGTCCCTTCCACCAGGTCACCGTTCGCGGCCGAGACGATCGCATACGTGGCTGCATGCCCGGCCCTGCCCCGAGGGCAGCGGTAGACGTCGATGTCCTTGACGTACGCCCACAGGGCGCCTTTGTCGGGATTCTCCATCACTGCAGAACGGCTGCCAGGAAAGTAAAAGGCATACCCCAGCCAGCCTTCCACCTTCCGCAGAACAGGATTCGGTCCTCCCGATCCTCCTTCCGTCCGGGAGAAGGCACTGCCGCAGACGAGCTTGCTATCGTGATCGTCTGCATAGGCGATCCACGCCATAGTGAACTGCCTGAGATTGCTCAGACAGACCACACGCTGACCCCGTTCACGGGCAGTACGTGCCACCGGCATGAGGAGCGCCAGCAAGATCGCAATGACAGCGATCACAACCAAAAGCTCGATGAGCGTGAAACCTCGCCTGCACACGGTGCACCTTCCTTTCCTGCAGAGGAAAAGGTCACCCGATTTACAACTGTCAATTCTCAATTGCCTACGGACAGGCGTTAAGCCAGCTCTCGGCGAATATGCTGAAGTCTTTGAAATCTATGCCGCCGCTGTTGTCCAGGTCCATCTGTGACGTGCCGGTTTCGAGCCAGGCAGCAGCGAACCTTACCAGGTACGACAAATCGACCGTGCACATAGCCGCACCGGCGGTAATCTTCGGCCCCGCACATTCCGCCCGTATCTGGGGCTGATAATAGAGGTAGACCTTGCTATCCGGGACGATAGCCCGTACCGGGAATCTGGCCTTGACCTGGAACGTGAAGGTGCGTTTCTCGCCGGGGGCTAAACCATCGACATACAGGATGACTTTGCGGCCTGCGATTTCAAATCGGCTGACCTTCTTTGCATCGACCAGAGCCTGCAAAGAGTCCTCGATGGGCGAGAAACCTGTGGGCACTCCGACATCAACAATCATCATGCCCGTAGTTCCTTCCAGGCCAAAATAGCGGACTGTAGCCGTGACGTTGACAATATCATCAATCTCCACGTGGTCTGCATCGTAGGTGACCTCAAGTGTCATATCTTTGCTGATGCAGTCATCGCGGAGAAAGACGTTGAAGATGCGAACGAGCTGAAACCGCGCTTCGCCCGAACCTGTGGCGCTTAGCTCGATGTCACTTCCCACCGGAAGCTCTGCAATCTGCAGCACGTCAAAGTTGCTGCTATCGACATTAAATTCCGCAACGATGCCTTTGCCGGCTGCTTTTGCGGTGATAGTGAGGTTGACATTTCGGCTTTGTGCTCTGGCCGCAGTCATAAGGGCCTTCAACGCCATTACCGTGTCCTGGGTGCTGCCGAAGCCGCCCAGGCCGTTTCGCTGCAAGGCCAGCCACTTGATGGCATCGTTTGCCTGGGCTTTTTCCATTTCGATCATAGCCAGCGCTGCATAAGCCGTAGTCTCGACGGCGTGAGGCTCCCAGTGGATGCCGTTATCATCCCTGATGGCGATTTCCAGCAGCCGGTCAATAGCCGCCTCGGCTGCTGCGGTATTATTGACACGGGCAAAAGCCAGCGCGGCAATCGCAAGCGCGTAGGCGTCGTCTCGAACAGCCGACACGTTACTGGCCAGATACTGGGTGGCCTTAGTGAGCACTTGCGGTGTGGCTGCGCCATAATCTGTTAGTGCAATAGTAACAAAGGCGGTCAGCGCGTATGTACCTTTCACGCCGCCAACCATTTCGCTGTGGCATACAAAGCCAATCGGCTCCCAGGAGCCGTCAGCTAATTGATGGGCCTCGATCCAGTGAGACGCTTCGGCCAAGACGGTTTCATCAATGGTTTGAATGTCCCTTGCCGCACTGAAACAATCCAGAACGAAGGCGGTCAGCCACAGACTGCCCGTTTGGTCGCTTTCGCCGAAGGCTGAGAACGAGCCGTCGTTATGGCGGAAAGTCAGCTCTCGCTGATAGCCAACGGTTATAAAGTGCTCAGCCTTAGCGCGGACTTCCGGCGTCAACTGCCCGGTCGCGTTGAGGTATCGCAGCACTTCGACATCCGGCGCAAAGAAGATCATGTTCTGCTCGCCGCAGCCATAAGGCATTTGAAGCAAATCGTCGACGCCGTTGATGCTCTGGGCAACCAGGCTGGGAGTGATGCTTAGAAGCAGCTTTTCTGAGCCTTCCACACTGTATGGGGGCATATTGGCGTCCAGTTGGAGGGTTTGGCCTGCCTCGATCAGGCCGTTCGTAATTAGCTCACGGCGCGTGCCTTCGGCTTCCACCAGCATCTCTTTACGCACCGCGTCCGCCCGCAAGGGCGAGCGGAGCGTCACCTCCAGGATATTACGCCCCAGCTTGGCAGGTTCGATTAAGAACGAAACGGAACTGACCGAGTTCGCGTTGACCGAAACTTGTTTCTTGGCGTCATCGAGCAGTTTGAACCAATCAGCCTCAGCCAATTCGACCTGGACAGTCTGCGGCTGGTCGAGGTAGTTGAATACCTGGATGCGGACCGGGAACTGCTCGCCGCGGGTAACGGCGTAGGGCAGGTCGGGCTCGCCGAAGAACTCTTGAAACACCAAAAGCGCCGATTCGGTAATGCCCAGCCCTTGCTGCGATGTAGAGACTGCGTGCAGTCGCCAGGTGGTAATGCTGTCGGGAGCGGTTAGATCGACCGTGGCCGTTCCATCCGGCAAAGTAAGTAGATCGGGCAGCCAAAGCCACGTCTCCGGGAAATACTGGCGGATATACGTCACCTCAGCAAGTGAAGCTCCTTCATTGGCCTTCCCATCGACTGGTCCCACCGCCGGCGCCGGCACCCAGCCTCCGTCTCCTCCTCGGACGAACCAGGGCGGGCCCCAGCCGCCCCAAACCTGCTGGCCTTGCGGCAGATCGACCGCGCCTGAAACCAGCACCTGAACACCAGCCTGCTTGAACACCTCGTATGCCCCGTACGTGGACGGAGATTCGTGCGTTTCAACCTGCGGTTCCATAAACCGGCGTTCCAGCTCATTGAAGACCTCCTGCATATTCAGCCGGCCCTCATTCAAGGCGTAAACCGACTCATCGACAATCGCTAAGCCCACCATCGCCTCGGTCTGTGCCTGCACGGATACCTGTACCGGCTCGCCGGGCAGAACCTTGTCGGCGTTAAACTGCACAGTGAGTTCGGCTGCAACGTCTATCACAACTTCAAGCGGCAAGGTGTCCGCCGAGATTTCATTGTTCGGATTGATTATGTATGCCACCACCTTGGCGGCTGGTACCATCTGCTGTGTGGCCTGGAAAATGACCTGAGAGCCGGTCGTGGCATCCGACCAAACGGTATGGCCGTTTGCAAACACGTCGTAGTAAATCGTTGCCGTGTGTGTCCGAAATACGTCTATCGTTACGGTGTCTCCGACATGCACAGGCTCATCCGAAGCGCGCCGCAGATGTAAGAAGCTGTCGGTTGGCGAATAGGCTGCGTAAATGACGAGGTCTGCCTCGGCCTGAGCATCCTGCGAACGCACGGAGCTATGCAGTTGAGCCCAGGCGGTATGCTCAGGTGCGGTAAACGACACAACCGCCGAGCCATTGACCGCAATTGCCGACTGTTTCTGCTCGGATAGATTCTGGTAATTTTTGTCGAAATACTGACAGCTCACCTCCCCAGTAACGGTAACAGGCTGACCATCCGGCGTTTCAGCCACCAGCAGAACCTCAAAGGGCTGACCGGGCGTAATAGACTGCGAGGAGGCGATAAGCTGGCACTGGATGGTGGAATCCACTATTTTAAGCAGCTTGATAGTTTTCTCTTGGTGGTCCGAGGTATCGGTCACCGTGACCTCAAGCTGGACGCTGCCGCCTCCACCGGCGCCGGGCGTACCACTTACGTAGCCCACTGCCGGAAGGATGAACTCTGCGCTGCCGCCTGATAGCGTAGCGGTATAGTTGGCATATTCCTCCCAGAGGCCCACGTACCTGCTGGCTTTTATTTTGACAGTCCCCTCTACGGGCTTGCCGAAGAAGTAGCCGGCTTTTACGGTTCCGGCGATCTTTTCACTTACAAGGAAGTAATCCCGCTCCATAAGCAAGTCTACATCGAACCTGGGCAGCACATACTTTTCCACACGGACGTCAACAGAGCCGGAAGCTGAACCGGACTTGGCAGTGATTTTCCAGGTGCCGAAATTAAGCTCATTAGCCAAATCCAGCTCAAAAGGCGCCACGCCAAAGGCATTGCTGGTAAGCGACTTTCGGAATATCTTGACACCCTTGCCGTCGGTGATTTCGATGCTGACTTCTGAAGACGCGGTAGGCCGTAGGTTGTTGGTCAACAACAAAACGCGGCCGTGCATTGTCTGACCGGGCTTGTAGATAGGTTTATCAGTTTCAATAAGAACGACCGGCATACACTGTACCTGGACCTGGGCAGTCATCAGGTCTTCGACGCCCTGCGCCTGAATCTGCAGCGTGTATGTTCCCGGTTCCACGCCAGGGACATCGAACCAGCCGGTAAGCCGACCTTCGCCATCGGTAATCCCCTCGAATAGCTTTGTGACGCCGGAGGGATTTGTCCGCAGCGATACGGTCACGGTCACGGCGGCGGGACTTCGGTCAGCGATGTTCACCGCCGTAAGGGACACCGTGCCGGTGCTGCTGGCGTATAAAGTCTTGGGTGCTAGCGCTACCACGCTGACCGTGTCCTTTATTGAACTTTTTTTGCTATTGCGGAATAGCTCCTCGACTTGTGAGGCACTCAAAGCCGAGTCGTAAACCTGAATGTCATCAATCAGGCCGGACCAAAAGCCGGTTTGCTCAAGGGTTTTGGCCGTGCCAAAGTGCAGCCCACCGTTACAGCCGTACAACTGGCGCAGGATATTGGCATCCTTAGCGACTTCTACTCCATCCACGTAAAGATGCCTATATGAGCCGTCCCATACCAGGCCGACGTGATGCCAGAATCCATCGGTGATTGCAAATTTTGACGCCAGTGGAGCTGTGAACCGGCCGCCGTCTGACAGGGTAGTGGTAAGCACCCCTACCTGCCCGGTTGTGCCCAGCCATGTTCTTCCGATGCCGGTTCCGTCGGCCTGCGATACGATCGCTTGTCCTGCGGCGCCGCCGTTGGTCCAGGCAAATGCGCTGAACGGCCCTTTAGCCGGGTCCCACACAAACGGCGTGCTAACATAATCGTCAGCCCCATCAAACGATAGAGCGCCGGCGATCCTTCCATCCAAAGGCTGCCAGACCGGATCGCCGCGGAGGGTGCCGTGCCTGCTGTTGCCGCTTGAGTCGTTTGCTTTGCTGCCTGAGCTCTCGTCGAGCTTCCAGTGCCCGGCCATAGCTCCATTGGCCAGGTTTGCCGATAGAAGAACTGTCCAGACTGTGACAAGAACCGCCGTGATTTGCATCCTTGGTTTCATTTTCGTACCCTTTCAAAAACCTATGATAAAAATGTTATGATGCCGCGGGCATACTGCCGGGGCAGAGAACACAAGACAAAGCCCCGATGTACAGGCATCTGGCTTCTGACCTCTGATTTCTGGTTTCGAAGGCAGGGATGATATGAATGCAAAATTATGATGACGGGCAAAAAGATTATGATAGCTGTTTTTTAGCCCTGTCTTCTTGTTCTTATTAAACAGAATGTTAACGTGCATGCAGGGTTTTTGCAAGAGTTTTTTTACAGTTTTGCAAAAATCTGATATAAATTGAGTCGTGACCGCTGGTTAACCCGCCAGACGGATGGCGGGTAGAGGCTGCCTGTTTTCGGAGGACAAAATGCGTAAGGATAGGTCAGCAATCGCTGTTCTACTGGCGGCTGCTGCATTTTATGCAGTGGCACGGGCTTCCAGCCCGTGGGGCCACGGCCAGGCCCGCCCTGAGCAAAGTCGAAGGGTTGGCCGTGCCACGGGCCGTCAGGCCGATCAACAGTCGCTGGACGCCTATTACCAGGACTACAACACGCGTATCGAACAGCACATCTACAAGAAGACGCCGCAAGGGGAACTATCCATCTACATTCATTTCCCGAAAGATTGGACCTCCGAGGACAAGCGCCCGGCTATCGTTTTCTTCTTCGGCGGCGGCTGGACCGGCGGCACGGTCGAGCAGTTTGCCAGACAAGCCCATTATCTGGCCTTTCGCGGCATGGTGGCCGCCCGCGCCGACTACCGCGTGAGGTCCCGACATCAGACAACGCCCGACAAATGCGTGGAAGATGCCAAGAGCGCCGTCCGCTGGCTGAGGAAGAACGCCACTAAGTTCGGCATCGATCCAGATAGAATCGTTGCATCCGGCGGTTCCGCGGGCGGCCATATCGCCGCGTGCTCCTGCACTGTCGCCGGTCTGGACGCCGAGGGCGAAGATACCAGCGTCTCCGCCAAGCCGAATCTCTTGGTGCTGTACAATCCCGTGCTGAATTGCGCGCAGGAGCAAATCGCCCTTCGTATGGGTTCGATGGACATGGCTAATCGCCTTTCTCCCAATCTGCATTTGAGCAAGGAAATGCCCCCGACCATCGTCTTCTACGGCACGCAGGACAGGTTTTGCTCTCAGGGCGAGGAATTCCTGCAATTATCCAAAGAATTGGGAAACACCGTTGAGCTGTACGCGGCGCAAGGCCAGCCGCACGGATTTTTCAACCGTTCGCCCTGGCATCAACAGACAACTTTCCTGGTCGACCAATTCCTTGCCAGACATGGATATCTGGCGGGCGAGCCTGCGTTGAAACTGGGCGAAAAGGACATCTCGCTTAAAAGGATTGCTGCCGAGCAAAAGCAAGGCGAAAGGCCGAAGCAGCTAGACATCCCCGCTTCTGCGGGGATATTAGCCCCCGCCGGGCGGCGGGGGTACCCCGGCCAGTGGCCGGGGCTAACGATCAAGGTGGGGCAACTTGCCCCGGATTTTAAACTGCCGCCGCTCAAGCTCCAGACCGGCGCAGATGGTCAAGGCGCTGGAATAATCGGCAGTGAACTGGTCAGCCTATCTTCTTTTCGCGGCAAGAAACCGGTCTGTCTTATCTTCAGCAGTTATACCTGACCGCCGTTTCGGTCGCAGGCCGGGACCGTGGAAAACTTGTACGTGTCGTACAAGGACAAAATTCAGTTCTTCCTGGTGTACATTTCCGAAGCGCATCCCAATCGGTTAAAGGGCACCGATATGAGCCTGCCCAAGAACATCGGTGACCGGGCAATTCTCGCCACCAAGTGCATCAGCGAACTGAAACTTTCGCTGCCCGTTCTTATCGACACTATGGACGGCGTTGCGGAGACGGCTTACAAGGGCTGGCCTGACCGTATATGTATGGTTGATATCGACGGGAAAATCGCCTATTACAGCGAGCGTGGCCCCAAGGGTTTTAAGCCCAAGGAGGCCGAGGTCGCCATCAAAAAACTGCTGGCCCCAGGGAGATATGGCGGCTTTGGTTTATCGGTTGCGCCACTCGTTTCATCGGACGTTTTACGTTTTACGCAGCCGTAACGAGCCGCGCAACCGTTCGACGGGCAGATCGTCAAGGCAGGTATGGGCAGGCCGAGCAACGTGTAGAACACTGCAACTACCGGCAATACAATAAGCTCAAATCCGCCGAGGAACAAGAATCCTACGAGGATTAACATCCCGAATCGGGCAAAATTACTATACACGTCAATAGCCCTGGGAGATTTCAGCCGGGCGTAGACCATTCGTGAGCCATCCAGCGGCGGTACGGGGATAAGATTGAACACCGCTAAAACAATATTGAATAGTATCGCCAATAGCACAAAATTGCCCAGCGGCGGTATCATTGCCAGGCGAAAAAGATGGAAGATGATGGCCAACAAAAGTGCCAGCAGCAGATTGGCCGCCGGACCGGCAGCCGCCACCTTAAAGATCTGGCTTTTGGTCAGGACCGAGAAGTCGACGGGTACGGGTTTTGCCCAGCCAAAATGCACCAGAAGCGGCAAGATAATGGTGCCGAGCAGACTGATATGCGCCAGAGGATTCAGCGTCAGCCGGCCCATTCTCTTGGCGGTGTCATCGCCGTACCTGTAGGCCATCCAGCCATGGGCGTACTCGTGGATGGTCAAGGACACAAGAAAAATAGGAACGGTCAATAAGAATGTTATCGCCCGACTATTTAACATAACACCCGCCGTCGCATAACTAAAGATTTTTACCGCCGAGACCACAGAGTTCACAGAGCAAATATTATTCGTTCTTTTCGTCTCTGCGCTCTTGGCGTTCTCAGCGGTTAAACACCCGTCCAAACGGGCAAGGCAAAACTGCGTTGCTCTGGATACGTACAGCTTACGTGCAGGGCAACAACTTTGAAAGAGAATTCTTAATGAAATGCCGCAAGCGTGCTGAGATTGACACCGCCAATATCGAGGCGGAGTGCAAGAACGGAGTGCTTGCAGTGAAATTGCCCAAGACCGAGGCAGCCAAATCCGTCAACGCAAGGTCGAAGGATAAGACGCCTGGCTGATGTTGTACTATGTAGAGGGTTCCCGCTTGCTATGGATCGCAGGCGGGAACCCTTTTTATCTGCATATCGCCTAACCCACCAATGGCGGTGTGCGGTCTTTCACATCAACTGGCGCTTCAACTTTAGCCAATTGAGCTTTAGGGATTTGCTTTTTTTCAACTCACGAACCTGGCTTAACTTCGATAGCCATTTCTTTGGGAACTACCTTTCCTGTCGCCTCATCAACAAACTCGCCTGTTTGCTTATTGAACGTGAATCCTTTTCGGATCACAAATATGTTACGAACAGGCTTTCGTATTGGAGTCACATCTCCCGTCAGTCTGTCAAAATGATACTCTGTTCTATATTCTATCTGCTTCTCGCTCGCCTCACTGCGGAGTAGATTACCTTGCAAATCATAGTACTTCTGATCCTTTGGAACGTATATCGCCAGGGCTTGTTCCCTCGGAACTACACAGCCTGTACCCCTATTTACAAACTCTCCGGTTTTCGTATCTAAGGCGAATCCTTTCCTGACTACATACTTATCACAAACCGGACTCAGTCTTGTGCAAGCTTTTCCTGTCAAACCATCCAAAAAATAAATCGTCTGATATTTTGTCGTTGGCACCTCTATTTTTGCCAGAGTGTAAACTACGTTCCCCTGTAAGTCATAGAACTTCCCTTCGCTTGCAACATAGGTTTCCAATCGTTTTGTATCCTTGTTGAAAAATAGTGCAGCCCCATCTTCTTTTCCCGGAAGTAATTCCCTTGTAACCATATCTACAATTTGGTCTCTTGTCTGCTTATCATATAAGACATAAGGAGGGTCATATCCCCCGTTTGACACTATCTTGCCAAACCAGGCAAGGTCCCCGAATATATCATCAACAAAGGTATTGCCCCACACCTGCAAATCGTTATAGACGTCCAAATCGTTCCCCACCAGCAGATCATAGTCCAAAGAGCCGCTGCCATACCCTACCAACCAATCCGACACCCACAAATCATCATCGATCGTCGCATCATTTCCGACGTTCAGATCATGGCCTACGTCTAGATCAGTACCGATGGTACCCCAATCGTCCACCGTGAGATTAGAAAACCAACCAGGCCACTGTGCAAAAGCATCGGCCGAGAAAACTACGATTAAAACCAAAATACCTATCGCTAATGTCCCTTTTAACGCGTTCATCATAAGCCCCTTTCTCCCTCCTCGACCATTCGATTTTCAGACATTACCCATTTTCATAATAGTCTTGAATTCCACAGTAAGAACTTTGTACTTTCTTAATATCTGCCTCCCTTCTTGGAAAAAAATCATTCCTTTCTATTTGTATCTTGTTTTTCGTGCTCATACTTCGATCACGAGACAAATCAGTAGTCTTTAAATCTTCTCATCCATTGTGGCCAGTCCTCGGGCTTAACCCCACCCGCTTTTGTCCAGGGGCCGGCAGTGTTAAACTGGCGATGCCACTTCAAGGTCCACAGCTCCTTTAGGCCAACTTTTCTAACCGACCAGTCGAAAAAAAGTCCGTTTATGTAGCCATCGTGGCGATTGATGCATGAGGGATTGCGCCAGCGTTTCTCACGGACATTTTCGTTAGGTATAGCATCACATTCCGGAGGATCGCCCCCGTTCCGAGGCAATGAGCTCCCCCATACGGAGCTATCCAGTTGCATCGGTACATTACTTGCCCCCTTGACATGAGGAGTGCTCCAGTAATAAGGAACAAAGTCTCGCATATAATCCTCTGTATGATCCGTACCATCCCTCCAGAAGGGCCACCAAGTGTAGCAGTTAATGCCATAGCTGCCGTACAAATCCCACGGGAACTCCTCCTTTGGCCAGAACCTCCCCCAGGCTAAGAACGTTCCGCCTGACCCATACGCTTGGCCACCTGGATTTGCAAGTTTTCTGGCCATCGGACAGCACCATATACCCTCACTGCTTCGGTACCAATCCGGCTCGTCATACGGAGAGCCATACCAGCCCAGGCCCCAACCCAAACCGAAAGTATAAGGCAAAGGCTCTTCCCAAACCTGGTTCCACCAGTAGTCCTTCTCCGGCCCGCAGCCTGGAAGATACCCATCGTTCTCGCCCGTACGCATCGACCAGTGAGTGCCCCATTGTCTCAGGTTCGACTGGCAGCCGACGGCTTTTGCCTGCCTTCTTACCCGCTGCAGCGTAGGCGTCAATATCGCCATCAAAAGCGCAATGCTGGCTATAACGACCAATAACTCAATCAGCGTAAATGCTTGTCGCTTGCGCATTCTACACCATCTTTTTTGCATCAGGCCTGATTAGTAGTCCTTAAAGCTTCTCATCCACTGCGGCCAGTCCTCGCACTGTACACCCCCGGCTTTGGTCCACGGACCTGCCGTGTTAAACTCACGATGCCACTTTAAGGTCCACAACTCTTTTAGCCCAACCTTTCTAACGTGGAAATCCAAAAAAGCGCAGTTCACATACCCATCATGCCGATTGATGCAGAACCAGGTACTCGAGTTATACATCGTTGCATCGTCATATTCCGGAGGTGGAGACTGGGGGTACATGGTGGCTTCACCGTAAGCGCAATCCCCGAGCACTGGGACATTCTGTGGGTTTTTAACAATGCAGGTCCTCCAAAATCGAGGCGCAATTATTTCCCAGTGTTCTTGCGTCATGGCTACGCCCCTCGCATCCATGATTTGCCAATTTAGGCCATAGCTTCCGGCATCGTATGCTGTAGGTGGAGAGTTATCATAGCACCACGCTGATAATTTTCCACCACGTGTTGTTGGTCCCATGTGTTTGGTGGCTATTGGACAGAAGAGTAGATCATTACAGTCGCGCCAGTAGGGCCACATAACCACTAACCACCGCTGGGCATAGGGTAGAGGGTCGACATCCGGATAGTTAAAAAACATCTGATCGTTGTTCTCAGTATACATGTAGAAATACAAGCCCCATTGTCTCAGGTTCGACTGGCAGGCGACGGCTTTTGCTTGTCTTTTTACGCGCTGCAGACTGGGCACTAATATCGCCATTAAAAGTGCAATGATGGCGATTACCACCAATAACTCAATCAGCGTAAATGCCTGTTGCTTGCGCATTCTACACCATCTTTTTGCATCAGGCCTGATTAGTAGTCCTTAAACCTTCTCATCCACTGAGGCCAATCTTCCGGTTTTGCACCTCCGGCTTTTGTCCAGGGCCCATTCGTGTTGTACTGGCGATGCCACTTTAAGGTCCACAGCTCCTTTAGGCCGACTCTTCTAACCGACCAGTCGAAAAATAGCCCGTTTACGTACCGATCGTGCCGATTTATGCACGAAGGACTCTCGCCATAAGTCCCAAATTCATGAGTCTCTCGCGGAACAGGGGGAGGCCGGACAATTTCGGTAGGTATGGCGTCACATACCGGAGGCTTGGCCCCCTCACGGGGCCACCCTGTATACGACATGGAGCTATCCAGTTGCATGGGTACATTACTTGCACCTTTGACATGAGGAGTGCTCCAGTAGTAAGGAATAAAGTGTTGTCTATAATCCTCTGTAATACCTTCCACCACCTCATCCCTACCCTCTCCCCAGTAGGGCCAGTGAGTGTAGCTGTTGGTGCCATAGCTGCCGTACATATCCCACGGGTATTGATCTTTGGGCCACCATCTGCCCCAGGCCAAGAAGGTTCCGCCGGGCCCATACGGCTCGCCACCTGGATGTGCAAGTTTTGTGGCCATCGGACAACACCATATACCTTCACTGCTCTGGTACCAATCCGGCTCGTCAGAGGGAGAGCCGTACCAGCCCAGACCCCAACCCAGGCCAGCACTCCAAGGAAAACGCTCTTCCTGAACCTGGTGCCACCAGTAGTCCTTCTCCGGTCCGCAGCCTGGAAAATACCCATCGTTGTCGTCTGTACGCATCGCCCAGTGAGTGCCCCATTGTCTCAGGTTCGACTGGCAGCCGACGGCTTTGGCCTGTCTTCTTACCCGCTGCAGGGTGGGCAACAGGATAGCCATCAACAGCGCAAGGATGGCAATAACCACCAATAACTCAATCAGCGTAAACCCCTGTTGCTTGCGCATTCTACACCATCTTTTTGCGCCAGGTCTACTTAGTAGTCCTTAAACCTTCGCATCCATTTGGGCCAGTCTTCGGGCTTTACGCCGCCGGCTTTGGTCCACGGGCCTGCCGTGTTGTACTGGCGATGCCACTTCAGGGTCCACA
>Ga0299912_10002260_pt1 | contig 15792 bp, 14 predicted proteins | sample RVTome_2_FD_207667 | JGI IMG/M metagenome (GOLD analysis project Ga0299912, IMG submission 207667) | Soil microbial communities from uranium-contaminated site in the Upper Colorado River Basin, Wyoming, United States - RVT95D214 (version 2) ... | reverse complement strand
AGATTTTTCTAAAGCCCAAATCCCGTTTTAGAGAATGAATCCTTTTTCCTAATCTTACATTACGAGTCCTGCTATACACAGCGACATTAATCACAGCAAGGGCCGTCATTCCTGCACTGTATCCCGTGGTCGGGTCTAATCGACAAGTACGTGATAAACTCCACCAGAAATCCAGAAAAACTCTGGATTCCCCCGTATCAAGTACGGGGCAGGCTTAGTCAAGCCCGGAATGACAAACCATATAAGACTTATGTCGTCATGTATAAAAGTAGGAAAAGGCGAGATTATTTCGTTTCACTCGCAATGACAATTTCCTAAATCGGAATTAAGGTTAAGGGTAAGATTTCAGGAGTGTACGGTCTAATATTAATACTGTTCAGGTAGGTTGGTATCGCTCCCTCTTCGACAGGCCTGTCCTGAGCAAACCGTTCACCCTTCGACAGGCTCAGGGCGAACGGTGAGTCGATAGGCGCCTTGCTACGCCGTTCATACTTCGACAGGCTTAGGGGAAGCGGTGAGTTGAAGGATACGTTTCTACGCCGTTCATGCTTCGACAAGCTCAGCACGAACGGCTTAAATGAATAACATTGGCTCTAGGTTCTAAACAAAGATATTTGAAATTTCACTTCACCCCTCCCTCTCCCCAGTGGGGAGAGGGAGGGGTGAAGTGAAAGAATCTATTGGTAGCTACCAGCGGGATTAAAATATTCGCTAATCCTTCCGAGAACGATGCGAGGAATGTCCTCTTTCCGTTTGACTGTAAAGATACTGATGTTTTTCTTCTTCTCAACAGCCTTTTCAAATCTGGCAGCATAAGGATTGTCTCCAATATGAACGGCGGTAATTCGATTTTGGATCTGACCTAAGAAACCAATCAGCGCCTCTAGGTTGGTTATCTTCATATCTGTAATGATGAAAAGATCAAGGTTTTTCTTCCCACGGACCAGAGGCATCACATCCTCTAGATCTAAGGCCGTCCCACCTCCAAAATATTTACAAAGGGCTCGATAAATCTCTACCCGCCGATCCGTATAATTCAGGATGTCTTTCCCACCCATGGGTGCATCACTAAAATTGTAAACACCTACTTTCGAGCCGTTTCTCAAGTAGGCATTCGATGCACAGACCCCTCCTAATACCGCATACGAGAGGTTTTTCCGGGGATTGATCATGCTTCCTGAGGAATCGATAGCGATTAAGCAATCTGGAGTTCCTTCAATTTTTCCCCTGCCTTTCCCTTCTTTCTTTTTCCAAATCTGAGTTACCCCTGGCATGATCTTACCGAAACTTGTCCAGATATCCACATCTTGAAAGGGCGATCCGACTTCCCAAGGGGAATGAGAATGTGGGTGGAGAGATCCCTTCTCCTTCAAAGGGATCTTCCTCAGAGGGATTGAATAGTTCTCCGCCAACTTCATATAAAAAAGGATATCTGCGTCCATTGGAAGGCTATGGCCTCGTCCCATTCCGCCTTCCATTCCATAACCCGCTTCTTTCAATTCTTTGGAAAAGTCTTCGACCACATCTCTGAATTGCGACAGAGCCATTGTCTTCTGCGCATAATCTCTTAATCCTTGATCGATCTCCTCATAGGAATAATGGGTCAGATCGTGTTCGCCTTGTGGATTGGACTTCCCCTTTCCACCTTGCGTTTTTTGCTCCTCTTGTTGGCAAATGAGTAGGAGCTTGAGGGAACGGGCAAATCTTTGAATGCTCTCTGGCCACTTAGAACGATTTAAATAAGGAATGCGCGCAAGACGTCGAACAATCTCCTCATGCCCTTCACCTCTCTTTCCTGAACGGGGGCTCCCCAAATCGGTTCCCCAAATCTTTTCGTAAAGAGAGGTGATCACTTCTTCCACCATTCCTTTTTTCAGATGTCGGCACAACTCAGGAATCGACGTGAACCCCTTCTTCACACAGTGCGTATTAGTGATGACATCGATGAAATAATTAGCCACCTGTTTGGCCAGTTCCTTATCGCCCATGATCTTCTTGGCTTCAGCATAGAGCATGAGATGGTTCTGGAAATCCCATGGACAGAATGTGTAGTGGGTAATACCGTGATCTAAAAGGGCCTCGATGACTTGTTCTTCAGCCATCTTTCCCCTCATCTCGGATAGAAAGTGTGGGTTGATGGTCATCTGCTTCTGCTTCATCTCCAACCCTACACCCTCTTTTTCTTCAGGATCACCCCGAAAGGTATCACTAATCTCTCCTATCTTGGGTATAGGGATTTCAGGGTAGAGATGCTTTTTCTTCAGCCGAGGCCAAATCGCCTCGACCATCGCTTGTAGGCTCTGCTCTTCCATTCACCGCTCAATAGTAAAGGTTAGGGTAGTTAACCTTCCCTGGATAAACAAGTTTATCCCTCTCGAAGACCTTCCCTTCAACAATATTACCTAGCCCTCTCACCCTTCCCCCAACGTAGATCTCTCCTCCCGTCATCCATTCGCCGGTATGGAGACCAATGTTCTTCCTAACCAAGATCTTACCGTATCTCATCCCAGCTCCAGTCCAATTCTTTGCATTTCCTTCTACAACGAGTTCTCCACCCTCGAGACCCATGCCGGTAAAATCACCCGCATCCCCTTCAATCACCAATCGCTTTCCTTTCGGAAGTCGGAACCCAACGAGATTGATCTCAGTTTTGAGTTCAGAGAGTTTTAGAAGGATCTCTTCTTCCTTTGCATAGTTACACAATGAAGAAAGGTAGACCCCTGCTGGCCCTGGGATAAGATACGGGATCTTTTGGGTATTCTCTAATGCGAAGCAGAAATCTTCGATATCCTCTGCTGAATAATCGATTTCTTTGACATACTTCTCTGCCACTTCGTAAGCCTTGATGATCGTATTATATTGGACCATCCAAACAAGTTCTTTTGCCTCCTCTTCTAAAAGCCTTTCATATCCCAAACGGATTCGATCCATCACCGCCTCGGTGGACTGAACGATCTGATCCAGGGGAATGTCTGTCTTATGATACGTAAAGGTCTCAAATTCTTCAAAGGGATTCCTGGTCGGCAAACCTCGCCTATCAAGTAGGCCTGCCACAACCTTCTTCGGTGGGGTCAATCTCTTCATCTTTGAATACAATCCAACGGCTAAGAGAAGGGGATGAGTCCCGCCTTTGGCGGGATTGAATCCTTAACAGAACCACTGGCCTTAGGTTTGTCGGATATCGATATCTTTTTTGATCTCAACGTAAAGCGGATGGTCTCCCTCCAATGGCTCTAAAGACTCTCCCTGAAAGATTTTCGATCCAGCCGCCAAAGCATCTTTCAAATGTTCATCCTGTTCTCGGTATCTCTGAGATACTCTCTTCACTGCTTCCTTCGCGAGAAAGATGGGGAAAGGATCATCCCTTTTTGCTCTCTCCTTCTGAGAGAGGATCTCGTCCTTCCATTGAATGCGATGAGCCAATGTGTAAGGGACGACCGACTTTACGTGCTCGATATCGATTTCAGAATCTTCCAATAGCCATGCCAATCCTTGGGCATATTGTTTGATGGATGTCGGCAGCCGATTCGAAGCGCAATTCTTAATTTCATGACAGAGATATCCTGTGTAGTGACATCCTTCCTCACAGCTTTCTACAACCCTTTTCTGTCCATAGCGCTCACAGAACGAAAATTCAGCAAGAATCATTCGAGCAAACGCACTGGCATCCAGATCCAACTCTAAATTTTCCATCTCAGCACGAATCTCGTCACGATCCCGTTTTTGGAGTGGTCTCACTCCCATGAGTCTATGGACATATTCACCAAAGGCATTACAGACCTCCTCCATTCTGGGGATTTTCTTCTCATAAGCCATCTTCGATTTAAAGATGCGATGGAGGTCTTTCTCATATTTGGGATGTCTTAAAATATGGTCTTTTCTTTTCCCCTTCCCGATGACAAAAGAGAGATTGGGGCCTGGAAATCTCGATTCCACCATTGCATCAAACCGATCCACGAGGGGGGCAATGATCGTATTGGTCCCTCCATCCTGATAATTAGCAGTGGCGAAGAGACAGTATTCATCATTGATGATCATCTCATTGAGGTATTCCCAGTTTCCTCGATCGACTCCGTCGAGGATCATGCTCTGTTTGGTTTCTGGAAGCCGGTTAATCTCATCGACAATTTTTACCGGGATTTGAGAGAAATTGGTCCACACGACATCCTCGATCCCCCGGTTCAATTTCCCCAAATCCGGCCTGCCAATAATTTTCTCCTCTGTTTGTTCCGGGTGTCCTGAAACTTCACTGCTCCAAATCACTCCCAGAGGAAACTGATAAATCAATGAACAGACATATTCTGCCGAGGTCGTCTTGCCCAGTCCAGGCTCACCAATGATCAATTCCTTTCCCTTCTTAAGACATGTTAGAAGGCTTAGAAGGATCACTGAATTGTAGCGTTCCCCTTTGATCTCTATGTCCGGACGGTTAAAGTAAAGGTGGTCGTTGATAAATTGATAAATCTCCATCACTTGTTTCTGGTACCCATTCTTTCCCACGGCTTAGACCCCTTCCATTAAAATCAATCCATTGTCAAAATGAAAATCAGAATGGACAAATCTTCTTTAATGGTAACACGGTCTGACCCTCAAAACAATGCCGCCCCCATAGTTAAGAAACTATCTCCTGTTCATGAAACCCTAGTCACACATTGGTCTCAAAGGCTTCTAAGAATCCTTCTGAGGCAAGGGCACGTCGAGCGGCTCTGCTCAGTTCTCGATCATAGTGGTGGTCTAAGGCATAGACCCGGCAAATGGAAATTTTGGCCGGAATATATTGAAATAACTGCCTTAGAGGTTCCCTTGATATTCGTTTGGATCCAGGGTCGAAGATGAGAAGGGTTGCACCCTCTGATTCATGCCAAGGATTAAGGGGCCTGGGGTCATGGTAAGCCATATCGATGTGAAATTCGATCCCTTTTAGAGCCTTGGGCAAAAAGGCCACCATCCTTCGCTCCACTTCTCGAGGTGTCAAGAAAGAAGGCCTCCCAAGTTCCACCTCTCGAAGGGTCAGTTTCTCCTCAAAAACATTGCTCCACTTCAGCCTTCTCGAAAGAACCTCAGCCCATTTTTTCCCCAACCGTCTTTCCTTCGGCGATTGAGACTTCTCCCATTCCAAAACCTTTTCCATCACAAACCAGTCTGTCAACGACAGGTAACGGTCAATTTCCTCCAATGGATGAAAGGGACAAAGAATCTCCATCGTCTCTTTAAATATCTCTTGCAGCTGAAGATCGATGGACCGGGTGGTACGATGATAATAGACATTCGAAAAAAGATAGAGCCGAGCGTTGAGAAACATGACCAATGCATCTAGTCCTCTCTTATCTAGAATCAATCCCTCCTTCTGATAAGATGTGTAGTGAAGAAGTCGCCTCCAATCCATTGGACCGATGGAGATACCAGTCATGTAAGCATCGCGCGAAACATAATCGATATTATCAACAGTGAAGATTCCTCGGAAGAGCTGCTGGAGTAAGTTTAACCATCTCGGATGCTTCTGTTCTTCCCTCTTCATCGGCCTCTTAATAAGAAAGGCAACCTGTTCTGGATCAAGGGATTCTCCTCTCTTAAATGGGCCGTGGGGACTTCTCCGAATTCTCTTCAAAATGGGAGAAATTTTTTCCTGAATGATGTGCTGTCCGATTTCCTCATGGTTGGTTTTGAATCGGGAAAGATATTGTTCGTCAAAGAAATGGCAGAAAGGGCCATGACCGATATCATGTAACAACCCTGCAAGCCTAAGAAGTTCTTCAACATAGGACGAGGAAGGAAGTTCACCTTTTTCGATTCGATATAGGGAAGGATAAAGCCGTTCAGAAAAGACCCCGGCGACATGCATGGCACCGAGCGAGTGTTGAAAGCGAGTGTGTTCTGCGGTGGGAAATACCCATCGAGCGCTCTGGAGCTGGAAGATGCGACGAAGTCTCTGAACCCAGAGGGTGTCGATCACATCCCTTTCGGTTTTCTCCCCTTGCACGCGGTCGGTCATCACGATATAGTGATAAATAGGGTCTGCGATCAATCCGATCCCCTGGATTTCTTCCACCTTTTTCGTCTCCCCGAGAGCTATGTTTCATCAACTTTTGGAAGAAAGTTCTTTCTGTTTTTCCTTGGGATCGATAAACTTCACCTTGCCTGCCGCGATTTCTCGAAGGGCGCTCACGATGGGCCGGTTATCGGACTCTACTAACGGCTTGGCGCCTCTCATGATCATCTTTGCCCTTCTGGCTGCCAGGATCACCAATTCAAATCGACTCTCTACCTTTCTCAGACAATCCTCTACTGTAATTCTTGCCATGATCTTCCTCCCATATTCTCTTTTTCTCTTCTAAAATGAAGTTTTTACTTCTTCGACACCGTTCAGCGATAATGATCGCTTTCAATTTTTCAACCGCATCCTCGATCTTCTCATTAACAATAATATAATGGTACCAATGGGCCTCTTCAATATCCTTTCTTGCATTGGCCAGTCGGAATTCGATCATCTCGGGTGAATCGAGTCCCCTCGTTATCAGCCGTTCTCTCAAGACCTTTATGGAAGGGGGAAGGACATAAATCAAAACCTCTTGTTCAATCCTCTCCTTCACCTTCTTCGCGCCTTGAGTGTCAATGTCCAAAATCAGGTCAATCCCCTTGGATTCCAAGTTCTTCGCATCGACTCGAACCGTCCCATACTGGTTTCCCAACACCTCTGCCCACTCCAAGAATTCACCTCTTTCCACCATCCCCTGAAAGATAGCTGGGGAAACGAAGTGATAGTCTTCACCCTCTTGCTCGTTCGATCGACGAGGACGTGTGGTATAGGAAACGGAAAACTGAAGGTTTGGCAGCTGCTCCATCACCCTCCTCACCAGAGTTGTCTTACCTGCGCCTGAGGGCGCCGAGATCACAAAGACCAATCCTCCTCCCTTTTCATTCATCTATGTTTAAACCTGCTTTCCCTTGACCTTCGGACTCCTTGAATCCTCACGTTATTCTATATTCTGGACCTGTTCTCTAATCTTCTCCAACTCGCTCTTGATCTCGACAATTCTTTGAGAAATTTCGGCATCATTGGCCTTTGCGCTGATGGTGTTCACCTCTCGATGAATCTCTTGGAGCAAGAAATCCATTTTTCTTCCGACAGATTCCTCTGATTTCAAAAGAGCACTAAACTGGGTTAGATGACTTTCGGCCCGCACAATCTCCTCTGTGATATCTGTCCGCTCTGCCAAAAAGGCTACCTCCTGTTGGAAGCGAGTGTAATCTACCTCGGCACCAGCAAGAAAGGAGCGAAGCCGTTCATGCATTCGATTCCAATAGGCATTGAGAAAGGAAGGGAATTGTTGCTTGATGCTCTCCATCTCTCCACGAATTCGTTCGAGCCGTTGTTGAAGGTCTTTCGCAAGTAACTCTCCCTCCCACCGCTTCATGTCGTCCATAGCCTTCAAGGACTGCTTTAAGATCAGCACGATCTCCTGCCAGTAAGGTTCCACATCTTCCATCTCTTCCTTGGCCGTAATCAAATCCTTTGCTCCTGCTAACAATCCCAAGGTGATGTCCTCCTTGAGTTGGAGTTTTTCCTTTAATGTCATGAGGGCCTTGTAATACTGTTCGGCGAGATGAAGGTCTACATTGAGCTGAAGCCTTCCTTCTCCTATCGTGTCCAGTCTTAGCGAAACATCCACCCTTCCTCTCGAGACCTCCGACCGGATCATCTCTTTAATACGGGTTTCGAATGGAGCCAGCCGCTTGGGTAGTTTAATGCTGATATCGCAATAGCGGTGATTAATGGAACGGAACTCCGCAAACACCCTCCCTAAGCTCGACTCTCCTTCCGCTTTTCCAAAGCCTGTCATCGATTTCAACATCGATGGTCTTTCCTTCCTTTTAGATCTTCTACATATTTCTCTCGAAAGCGATTAAAAAGCTGGATGATCTGATCCTGACGATAATCAGGATAGGTCCACTCCAACGGTTGAAAGGTCTTGTTTTGATAGACTAATGCTATATCGGCATAAATCCCATCCCTTAGATACGGGCGATGGGTATAGCCTTTGGTCGTTGCAAGGATGGCATGGGCTAGAGAAAGGTATCCGGGATCGATATTCACTCGTCGCTTTCCATTAGGCGTAGAATATTTTTCTTCAAGACGGTTTGTCTTCTGCTTAATCTCCGGGAGCAGAGGAATAGAGATGAGATGCTCAAAAGTGATAAAATATCGAAAGAGAGGACTTCCCATTTCCTCCGTGTAATAATCGGTAAAGTCAAAGGGAAATCGTTCGCTGGTAAAATCGATCTCTCCAAAGGCTAGTTGTAGATCCTCCAAACTCCGGTAAAAAATGGTATCCTCTGATGCAATCAGACTCATGAAAAGTTTCGCTGGCTTGGGTTCTTTTGGCCTACCCATTATTCCTCAAACAGATGAAAAACTCCTTGTTTCCTTTTGGACCGAGAAGTGGAGACTCAACGACTCCGAGAACGCTTAGTCCCAGTTCCCGACTGAACTCAGAAATCCGATCGATAACCTTCTGATGTAAGATGGGATTCCTTACAACGCCTCCTTTGCCGACCTCGCCTTTGCCGACTTCAAATTGAGGTTTGATCAGGCTGACGAGAATGCCTCCCCTTTTCAGAAATTCGAGCAGGTGAGGCAGAAATTTCTCGATCGAGATGAAAGAGGTATCGATGAGGATTAGATTCACTTCCTCCGGAACCTCCTCCCTTTTGAGATATCGGACATTCCTTCTCTCTAAGTTGATCACTCTTGGATCTTTCTGAAGTTTCCATGCCAGTTTTCCATATCCGACATCTACAGCATAGACTTTTTTTGCCCCTCTCTGGAGAACGCAATCTGTGAACCCCCCGGTAGAAGCACCTACATCCATTACCACCATCCCGTTGGGATTCATTCCAAATGCGTTGAGCGCCCCTTCCAATTTGAGACCTCCTCGGCTCACATAAGGCTGATCCTCTCCTCGCACTTGGAGCTGTGCTTCTACCTTTACCTTGGTTCCAGGTTTATCGACTACTCGACCTTCCACCATGACCTTTCCGGCCATGATGAAAGCCCTTGCCCTTTCCCGACTATGAACAATCCCCTTTTCCGTAAGAAGTTTGTCAATACGTTCTTTTCTCGCCACCCTACCTTATCACTTCACCTTACCTTATCCCCCCACCCTCGCCCTCCCCCTCGAGGGGGGAGGGAGGGGTGGGGGTGATTTCACTTGAACTATCTTGGATTAGGAGGATTTTTACTGAGGGAGGCTTTTTTATCTGGATAGCCTAAGGCTTCCCATTTATTTCTTACGATCTCCTTCGCTCCTTTGAGAATCCCCTCTTCGTCGATCCCATATTTGGCCCTGAGAAGGGATTGGGGTCCATGTTCGACAAAGAGATCAGGGATGCCAAGGCGTTTCACTTCAATGGAAGAGAGGCCCTCTTCTTGAAGAAGTTCGAGGACCGCACTCCCAAACCCTCCTTCAAGGATATTCTCCTCAACCGTGAGTACTCTCCCCGTTCTCTTGGCCCAATGACAGATGAGTTCCCCATCTAGGGGTTTTAGAAATCGGCTGTTGATCACTGCCGCACGAATCCCCTCCCCCTCCAATCGCTTCGCTGCATGGAAGGCTGGGTAGACCGTAGAACCGATTGCCAAGATGACTAGATCCTCACCCTCCCTGAGCAGTTCCCCCTTGCCAATAGCGATCGATTGGAGTGAGCCCTCCATCCTCACCCCAACTCCTATCCCCCTCGGATACCGAAACGCCACAGGCTTGGAACAGTCCATGGCCGTCTTGATCATATGTTGAAATTCATTCTCATCTTTAGGCGCCATAACGATGAGGTTGGGAATGTGACGAAGATAAGAAAAGTCGAAGAGACCATGGTGGGTTGGACCATCCTCCCCAACGATCCCTCCCCGATCCAACGCAAAGACCACTGGAAGATTCTGAAGACAGACATCCTGATGGATCTGGTCATAGGCCCTCTGAAGAAAGGTAGAGTAAATGGCCACCACAGGCTTCATCCCTTCCAGGGCAAGACCTGCCGCAAAGGTGACCGCATGTTGCTCGGCAATGCCAATGTCATAGAACCGATTTGGAAACTCTTTTGAGAATTGCTCCAACCCTGTTCCACTCTGCATGGCCGCTGTAATGGCAATCAGACGCCCATCCTCCCTCGCCAACCGACAGAGCGTCTCTCCAAAGACCTCGGTAAAGGTGGGAGGGTTGTTGGCCTGATCGCCTCGGGGTTCCCCTGTTTCCAGCGCAAAGGGAGAGACGCCGTGAAATCGAATAGGATCCAACTCCGCCGGCCGATACCCCCGCCCCTTTTTGGTCAGCACATGGACCAGCATCGGCCCCTTCCAATTCTTGATATTTTGAAAGGTCTCGATAAGATAGTCCAAACGATGCCCATCGATCGGTCCAATATATTTCAAACCCAACTCCTCAAAGAGAAGACCTGGCATCAATAGTCCCTTGAGCGACTCTTCCGCCTGTTTGGCAAACCGCAGAACTGACTTACCTATCCCTGGAAGGGTCTCCAGAAAGGCCTTGATATCGTCCCGAAACCGATTGACAAACTGACCCGTCATCAAACGGTTGAGATAGGAAGAGAAGGCTCCCACATTGGGAGAGATCGACATCTCATTGTCGTTTAGAACAACGATCAGATCCCGATCGATGTGGCCTGCCTGATTGAGGCCCTCAAAGGCAAGACCCGCGGTCATCGATCCATCCCCGATCAGAGCGATGACCCTTCCCTCTTCGCCCTTCTGCCTCCGCGCCTCCGCTATCCCTAAGGCCGAAGAGATAGAAGTCCCACTGTGACCGGAATCGAAGGTATCATAAGGACTCTCCTCCCTCTTGGGAAAACCGCTGACCCCCTCATACTGCCTCAGGGTGTGAAAACGATCCCTCCTCCCGGTCAAGAGCTTGTGGGCATAGCTCTGATGGCCTACGTCCCATATCAGTTTGTCCTTCGGGAGATCGAAGACATAGTGAAGGGCAACCGTCAGCTCCACCACCCCCAGATTGGAAGAGAGATGCCCTCCATTTCTCGAAACCGTGGAGATGATCTCCTCCCGTATCTCGTGGCAGAGCCTCTCGAGCTCCTCCAAACCTAACTTTTTAACATCATGCGATGTCTCTATCTGATCCAACACCCTGGCCATGAATCAACACTCCAGTTAAGTTCCCCTTCACCCCACCCCCCCCGAAGCGGGGGAGAGGGTGGGGTGAAGGGGGAGGTCAATACTCCCTCGAAATGATGAAGCGGGCAATCTCTCTGAGCGGATCGGCCTCTGACCCAAATCGACTTATAGCATTGACCGCTAATTCTACCAATTCCTTGGCTCTCCTTTTCGATTCATCGAGCCCCAATAAGGAAGGATAAGTGGCCTTGCCCTTGGAAAAATCCCCTCCTGTCTTCTTTCCAAGCAAGGTAGATTTTCCTTCAACATTCAAAATGTCATCGGCGATTTGAAAGGCAAGTCCAACACTCTCCCCATAGCGGGTGAAATCCTTGAGGGTCTGCTCCTTTGCCCCGCCTAAAGCCGCTCCCAACCGGATCGAAACTAAAATCAATGCCCCAGTCTTATGGGTATGAATGTATTCAAGGGTATGAAGATCCACCTCTTTCCCCTCTGATTTAATGTCCACCACCTGCCCCCCAACCATCCCTGATATGCCTGCAGCATGTGCCACCTCATTGATCATGTTAAGAACCAGCCTCCCATTACATCGCAAGCCTTCTTGGGTAGTCTGGTCCGTCATCAATTTGAAGGCTTCCGTCAGGAGTCCATCCCCAGCCAAAATAGCGACCGCTTCTCCAAATGCCTTGTGACAGGTGGGTTTGCCCCTACGATAGTCATCATTGTCGATGGCAGGAAGGTCATCATGGATGAGAGAGTAAGTGTGGATCATCTCCAAGGCACAGGCAAAAGGGAGAATCTCGCCCCCCTTTCCTTCGACTGCTTCGAAGGCAGCTATGGATAAGATGGGGCGAATCCGTTTACCTCCTGCAAAGAGGCTGTGCCGGACCGCTTTGTGAAGAATAGATGGAGACTCCATCTCCTTTGGGAAATATCTCTCAAGAGCGGAATCAACAATCTCTTTCTTCTCTTCCAAATATCTCTTAATATCCATCAAAACCTATTCTTCCTCATCGGAGATATTTTCTCTTGAGCTGGCCAATGAGGCCTGCCCTGAGTTCATCGAAGACACTTGTCCTGAGTTTACCGAAGGATCGAATGGCTGTGCTTTCAAGGCCCCTTCCTTGTTCTTCAGGAGAATCTCCACCCTCTTCTCTGCTTCATCCAACTTCTGATTACAAAGACGCGAAAGCCGAATTCCCTCCTCAAAGAGTTTTAGGGACTCCTCCAATGGAACATCTCCTTCCTCCAGCTTAGCGACGATCTTCTCCAGTTTATTCAGCGCGTCTTCAAATCGTTCCTTTGCCATCTCCTACCTCGCTATAGATGACGTCATAAGTCTCACTAAGTTTGTCATTCCGGGCTTGGCTGAGCCTGCCTAAGCCTGCCCCGTGCTTGACACGGGGTACTCGATACGGGGGAATCCAGTGTTTTCCTGGATTCCTGCTGGAGTTTACCCCGTACTTGATACGGGGTAGGAATGACTCCCCTTACTGTGATTAATATCACTGTATATAGCAACCAGTATAATATTTTTATTTTATCCCTTTAGAGCCAGTATCGTCAAGGTTTTTCAATCCTCTCAATAGCACAGAACAAGGCTCCTTGGCAAAGCTTCACTTCCACCTTATCTCCCTCCTCTACTAGGGCTGCATCTCTTAAGATCTGGAGCGAAGGGATCTTACGAGTAATACTAAAACCTCTCTGAAGGATGGAAAGAGGGCTCAATGATTCCAATTTCCCCACAACCCCTCCGACCCTCCCTCTATGAATCTCAATGGTGTGCTGGATGTTCTGCTCAAGACCCTTTCCGATCTGGGAGACAAATAGCCTGAGGTGTTCTATTCCTTTGAGTGGACTTCGAAGATAGACCCTTTCGGTAAAATGGAAGTATTTTTCTCTCTTCCTTTTTAAGGTCCATGCAGTCAAAATAGAGAATCGATTGACGAGATCGTCGACCCTTAAAAGATAGTTCTCCACTGTCTTTCGGGGGCTTATCAATATCTTTCTGAAATGGGATAGATTTGTTCGATGTCGCTCGAAAACTTGTAACATTCGACCTTCTAAACGTGTTTCCAAATAGCGAATCGTGTTCTTAATCTCTCGTTTCTCCCTAACCACCAATTCTGCTGCAGCTGAAGGGGTGGGTGCCCTTAGATCTGCGACAAAGTCGGAGATCGTATAATCGGTCTCATGGCCCACTGCGGAGATGATGGGGATTTTGGAGTGATATACTGCCCTTGCCACCCTCTCCTCATTAAAAGCCCATAGATCCTCCAGCGACCCTCCTCCCCTTCCCACAATGATGACATCCACATCCATCCGATCATTGAAATACTCTATTGCTCTTGCAATCTCCGACGAGGCCCCTTCCCCTTGAACCTGAACTGGATAGAGCAGGATATGAACATTTTCGAAACGTCTCTGGATGATATGGATCATATCGCTGATTACGGCCCCGGTAGGGGAGGTAACGATACCAATTCTCCTTGGGATCATGGGGAGCAGTCTTTTGTGGGCCGCATCAAAGAGTCCTTCTTTCTCGAGCCTCTCCTTCAGTTGTAGAAACGCGAGTTGAAGGGCTCCAATGCCCTTTGGCTCCATCCGGTCTAAGATCAGTTGATACTCTCCCCTCTTTTCGTAGAGGCCCACCCTCCCCCGGCAGACAACATGGAGACCGTCCTCGGGGACAAACCGGACGGCACGAGCCTGCATTCTAAAGAGCACAGCCCGGATCTGGCTGTCCTCATCTTTTAGAGTGAAATAGACATGTCCCGAAGGAGGGATTCTAATGTTTGAAATCTCACCTTCGACCCAGATATCAGAGAACTTAAACTCAAGAAGGTTTTTGATCTCTTGAGTTAGTTCTGAGACGGTCAGGATGTATCGAAGAGGAAGCTCCATTCGATCCTTCAAACTCTGATGAATATTGGCGCCATTCCATAGGTCCGAAATTATACCTCAATATAACAAAAAGATTCAGAAGTGTAAAATGCTGAACCAAAATTGCGATAGCTACACTGTTGACATAGGTTTTGCTCAAGCCCACACCTTGCCTCTGTTTTGTTGCATTCACCTATTCTTTTGAAGAGGGTAGGCGAAACGCCTGAACTTATTTGGCCTGTTTATCTCTGTTTTTGGTTCAGCTGCGATTCAGACAGTAGCGAATTCCAACCAGGCGGATTCCTCCGGCCCCTCGTAACCCCGCCATAGATCGCTATTGGAGCGACCAGGAGATTGTTCCCTATTTCCCCGTGAAAAAATGTTTCAGAGGTTTCATTTTTTCCTTGACTTTTGTTCTAAAATCTGTATGTTATGTATTAATGGGCATACAGAAGAAAGCAGACCGAGAGAAGTTCAGTCGGCTTCGGCAGACTCTTCTTCATCTGGCAGGGGAGATCAAGGGACTGGTCGAACCTCTCTTTTCCGATCGGCCGGTGATCAAAGGGACGGTCTATGAGTTGAAGCGCCGATGTGGAAAGCCGGGATGTAAATGTGCTCGGGGGGAGCTGCACGCACGCATGGTGGTCAGCGCCAGCGAAGGAGGCAAGACGAGATTACAGGTCATTCCCCATGGATTTGTCGTTGAGGTTCAAGCGAAGGTGCGACGTTATCAGGAGCTGCGGCGGGCTCGGGCCCGACTGGGAGAGATTTATCGGAAGATGCTGAAGGTGATCGATCAGATGGAGGCGATGCGTCGAGAGGAATTGTCTTCATCGGGTAAGAGACGCTCTGGAGGGGATTAGCCGGGATGGACCTGGTCATCTTCGAGGAGAACAAGCCTTTCGTTTTGGAGGCCCTTGGCAATGGGGAGTTCGACTACATGGAGGCGGCCAGCGAGGTGTTCGAAGCCGATTTCTTCCGTTTTATCAAAGCCAGGGCTCTTCTGGATGAGCTTGCACAGACCTATCTCACACCCCGGAAGAGAGAGGATGTGCCTTTCTGGTTTTATGTGGCCAGCAATCTTTCGATGCGGCTGCATGGTGTACACGCTTTCGATGCGTTCCCCATGGTGGTGCGCTGTGGAGGAATGCTTCAGGCCTTTGGACCGCAGGCGGGCCGCAAGGTCGTCCATCCCAAGACCGGGGAGACAACGATCCTCTGTGAGGGGTTTAACCAGAAGAACCTCTATGACCGGGAGACCCCTTGTGATCAGGATTATTTACGGAAGGTCGCCAAGGACACCGATGCACAAGCTTTAATGAGATGGTTTGGGGAGGATGGGATTCGGGTGTTCCAACGCCGGCGTATTTTTGATCCAGAAGGCGTTTTTATCGGAGATGCTTCCTACTTGTTTGTTCCAGACAACCCTCACTATGAGGGCTCCGTCAAGCTTCTGTTTGACGAGAATAATCATCCCATTTCTAAAGAGCAATACCGCAAGATGACCGACGAGCAGAAGAGCCGCTGTCAGTGGCGGCGGTGCTATAAAATGGTGACGTTGCTTCACACGAACCCCACGTTGGATTTCTTTCTTTTTGTGGCCGTGAAGGTGGTTTCTGGCAATGACCATGAATGTCCTGTACTTTATGCCTTGGTGAAACGGTTTGTTGAGACGGTGGGCAAGGGGGTGATGAAGCGGCTCATCTTGGACCGGGGTTTCCTGGATGGAGAAGCGATCTCGCTCTGCAAGAAACAATACGGCATCGATG
>Ga0299912_10002259_pt1 | contig 15792 bp, 12 predicted proteins | sample RVTome_2_FD_207667 | JGI IMG/M metagenome (GOLD analysis project Ga0299912, IMG submission 207667) | Soil microbial communities from uranium-contaminated site in the Upper Colorado River Basin, Wyoming, United States - RVT95D214 (version 2) ... | reverse complement strand
TCGTTAGTGATCTCTTCAAGCCCTTGTGGAACGACCGGTATGCGGCGTCGAAGAGTTTTCTCAGGGAGTATGGAAAAGAGCTTGAACAGGAGCCACTGAGTGGAGGAAAGTTCGAGGTTGAAGATGTCCGAATGGAAGAGTACCTTCTGAAGAGGGCCAAGTCTTCCAGAGACACCAAAGAACTTTCCTGGATTGAGAATTCCGGATGGGTCCACTTTTTTCTTGTAATGGACCAGTTGCTTCAGTTCCTCTTTCGGATAGAGATCGCGCAAGAAAGGCGTGTTCCATATTCCTAAACCATAGGGCTTTCCATGGAAATGCTGAACAGCCAGTCTGACCATCATCGGGATCAGGAGGAGATCTACATAAAAGATCGTTTTACGGTGATCCGTAGCGAGCATGGCTAAAAACAGAACCTGCTCATGGTTTACCAGATGAGAGGTCGGGTAGAGAGTCACCCCCAAATGTCTTCCCCATCCACTGATCTTTTCATAGTATGGAGCGACCTGATCCAGAGGAAGAATCACCTCAGTGGCTAAGAGAGAGGGTCCCAGGTGCTTGATGGACATGGGAAGGAAGCGTTCTTTCCAAAGGTAATTTGCTGATTCTCCATCCGCCGGTTGAATTCTATGTTCATCGAGATAGGCATTGAACTGACTGGCTTGCTCATTATCCTCAAAAACAACCAAGACCAAATTCCCATCCTCGATAGACATTCCTCCATTCGATTGTGCTTTGAGGACACGTGTCAACTCGGAATGGTAGACGATAAGATCATTCGGTTTGATCGAGGGATGATGGGATAGCTGCTTTGCAAAGGCGTAGGCGGCGGCTGGCTCTCTGTAGTGGATAAGAAATGGGTACCACTGGGAAGGCTTTCGGCCTACCCGGAGCGTGGCTTTTACGATGATACCCATCTGCCCTTCGGTGGAAAGGAAGTAACCAATCTCTGGATCCCCTGCCGAAAGGTCTTGAATCTTCCCTTCAGGTGTGATCACACGGATGGAGATCAACTGATTTCGTACCGGGCCATGACTGAAGGTGCCGAACCCCATCCCTCCGGTGGCCATCCAACCTGTGAGAGTTCCGCCCTTCCCAGAAGTCATACTGAGAAGGGTTAGACCGTGACGTTCCAGTTCTCGATGTATGCCGAGAAAGCGGGCTCCCGGCCCCACTGTCAACTGGAGGGCATCGGGGTCCACCTGAATGGTGTCCATTAAACCGAGGTCGATGAGTATCCCACCCTGAGTAGGAACAGCGCCGCCGTACCCCCAGGTTCCAGCGCCACGAACGGTCAAGGGGATCTTGTGCTCACGGGCAAAACCAAAGATCTCCAGGAGGTGTTCCTCAGTGGTGGGCTGGAAAATAAGATCGGGCAGGCTTTTGAGCATGAGATCGCGGATCAAGGGCGGGAGATCCACGTTCAGGTCATTGCGGTAATATTCAAGCTTCTCCGGATCATCTATGACCCTTAAGTCGGTATTCCGTTGTAAAAATTTTTCGAGAGATTTACTCCAGGTTAGTTTAGGTTTTTTCTCATTCACTATGCTGATTAACCCCGCTTTATCTTTAGTATTTTCAGATGCGATAAACATAACCCACGAATGAAAAAAACTCAACGTATTCTACCCTCCCCCTGTGATGGGGAAGGGTGAGCCCTGAACCATGTTAGGTTCAGGATAGTCATGCATCCCACGTGGTGCACGAGGTGGGGGTGACCCTTCGACATGCCCAGAAAATTATAAAATAGGGAGATATTTATCCAATTCAAATTGGGAGACATGAGTCCGATACTGATCCCATTCGATCTTTTTATTCTCAATAAACTTTTGGAAGACGTGATCTCCCAATGTTTCCTTGACTAACTCGCTTTGTTCTGTCAGTTGAATCGCTTCCAATAGATTCCCTGGGAGGGATTCGATCCCACGCCTTTTCCTTGCCTCTTCAGACATCTCAAAGATGTCCTCCTCAATCGGGTCAGGGAGTTTGTAACCTTGTTCAATGCCCTTCAAGCCTGCTGCCAGCATTACAGCAAATGTCAGATAGGGGTTGCAGGCTGGATCAGGTGATCGAAATTCCATCCGTGTGGCTTTCTCTTTTCCCGGTTTATACATCGGGACCCGGACGAGGGTAGATCGGTTCCTGCGAGCCCATGAAATATAGACCGGTGCTTCATAGCCCGGAACGAGTCTTTTGTAAGAGTTGACCCATTGGGAGGTGATGGAAGTGATCTCCTTTGCATGTTTTAAAATTCCTGCCATATAAGACTTAGCGATCTTGGAGAGATTGAATTCCTCTTTCGGATCGAAAAAGGCATTTTTATCACCCCTGAAAAGGGATTGATGGGTATGCATCCCGCTACCGTTCTGTCCGAAAATGGGTTTGGGCATGAAGGTCGCATAGACACCATGTCTCAATGCAACCTCTTTAACAACGAGTCGGTAGGTCATGGCATTATCTGCCATAGTCAGGGCGTCGGTATAACGGAGATCGATCTCGTGCTGACTGGGTGCTACTTCATGATGGCTGTATTCGACTTTGATTCCGATCGCTTCTAATGTGAGGATCGTTTCGCGCCGAAGTTCTGTTGCAACATCGAGCGGGGTGAGATCAAAGTATCCTCCCCTGTCTAATCCCTCTGGTTTTCCAGCACCATTTTTAAAATAGAAATACTCCAGTTCAGGACCGACATAAAAAGTATATCCGAGGTCCTGAGCCTTTTTAAGGTTCCTCTTTAATACCCATCGGGGATCCCCTTTGTAAGGGGTTCCGTCGGGTTCATAAATATCTGCAAACATCCTGGCCACGGCGTTCTCCTTCGGCCTCCAGGGAAGGATCTGAAAGGTTTTTGGATCAGGCTTGGCGATCATATCACTCTCATCGATGCGAGCGTAACCCTGAATGGAGGAGCCATCAAACCCCATTCCCTCTTCCATCGCACCTTCTAATTCATCGATGGTGATGGCAAACCCTTTTAAAAAGCCAAGCACGTCAGTGAACCAGAGTCGAATAAATTTGACATCATTTTCCTTGGCCATCTTCAACACATACTCTTTGTCCTTTTCCATTTTGTCCTCCTTTTCTAAATGGGACTGTCCCAGATTTACGGACGGAGCAAAGTGGAGTCGTAGAATCGGGACTGTCCCTGAAATTGGTTAAAAAAAGGCGTCTCTTTTTAACCTGTCGATGACAGGTGGAGACGCCTTTGTCTGCTTATTCCCTGTCAATCACAGGTAGAGACGCCCTCGTCTAATTCAATACCGCTTTGTATTACAAAGCTTAAAAGCAAATCTTATGCCATCGATTATTATTTACATGAATAAATATTTTCTCCGTAATTTATTGAAATTAAAAATGTTTTGTATTGTGCGAGAATGGACCGCGGCCCGAAGAAGTCATTGAGATTACAATTGGATGATGGAATTTAAGCAGGCTGTTTAAAAAATGGCAGAGATGATTCGTATCCCGGATATAGAAGAGATCGATAATACAATTGGGTAAAGCAGGAATTCTTAAAGATAATCCTTTCCTTTTTTCTCTTCCTCTTTCGTATCGGCATGATGTTTGATCACCAAGGCATCTACCATAAAGATCACATCTTCCGCGATATTTGTGGCATGGTCGGCGATCCGTTCGAGACAACGGGACACAATCATCAGGTGTACTGCCCTTGTGATGGTCTTCGGATCGGAAATCATATAGGTGAGGAGTTCACGAAAGACCTGATCCTTCAGGCTATCCATCAGATCATCCCTTTCCCAAACGGAGCGGGCCAATTTAGAGTTCCTGTTCACAAAGGCATCCAGGACATCTTTAACCATGGATTGGGTGATTTCAGCCATTTTAGGAATATCAATGTAGGGTTTGAGTTGAGGTTCTTGATTCAAAGAGATTGCTCGCTCGGCGATATTGACTGCCTGGTCCCCCATTCGCTCGAGATCAGTAATAATCTTCATTGCAGATGTGATAAATCGGAGGTCAGCGGCCATGGGTTGTCTTAGAGCGAGAAGCTTCAAACAGAGATCCTCGATTTCAATTTCCAGATGGTTAATCCGGTCCTCTCCCTCGAAGGTTTTCTTGGCAAGGTCCGAATCCCTTTTGACCAGGGACTGCACAGCATCGCTGATCGCTCCTTCCACGAGAGCAGCCATTTTTAAAAGACTTTCTTTGAGGTCCTGCAACTCTTTTCGAAAATGGGTTTCCATTTCTTTTTCTCTTTATTGCCCGCCGGATTTTTATCCAAACTTTCCGGTCAAATATTCCTCCGTCCTTTTGTCCCTTGGGGCAGTAAACATTTTTCCACTGGGCCCAAACTCGATGAGCTCCCCCAGGTATAGAAATGCAGTATAGTCCGAAACCCGGGCCGCTTGCGCCATGTTGTGAGTGACGAGAATAATCGAAACCGTTTCTTTCAGCTGGACAATCAGCTCCTCAATATGGGAGGCTGATTTTGGATCCAGAGCTGATGTAGGCTCATCGAGCAGAACGATTTCAGGTCCCATGGCTAAGGCACGCGCAATACAGAGTCGCTGCTGTTGTCCGCCGGATAGGAACGTCCCCCTTCGATGAAGAGAACTCTTGACCTCATCCCACAAAGCGGCCCTTTTCAGCGATTCCTCAACGATTTTTTCCTTCTCTTCTTTGGTCAACTTGACCCCATTCAAATTATAACCGGCGATCACATTGTCGTAGATGCTCATCGTAGGGAAGGGATTGGGTTTTTGGAAAACCATCCCGATTTGCCTTCGAACGATGATGGGGTCCGTGGCATAGATGTCTTCGTTGTCAAGGAAAATCTTCCCGGAAACCCTGGCATCAGGGATTAGCTCGTGCATCCGGTTAATGCAGCGGATGAGGGTCGTTTTGCCGCATCCCGAAGGGCCCATGATGGCTGTTATCTTGTTCTTTGGAATAGAGAGATTGATGTCCTGCAAAACCGAATTATCGCCGAAAAAGGCACTGAAGTTCTCAATCCTCAAAACTGCACTTTCCATTTTCTTGTCACAACCTTGGTAAAGAGGTTTAAACTCAGAACGAACACGACCAGCACGAAAGAAGCTCCCCACGCAAGCGTGTGCCATTCAGGATAGGGACTCGTGGCATAATTGAATATCATCAAAGGGAGACTATTGACAGGCTTCAGAATATTGAGATTCATGAAAGGACTGCCGAAGGCCGTGAAAAGAAGCGGTGCCGTTTCACCGGCAACCCTTGCTACACTCAGCAATATCCCTGTCATTATGCCGCTCAGGCCTGCCGGCAGGATCACTTTTATAATCGTTCTAGGGTAGGAGACCCCTAATGCCAAGGAAGCTTCTCTCAGGGAATCTGGAATGAGTTTTAAGGTTTCTTCTGTTGCCGTGACGATAACCGGCAGCATCATCAACCCAAGGGCCACCGCACCCGAAAGAGCCGAAAAGGAGCCCATAGGTAAAACTACCCACATGTATGCGATGATACCAATGACAATGGAGGGGATTCCCTGCAATATCTCGATGGACAATCTCGTAAAGTACACGAGCCTTCCCTTTCTGTATTCCGAAAGGAAAATGCCGGTAAAGACACCGAGAGGAACAGAAAAGAGAGTTGAGATAATAACCAGAATAAACGTTCCTATGATCGCGTTCAGAATTCCTCCACCGGTCTCACCTACAGGTTTGGGAAGCTGGGTCAGAAAGGTCCAGTTGACAACAGAAATGCCCTTACTGGTAATGAAGAAGAGGATAAAAAACATAGGAAGGATGGAACTGAAAGAAAAAAGTATGATGACGGTTTTGAATAGCTTGTCTACTAAAATTCTTCTCCGAATCGTGCCTTCTCTCATTTTACGCCCCTACCCCCATCCGGCGGATGATGATTTTGCCAATGACGTTTATAACAGTGGTGACAATGAAGAGGACGAGTCCCAACTCGATCAGACTCGCGAGGTAGAGACTTCCCGTAGCTTCTGTGAATTCATTGGCAATGACACTCGCCAAAGTATTGCCAGGGCTGAAAATACTGGTCGGAATAAAATTTGAATTGCCGATGACCATTGTAACGGCCATTGTTTCTCCAAGGGCTCTTCCCAGTGCGAGAAGGATACCTGCAAATATGCCGGAATAGGCGTAAGGAAGGGTTACCTTCCGTATAACCTCGAATCTGGTTGCCCCGAACGAAAGGGCCGCTTCCTTGAGATCGGAAGGGACGAGGCTGATCACTTCTCTGCCAATGGAAGCTGAATAGGGTATAATCATGACTGAAAGAACCAGAGATGCGGTAAATATCCCCACCCCATAAGGTGCTACACCCAGTTTGGTCTCCAGCGCCCTTATGACGGGAGTCAGAAGGAATAGTCCACAAAATCCATAAATCACCGAAGGAATGCCTGCCAGCAGTTCAATAATACTTTTTATAAACATCGATGCTGCACCATGTCTGAAATACTCACCCAAAAAGATGGAGATGGGTAGGGAGAAGAGGATCGAAATGATAAGGGCTAAAAAGGAAGTAGCAAGAGTGCCGACGAGAAAGGGAAGAGCTCCGAATTCGGCCTTTACCGGATCCCATGTCGTCCGAGCGAGAAATCTCGCACCGAAATTTCGAATGGCTGGAAGGGAAGAAAACAATAGCGAGAAGAAGATAGCCATAAGGAGAATCAGCACACAGATGGCTGCAAGATAAAGTATTTTGCGAAAGGAAGATTCTGACAGAACGAATTTATGCTGATTCACCGTTTTTGCATCGACCTTTAAAGCCAGAACATCTGCGATACTATGATCGGCCATTGTGTCCACCTCTCTGGTTAAAACGCCAGAAAAAAGGCAGGGTGGAACAAATTCCACCCTGCATCCTGTAACATTACCTCATTAATGGTTTTTCTTTGTAAGAAATGGATCTGATCAATTTTTCAGCCTTTTCCACACCCCTCTTTGAAAGTGGAGAATAATGGAGGGGTTCAGCATGCTTTTGTCCCTCATGCGTCATCCACCAGAGCATTTTAACGAGTTCCCTTGCCTTCTCCTCGGACCTGTCTCCGTAATTCTGCTCTTTGTAGACTAAAATCCAGGTAAAGCCGCTTATGGGGTAACCCTCTGCAGCATCTGTATCGGTCAGGCTTACCCTCATGTCATCCGGCAAATCGGTATTTGCAGCAAGGCTTGTGGAGGCGATCGTGGCAGTCACAAAATTACCTTTTTTATTTTTCACCGTGCCATAGGGCATCTTGTTCTGGAGAGCATAGATTAGCTCAACATAGCCAATGCTTGCGGGTGTCTGTTGCACCAAACCTGCAACTCCAGGGTTCCCTTTTCCGCCCAAGCCTGTTGGCCAGTTCAATGAAGTTCCTGCCCCAACCTTTTCCTTCCACTCCGCGCTCACTTTGCTCAAGTAATCGCTAAAGATGAAGGTCGTCCCGCTGCCATCAGACCGGTGCACCACCGTGATGTTCATATCAGGAAGCTTCGTCCCCGGATTGATTGCGGAGATACGACGATCATTCCACTTGCCTATTTTTCCGAGGAAGATGTCAGCAATGACATCCGGCGTAAATCTTAATTGCGGGTTTCCCGAGAGATTATAAGTTACAACTACCGCACCCGCGCAGGTTGGGATATGAAGGATCGGTGCCGATGCCTCTGCCAGGTCTTTGTCGCTCATAATTGCATCTGATCCTCCGAAGTCCACGGTTTTATTGATCAGCTGCCGTATCCCTCCCCCTGAACCGATCGCTTGATAGTTCACCTTCACTCCGTACTCTTTGTTATAGACATCAAACATTTTTGAATAGATGGGATATGGAAATGTAGCGCCAGCTCCTATGATCTCTACCTCTTTCGCTATTCCTTTATTCCCAAGAAATATAAGAATTGATAGGACTGTGATGAAACACAAAACTCGATTCATTCGTAACGCAAATACTTTTCTCTCCATTTTTTGACCTCCAATTTAATTTAATTTACTTCTTTTCCATGGTTCTAGTTTAACCCTTGAATGTGACAGAATAATGTCAAGAATGTGGATTTTTGGTGACAATCGAACTTTTTTATGGATGCTGAAGAATGGAGGGAAAATGAATTGGAATCTGTGAGATTGTCAATCTTTATGAGTGGAAGAGATGTTCTTTGGATTCTTTGGCAAGGTGAAATAGAAGGTGGAACCTTTACCGAGTTGGCTCTCTGCCCAGACCTTTCCGCCGTGGGCCTGAATGATGTGCTTGACGATAGAGAGACCGAGCCCTGTTCCGCCCAATTCCTGAGACCGCCCTTTATCCACCCTGTAGAAACGCTCAAATATTCTGGGCAGGTCTTCTCTCGGAATCCCAATGCCATCGTCTTGAACCGAAATCAAAACCTCTTCTTGATTCTTTTCGCTAGCCGAGAGTGACACTCTTCCTCCCTCAGGAGTATATTTGATCGCATTATCCAGTAGATTGACAAAAACCTGTTCTAAATAGTTCCTGTCAGCCTCAACGACAAGAGACGGGGGGCTCTCATTTTTAAAAATCGATAGGTTCTTTTTAGTAGCTGCATCTTTGACAAAATCCAATACATCATCGATCAAGTCGGCAAGCGAAAGGGGTTCCAAATTCAGACGAAGTTCTTTTGATTCGACCTTTGAGAGCATCAGGAGATCCTCGACAATCTTCGTTAAGCGATCGGTGTGCTTTTTAATGACTTGAACGAACTGAGAAGCAACCTCCTCCTTCAGGGCTCCCTCCAAAAGCGTCTCCGAATATCCCTTGATGGTGGTGAGGGGAGTTCGCAATTCATGTGAAACATTGGCCACGAAATCCTGCCGAATTTTTTCTAACTCCTTTAGTCGGGTGATATCGTGAAAAACCACAATAGCTCCTCTGATCCCTTCATCCCCTTTATCCATCCCTTCAGGAGAAGGATAAATGCTTACGACATTCACTTCGAATGTTCTCCCACCAGGTGATGGAAGCGTCAATTCAAAGGCTCTGCCTTTTCCATCCTGCATGGCTCCTCGGATCGCCTCTTCCATTTCCGTATTCCGGACGATTTCAAGAGATGTTTTACCGGAAACATCGGTAGATATTGAGAGAAGCTCCCTGAAGGCGTCATTTATCATAAGAATTCTGCCCCTTTCATCGACGACGAGAACGCCTTCTCCCATTCCTTTCAAAATGGCTTGAAGATAATCCTTCTCTTTGGAGATTTCTTCTATCTTTGCCCTCAATCGCACACCGATATCCCTTATTGCTTTTGAGAGCTTTCCAAGTTCGTCATCGGAATAGGCATAGGCCTGGCGGTCCGTACTATCAGAGGCCAGGTGTATGGCGGCATTGGTCATTTCGAGAATCGGTCGGGTTAGAAACCTAACAAAAAGATAGGCGAGAGGAATGACGAGAACAAGGGTAAGTAGAGCGGAGGAAATCAACGATATTTTATGAAAATAAAATATAAAGCCTTGAATGATGAGAAAAAGTAGAAGGAGGAAGATAATCAAAACCATCCATTTCCACTGAAGTTTCATTCCTTCTCCTCTCGAAATCTGTACCCCATTCCTCGGATGGTCTCAATATAATCCCCGGAAGAGCCAAGCTTTTCCCTCAATCGCCGGATATGGGTATCCACCGTTCTTGCATATCCTTCATATGTATATCCCCATACTTTGTCCAGAAGGTGCTCACGGGTCTGAACTCTTCCTCTTTTAGATGCCAACTCAACAAGAAGTTTGAATTCAGTGGACGTCAACTGAATGGGATTTTGTTTGATGGTCACACGGTGCCGGTCGAGATCGATCATGAGGTCACCGATCTGAATTATTTTCTCACCCTCTTGAGGAACTTCCTTTCTGCGGAGGATAGCCTTCACCCTTAGTACCAGTTCACGCGGACTGAAGGGCTTTGTGACATAATCATCTGCGCCTAATTCAAATCCTATCAATCGGTCTATTTCTTCTGTTTTCGCGGTCAGCATAAGGATAGGGATCGATTGAGTGCTTGGATTTGACTTGAGTGCTCTGCAGATATCCTTCCCGTCCATTTCTGGAAGCATCAGGTCCAAAATGATGAGGCTTGGTTTCTCCTTTCTTGCCAGTTCCAGTCCCGAAGGACCATCCAGAGCTTTGATCACAGGAAAACCAGACTGCTTCAGATGATACTCAATCAAATCAACGATATCCTTTTCGTCCTCAACAACAAGTATGGGTTTCATATCAGTTTCATCTTCTCACTGTTATAAATCATAATTTGTTGCGAATTTAAAATCAAAAGAATTTTTGTGAATATTATCTTAAGACCAGGAGGCGATTTTAGGAATTTTTCAAAGTAATGTGTCAGATTCAACGAGACTGGATTGAGATGAAGTGATCTCCTCATGTGAGGTGAACCGCTGGAGAAGAGTTTGCTTCAGGCTGTCTACTTTTTGCTTTTCCTCAATTTTTTCTCCCCAAGTATCCTGGACATAGAATACATCGACAATACGGTTTCCCAATGTTGATATCCTTGCAAAATGAATATCACATCCGTGGTCGGTCAATGCCTGTGTAATCTCATAAAGAATGCCGAGACGATCCTCACCCGTTGCTTCAACAATGGTGTAAAAGTCGGAATCCTGATTATTAATTTTAACCTCTGCAGAGACTTTAGGGATGACTTTTTTCCGGATGGAGTTCGATCCTTTCCCTCTCGCAAGAAGATCCTTTAACAAAACCTTTCCGCTCAGGATTTCCCCCAAATCTTTTCTGAATTGCTGAAGGCACTGCTCTATGTCCTTTGTCCAGTTTTCCACCCAGAAAGTGTCAAGGGCAATTCCGTTTTCCCATGTATGGATCTGTGCCTCAATGATATTTAGACGGTTCGAAAACATCGAACCAGCAATTTTAGAAAAGATTCCATAACGATCTTTTGTACATACCGTCACTTTAGCCTGGATCTCTTTTTCAATCTCCCACTCTATAAGAAGAAGTTCCTTCTCGATATTACGGGCCATCTCAACGTGACGAACGATCTCTTCTAATGAAAAGGACGATAGATATCGATCCGGGAGATGCTCAGCATATTCAGAAACAACACTCTCAGGCAGAGATTCTCTCAATCTTGTGATTATTTCATCCCTTTTAAGGAGCATCACCATATTTTCTTTTTTTTCCAAGAGATGAGAGGTTCTCAAAAAGAGCTCCGTGAGAAGAGTGTCCTTCCATGAAGTCCAAGCCTCAGGACCCACTGCCTTGATGTCTGCAAAGCTCAAAAGGTAGAGTAACTTCAATCGATTTGAAGTTTTTACTTGGTTGGCAAAACGAAGGATGGCCTGTTCATCATGGAGGTCTCTGCGAAAAGCAGTCTCGATCATGATGAGGTGGTGAGTTACCAAGAAATGGACCAACTCTTTCTCTTCATCTGAAAGTCCGATTCGATCTCCAATCGCTTTAGCCATTTCGGCACCGATAAGAGAATGATCTCCCTCTCTTCCTTTTCCTATGTCGTGGAGAAGGGCTGTCAGAAAGAGAATCTCAGGTTTTTCAATCTCACTGATCAGGGAGGTCAGCAGAGGACAATCGGTTTGGTAAAAACCTTCTCTCAACTTGACAAGTTCTTCCACAGCCAGAATAGAATGAATATCCACAGGATGGACATGGTAGAGGTCATAATGCACTCTTCCCTCAATCTCAGAGAATTCGGGTATGTACCGCGACAGGAATCCAAGCTCGTGCATCTTTCTCAGTATCGTCTCAACCCTTTCTCCTTTCCTGAGAATTGAAAGAAAGGTCTGATTGACCCTCTCCGAAAGTCTGAAGCGATCATCAATGAAGGGGAGTGCCTCCAACACCGCTTCTTCCACACGGAACCCCACCTTGGCTTTGTAAGTCTGACAGTATTCAAAGAGGGTCATCAATTGTGTTGGATCTTTCTTGAAGATCATGGGCTCATGGAAATAGATTTCTCCATAGGCCATTCTGAAGTTTTTATCGATCTTTCTTCGGTTGAAGAATAAGAAGGTTTTTTTGGAATAGGAGGGTTCATATAGGATGTGGTCGAGGACATTATTTGCAAAGTTTGAGATCCTCTGGGTGGAAAGATGATACTGCCTCATCATCTCCTCAATTCCTTTTGAACCTTTAGAAAAACCAAGCAATGGTGCAATCTTTTCTTGTAATTCAAAAGAGAAATCTTCTTGTTTTCTATCGCTGAGCCAATGAAGCTGGTTTCTGACTGTCCAGAGAAATTCGAGGCTCTTGTCCAGCATCCGGGAGTGGTCGGGGAATAGGATGGAATCCCAACGATCTGTCTTGTATTTCGCCCTGATGATCCATCGACCGATCTGGAAGTCCCTCAACCCTCCTTTTCCTTCTTTGATATTGGGCTCTAAGGTATAAGCAGGATCTTCATATTTCTGATGGCGAAGGTGAACGTCCTTGGCTAAAGCCTCGGCGAATTTTCTCACCTTGCGATGAAGGATTTTTCTAGTGAAGAGACCATACAAACTCCGGAAGAATTCATATTCCCCATCAAGGTAACGTCCATCGATCAGGCTTGTCTTCACATGCAAATCTGATTGCGCCATTTTCAGGCATTCGTTGATGGACCTGGAACTGCAGCTGACATCCAATCCTAAATCCCAAAGGGGGTAGAGGATCTTTTCAACCAAAGGAGGAAGCTTTTCTTTCTGGGAAGAGGAATAGAGGAGGAGAAGATCAATATCTGAAAAAGGGGCCAAATCCGTCTTTCCATATCCACCCAACGCCATAAGGCAGACCGATGGGGATGGGATCTGCGATTGTGCCTTTTGGAAGGATTTTCTCACAATACTGTCCATCATTTCAGAATGTTGACGAAAGAATTCCTTAGGGGAGGAGAGGAGGTCAGAGGTCCGGGTAAGCTGGTTTTTGGCCTCCAGGAGCCCGTTTTTCGTGATGCCTAACTGAACCTCCCCCTCTAAAAGGGGGAGGTTCGGAGTAAAGGTACTCATATCTTTTCCATCATGTCGGCTTCAAGCATTCAGCCGACAATCCCGTCAGATTGCATCTTTTCCACGTTCTCCAGTTCGGATCCGAATCACCTCATCAACGGATGAGAGAAAGATCTTCCCATCCCCGATCTTTCCTGTTTTTGCAGCCCGCTCAATGTTTTCAATGACCTGGGGAACCATTTCGTCAGTCGTGATGAGCTCGATCTTAACCTTCGGAAGGAAATCAATCTTATATTCGGCTCCCCGATAGACTTCGGTATGCCCTTTTTGTCTTCCGAATCCCTTCACCTCGGTGACCGTCATTCCCTGAATACCAATTTTGGTTAATGCATTCTTCACTTCATCCAGCTTGAATGGTTTGATAATTGCTTCGATCTTTTTCATTGCACCTCCGCTTCCCCCTCACCCTTCCCCTCTCCCCTCGGGGGAGAGGGATGGGGTGAGGGGAGTATTTCAAAAAGAATACCCTGCTTCACCATGTTGACTTAAATCAAGACCATTCACTTCGTGCTCTTCGCTTATTCTTAAACCCATCGTCCAGTCGAGCACCTTCAGTATGATCAAGGTCATCACAAAAGAATAAACCCATGCAGTAAACACACTGAGTGCCTGGATGCCCACAAGCGAAGGATTGCCGAAAAATAGGCCGTCGTTTCCCGCAGAATTAATTGCCTTCGATGCAAATAGCCCTGTGGCTAATGCTCCCCATGTGCCACCCACTCCGTGAACGCCCACGACATCGAGGGAGTCATCGTATCCGAGCTTAGATTTCAAGTTAATGGCAAAATAACATGCGACGCCTGCACCAAATCCAATGATGATGGCTGGCAGAGGCCCAACAAAACCCGATGCAGGGGTGATTGCCACAAGCCCTGCTACTGCACCTGATGCAGCGCCGAGAACAGTTGGGTTACCTCGATATGCCCATTCCGCCATCATCCATGAGAGGGCTGCAGCAGCTGTTGAAATATGCGTCACCACGAAGGCAGAGGTTGCCAGAGAACCGGATGCAACCGCACTTCCACCATTAAAGCCAAACCAGCCAAACCAGAGAAGTGCTGCTCCCAAAAGTGTCATGGTCAGGTTGTGGGGAGGCATAGGTTCGTCACCGTACCCCTTTCTCTTGCCGACCACGAGGGTTGCTGCCAGTGCGGCAATTCCAGAGCTGATATGAACAACAAGTCCTCCCGCAAAATCAAGAGCACCGAGATTTCTGATCCAGCCACCCACCCCCCAGACCCAGTGCGCAAGAGGATCGTAGACAAATGTTGCCCAGAGGATGAGAAAGATGAGATAGGTCTTGAATTTAAATCTTTCAGCAAATGCGCCGGTGATCAGTGCAGGCGTGATCACGGCAAACATCATCTGAAAGATCATAAATGCCTGATGTGGGACAGTGGCTGCATAATCGGGATTTGGGTCAAGACCTACACCCCTGAGCCCGATCCAGCCGAGACTTCCTATGATGTGGCCAATATCAGGACCAAAGGCAAGACTATACCCGTAGAGAACCCACTGGATGGTGATGACTCCGAGAGCGATAAAGCTTTGCATGATCGTGCCCAAGACATTTTTCGATCTGACCATGCCGCCATAAAAGAGGGCAAGCCCAGGCGTCATCAGCATGACTAAGGCAGAAGAGATGAGGATCCAGGAAGTATCCCCAGAATCCACCTTTGATGGTGATGGAGATGCTGCTTCCGCAAACACAGTCCCAGCCATTAAAAAAATGAGCATCAACAATAGAATCGAAATCTTTTTCATCTCGTTCTCCTTTTTTTAACACTCCTTCTTATTTCAAAATTAGGCAGCAAATTATATGCCATCGGATAATAATTGATGTGAGTCAGTGGTTATTTTAAAATTCATTGAAATCACTTAGAATTTTTTTTGATACGAAAAGAGTTGCCATCTGCGAAAGGCATTGAGATTGAAAATGATTGGCGGGTTTTAAGCAGGTTGTTTAAAAAGAAGCATAAAATCAAAAAATTGACAAACGGAGCCCATTTTCGTAGATTTATGAAAAAGGGAAGGGGATTGTCCCAGATCAGTTCGGAGAAATTTAGTTCGGAGATCGGAGATTTTTTTCTACTCCGAACTACGAACTCCGAACTAAATTACTAAATGGAATCGGGATTGTCCCCGATGAAAGGCAGGGGAGATTTTATGGAGATAGAGAAATTCTTAGAGTTAACGAAGAAGTTAGACAAGAAAAAGAAGGGGAAACAGGAGGAATTGGAAAAGCTCAAGAGACTCTTTGAGCGATTCCATCTTTTGAATCGAAATTATTTGGATAAAGAGACCTTCGAAAAGGCTCAAGAGTCTATCTCATCCATAGCGGAAGCGATTGTCAATACGATTCAATACCTGGATGCTGAAATCGCAAGGCTGAGAAGCAAACGGCTAAAGCTCCCCTTTGAAAATGTAACACTCAGTGAGATGCAGAAAGTCCAAAATAAAAACGAGATGTTGATCAGGGAGTATTTGGCTGGTTTTCAAAAATAGAATTATCTTTTCAGGGAGGGATAAATATGAAAAGGCATCTTTTCTTCATCCTTGTTTTCTTTTGTTTGTTTACGTTGGTTACCTCTATGGTTGAGGCTGCGACAAAAGAGGTGTTCGTTGTCACCTCCTTTCCGAAAGAGCTCTTCGAAACCTATAAGAAGGCCTTTGAAACGAAATATCCCGGGGTGACAGTTGTCGTCAAACAGAAACAGACCTCAGAAGGGGTGACCTATATTCGGGAGACCACTGAAACAAAGGGGGACGGAAACAATAGGGGGACGTTGATGAAAACAATCACTTTACATCCCTTGGTAATTGTGGTAGAAGGTTTTTATGCCTCGGCAAGCGAGATTAGACGCACCTGGGATACTTC
>Ga0299912_10002257_pt1 | contig 15801 bp, 10 predicted proteins | sample RVTome_2_FD_207667 | JGI IMG/M metagenome (GOLD analysis project Ga0299912, IMG submission 207667) | Soil microbial communities from uranium-contaminated site in the Upper Colorado River Basin, Wyoming, United States - RVT95D214 (version 2) ... | reverse complement strand
GATCTTCCTGTCGGTCCAGTCGGCGTTCACCCTCTTGCGTAAGCCCGCCCTGACCTGGTCCGCCGTCGTCCTCCTGGCCGCCACGAACGCCCTCTCCGTCTGGCCCATTCGCATGGTCTCCGAGCACCTCGCCCTGGGGAAGCTCGCCGCGCGCGGGCGCAGTTTCGAGAAACTTGGGCGCGAGAACCCTCCCGCATGGCTTGGCGCGCCTAACCTCGGCATCTTCTTCTTCTACGAGGGCTGGAAGCCGGAGGCTCCCCCGTCCCTCGAAGTGCGCTCGTCCCTGGCGGCGTTCCTGGGCGAGATCGCGCATCCCTTCCAGGGGCCGATCGACGCGATCGCCGGCTACCTGAACGCGCACAAGCGCCCCGGCGATCGCTTCTTCGTGACCTACGGCGCCTACCCCATCGCCTTCCATACGGGGCTCGTCCCCGCCCAGTACGATCCGCGCGCGCGAGCGCCTCGATGGGTCTGCATCCGCACCGTGACCCCTCTGCGAAACATCTTCCACGACGATCGGGAGGAGGTGAAGCAGTGGGCCATGCAGGGGCGCTACGAAGAGATCGTCCTGGACGCCGTGGATACTCAGTACCAGAACCGCGAGGAGCCGGATCTCCACCTCTTCCGCACGGCCCGCGAGGGCCCGAGGGTGAAGCTTCTCAGGCAAATCGATTGAGGTCAGGGCGACTTCAGGAAATAGGCCATGGCATGATCGATCGGGGGCGAGTGGAGCGTGTCTGCAAACCTGTGCCAGGAATCGATCTCCATCTGGGGCATCGGCTGGCTCCGGTACACCACCCCGTTGGTGAACACGATCGCCGCGGAGAGCGCCGCCACCGCGGAAATGAGAAGGACGGCGAGGCGCACCCGGCGTCCCAAGGGGCGTGCGCCGCGCGCGAAGAACACCCCAGAGGGAGCCACGAGGGGCAGGAGATAGGAACCCTTCGCCGCGACCATCGACGGCGCGCGCCAGGTGAAGACCACGAAAGCGGCCACCCCTACGAGAAACATGACGACAAGGGGGGCGTCGGGCGATCTTCCGTGGCTGCGCAGCGTCCCCACGGCCGCGGCGATGAAGCCCCCGAGCATGACGAGGGTCGGGACAACCCCCGCCAACCCGAGGAGAGGCCCGGTGAGCACGCCGTCCCGATGAAAACCGAGGGGGATGCGGTTCGCGTAGGCATCGTACCAAGTCGAGGCATACAAGAGCCCCCAGAGATTCGTCATTTCCTGATTGCGGGTCATCGCGCTGGGCCACTGGTAAGGTGCATGAAAGATGGATGGACGGAGGAGACACGCGGGCTCAAAGGTCAGGTAATCGGAGATCCGGCGCTCCCTCAGCACGAACTGCTGTTCAATTGATCGCATCGGCTCCCGTTCCCGAGTCATCGGAAAAGGGGTTCCGGCCAGCCGGATATTGCGGAGGTAAACCGGCCCGGCGAGGAGAGTCCCGGTGAGGACCAGGAGCGCCAGAGCGCGGAGCATGCGACGGTCGAAATCGCGACGCAGAAAAGGGACGAAGGCGGCGCCCGCAACGAACACGCCCGTGAACTTCGCCGTCAGAGCTAAGGCGGCCAGCGCCCCGGTGACGATCGCCCTGCGCACGTCCCTCGGATGGCGCTGGAGCGCGAGGAGAGGGAGCAACGCCAGGGCCGCCACCCCCGCGGCGAACGATTCGTTGCCGATCGACACGGCCGATATCTGCGCGGAGGGAAGGAAAAGCACGAGGGCCATGGCCACCCAGGCCGTTCCCGATCCGGCACCAAGGCGGATGGAGATCAGAAAGGTCACCAGACCCGCCGCGAGGGTTGTGACCGCCCCGATCGCCTTCAGCCCCACGGCCACCCCATGAGGGCCGAGGGGCTCAAGGATATGCCAGACCGCGGCGGCGATCAGGTAGTAAAGTGGCGGGTGGAAGGTGGACCACCCCTCATAAGGCTGGGGAAACCTCCCCTCCTTGAGGATTGTCCAGATGTAGCCGGCGTGGCCTAACACGTCGAAGCCGTTCAGGGCCGGGAGGGTCCAGATGTTCCACGCACGTTGGACAGCAGCGGCCACGATCAACGCCGCCGCCGCCCCCACGGTACCCCGCCGTCGGACGAGGCGCCCGTGCGCTTTCATGGCGTTACCATGATCGAACTCCGGGTTTGTCTGCGAAGGGAGACCTATAGACGAGACTTCGGTACCATAGCACATCGAAGTGCGGAGGCCTCAACGCCCCTCACACGGCGTTTGGGACGCTGGGGATTCGGGTCGAATGCTCATCCCCGGCCTCCTTCGACCATCAGACTTTCATCCGCGGGTCCTCCGGCATGAATTCCTCGCAACCCTCCGTGCGCGATGAAGGCGTTCTTCAGCGACATCGGACCTGCACCTCCGGGGGATCCCGGGGCCCGTCGCCAACCCTGATCTTCCTCGCGGCCGCCTCGCTCCTTCTCCTGGCGTCCACGGCCGGCCTGCCGATCCCGCGCTACAACATGGCCTGGGGAGAGTTCAGCCACCGGTTGAGCCTGGACCCTGCCCCGCCGCTCATCCTCGGTCCCGCGCGTCTCTTCGTGATTGTTGGTGCGGGCTTCCTTGTTCTCTTGATGGTTCTGCGGTCTCTCCTCCTTCTCGGCAGAACCCTGGGCCGAGGCTTTGCGATCTTCGCAACCCTCGTATTTACGGCCTCGCTTTCAACCCTGATTCCGCTCCCACGGCTTGGTGTCACGGATGGCGCGACGTACCTCTACGCGATTCGATTCATCAGTGTGAGTCTCCTCGTGATAGGCGGCGGGATCGCGTTGGGGCAGGCGTGTCCCTCCGCGCTCGCGAGACGAGCGCGCCTTCTTCTCGATCGCATAGGCGCCCCTCGGTGCATGTTCGCCGCCTGCGGCATCATGACCCTGGCGCTGCTCGGAGTAAGCGCGTTGCGCTTGGACGCCATCCCCCATGCCATGGACGAGGTCATGCAGGTTTTCCAGGCCAAGATCTTTGCCTCCGGCCACCTGTGGATAACGCCTCCATCCTCTACGGATCTGATTTCGCACTTCGGTCTCATCCACGATGGAGGGAAGTGGCGTTGTATGTGGCCGCCGGGCAACGCCCTCGCGATGGCGCCCTTCGTGGCCGCGGGCGCCCTTTGGCTCTATCCACCCATTCTCTCCTCTCTCACGCTGGCTGCCATCTTTGTGTTTGTGTCGCGTACCGACGATCGGAACACGGCTCTGCTCGCGGTGCTCCTTCTCGTGACCTCACCGTGGTTTTGGTCCATCGGATCGAGTTACATGTCCCATGTCCCCTCGGCCCTTTGGCTGAGCGCTTTTCTCATGTGCCTGGTTCGGGCGCGGGAGGGCAACCTGCCGGCCTGCGCGGCCGCGGGCCTCTGCTTGGGCGCGGCGGCGGCCACCCGGGAGGCCGACGCGTTATTTCTCTCGGCACCCTTCGGCGTGTTATGGGCACTGGACGTCCTCGATTCGAACAAGCGGCGGGACTGGTTGCGTCGGTCGGCGGCGATGGCGTTGGGACTGGTCCCCGGCCTCGGATTCTTGCTCGGGACCAACTGGTTGGAGAACGGTGCTCCCTTCGTGTTCGGACACGAAATCGTGTTTAAAGGTCGTTACGGGTTTGGGCTTGGCGCGCAATCGCCCGGGATCCGAATGGATCCCTTCGCCGCCCCCGTCCACACATTTCTGGCGGGATGGTTGAACCTGAGGGGGCTCTTGACCGATCTGCAGGTCGTGCTCTTCGGTCTCGGTATACCCTCCCTCGCCCTCCCCGCCTTCGCACTCATCGGGCAGTCCAGGGACAGGATGGTCCTCACAGGAATGGCGGCGATCGTGCTCTTTCTCGGTATGTATCTCTTCTTCCCGCTGGATATGACGATGTTCGGCCCCCGTTACGCCTACGGTGCCCTTCCCTTGTTCGCATGGCTCGGCGCCCGCGGACTCTCCGCCGTTCACCGTCGCGCCCTCGCCGCAGGGAGCAGGCGGGCGCTTGGCGGGATGCTCGCCGTGGGCATCCTCATCGCGTGGGGGCACGCGATCCCCGGCGCCCTTGCCTCCTTTCATCCATCCTTCGCCGGCGTCGATCGGAGCCTTGAACGGGCCCTCGAGACACGAGGGATTGATCGGGCGATCGTGTGGGTCCTCCGGGACCCGCGCGATCTGCGTGGGAATCCCTTTCTCTACACGTCGGCCTTCCGACTGGCCGACCCCGATCTGTCCGGAATCATCCCCGTCCATGAGGGGGAAGCCACCTCGAGCGATGCGGCGCTGCTACTCTTTCCCGATCGCCCCGTGTACGCCTGGCTCGCGGTGTACGAGGGGACCTTCGTGCGCCCCCGGCTCATTGCTTCGATCCTCGTGCGTCTTCATCGTCCGGGGGAGCCGGGGTATCAACGGGATCACGAGACCTCGCTCCTTCGGGCCCTTCAAGCCGCACAAGCCTCCCTGGCCGGTGGAGTCGGCAGGTCGGAGCTTTGGAACGCGCTCGGAGCGCTGGCGGGGATCGGCGAGGACCCGCGCGCCGCCCGTTCTTTCTTCGGCCGCGCCATTGCGCTCGCGCCCGGTGATCCGAACCCCTGGATCAACCTCGCATTGCTCGAGCGGGTCGCCGGGAACCTGGAGCCGGCCCGCGCGGCGGCGCGCAGCGCTCGGCGCCTGGGCGCCCCGCTTCCCCCGCCCCTCCTGTCGCTCCTGCCCGACACACCCGGACCTCCGGCGAACGGAGGCCCCTGAAAAGACAGCGGCCGGGGAGGGCTTCCCCGGCCGTGCATCCCCCTCTTGTTCTCGTTCACGGTTTTCCCTGCTCGATCACCGTTCCGAACAGGCGGTTCAGGTGAACCAGGCCACCGGTCTGGACGGCCCGAAGGAAGGTCTTGACGAGCAGCGGGTCGAAGGCCGTTCCGGCGACGCGCTTGAGCTCGAACTGGACGGACCGGTCACTGTAGGCGTTCCGGTAAGCACGCCCCTGCGTCATGCCGTCGTAGGCGTTCGCCAGCGCCACGATGCGGGCGGAGAGCGGGATCTCTTCGCCCTTGAGCCCGTCGGGGTACCCCTTCCCATCGTATCGTTCGTGGTGCCAGCGGATAATGGCCCGAATCGTGGGCGCCACGTCGAGCGGCTCCAGGATCTCGATCCCCCGCTGCGGGTGCTTTCGCAAGATCTCCCGCTGATTCTCCGTCAGCTTGTCTTCCTGGAGATCGGACGGGAGCCCCAGCCCCATGCGTCCGATGTCGTGGAGCAACGTGCCCACCTGCAGATTCTCCCTTTCCTCCGGTGGAAAACCGAACTTCTCCGCAATGAGCATCGAGTAGAAGGTCACCCGGTTCACGTGGGAGAAGATCTGGGGATCCTTGTCCTGCATCGCCAGCGAGAACACCCGCACGAAGTCCAGGAACGAAATGTCCTCCTTGCGGTAACGTCGGTTCACGAAGGCGGTGAGCGTCTCGCAGATGTCCGCGTCGGCGGGGAAAAGCGACTTGAACTTATCGCGCAAGCGGCGCCGCGTGATTGCGCGCTTCACCAGCACGTTGATCTCGACCAGGTTGAAGGGCTTCGCGATGTGGTCGAAGGCGCCCAACTGGAGAGCCTTGGAAAGCGTTTCGAGAGTTCCGACCCCCGTGATGATAATCGCCTCGATCTCGGGGTTGAACTCCTTGATGGCGACCAGCGTGTCGATCCCGCCCATGCCCGGCATATGGAGGTCGAGCGTCACCAGATCAATGTCGGGATGCTCTTTCAGTAAGGGGATCGCCGTCAGCCCGCTGTCCGCGGTAAAGCACTCGTAGCGAGGCTTCAGAATCATCTTGAGCGACTCGCGCGGACCGTACTCATCGTCGACGATTAGAATCTTGCCGTGCTGCTCCATTTCTCCTCCATCGGGCGTGCGCCCGCCCTTCGACGCAGCCCCAGGCGTCCTTCTTCCGTCTGGTCAGAGCAAGTCTCGTACCAAGACGTCCCTTTCCTTACCTGCTACTCACCTTGCCGGAATCCATCAGGTTTTCCCCGAGGAGGAATCGGAGCACCCCTCTTGGATCGGACAATTTTGTACGCAAAGAACAAAGAAGGGACGCCGGGGGAACGGCCGGATCACGGAGAGAGAACGTCGAGGCTACTTCTCTTCGACCCAAACGCTGCCGCGGGAGAGCCCGGGGACCGGCTGGTCGGGGCCCATCGGTGCGGGCGCGGGGACCCCCTCGGGGGCAGGCCGGGCGGGTTCTTCCTGCTCCGCGCGGCGGCGGCTCCCGAACCGGTCGATGTACGTGTAGACGACCGGGATCACGACAAGGGTCAGGAGCGTCGAGGTGATCAATCCACCGATGATCGCGATGGCCATCGGGGACCTGAACTCGGCGTTGGCCGTTTGACCCAGCGCCGTGGGAAGCATGCCGAAGATCATCGCGAGGCTCGTCATGAGGATCGGGCGCAACCGCACGCGGCCCGCTTCGAGGATTGCCTGACGCAGCGCGAGTCCCCTGGCCCGCAACGTGTTCGTGTAGTCCACGAGCAAGATGCCGTTTTTCGTCACGAGCCCCATGAGCATGACCACGCCGATCATCGGCGACATGCCGAGGTTCTTCCCAGAGAAGAAGAGTGCCATGAACGCGCCCACGATCGCGAGCGGGAGGGAGAGCATGATCGTGAACGGGTGAAGGAACGACTCGAACTGTGCGGCGAGGGTCATGTAGATGAAGAGCACCGCGAGGCCCAGCGCCGCCAGGAGCGCGCTGAACGACTCATCCATTCGCTGCGCTTCCCCTGTAAAGCCCGATATGTAACCGGGCGGGAGGCCCATCGCCCGCACGCCCTTGGCCACGTCCGACACCACGTCGCCCAGCGCGCGGTTGCGGATGTTCGCCGTGATCGAGACCTGTCGCTGACGATTCTCGCGCTCGATCTGCCCGGGGCCGCTCGCGTCCGAGAGCAAGGCGACCTCTTTCAGGTACAGGAGGTTCCCGTTCGCCGAGGAGATGAGCATGTTTTCAAGCAGCGAGGGGACCCTTCGGTCCGCGGGGCGCAAGCGCACGCGGATGTCGTACTCGTCCTTCCCGTCGCGGTAGCGGCTGCGCACCTCTCCTTCTACCGCCGCCCGGAGGCTCCGTGCCGTGGCGGCGACGCCGACGCCCGACGCGGCCGCGCGATCCCGATTGAGCACCACGGTGACCTCGGGCTTGCCGATCTCGAGTGAGGTATCCACATCCACAGCGCCGGGCGTGTGGCGTACCAGCTTGTGCGCCTTCTCGGAGAGCCTCGTCAGGGTCTTCAGGTCGTCGCCGCGGATGTACAGGTTGATCGGGTACTCGCCCGCCCCCTCGGCCCAGGGGATATCCGTGAGAACGTACTTGAGCCCCGCAATCGCGCGGAGCTTCGTGCGGATGTCGTCCTCGATCTCCCACAAGGTCCGCGACCGCTCCGTCTTCTCCTTAAAGAGCGCGCGGACGTTCGCACGGTTTACCTCCTCGGTCACGGGGCCCAGCGCACTTGATCGGCCCACGACGGTGTACATCCGCACGTAATCGGGATCCGCTGCCACTATCCGCTCCACGCGGCGCACCACCTCATCCATCGCGGAAAAGCTCGTCCCCACGGGCATCTCGAGTGAGATGTCGAATTCCCCGCGGTCCTCCTTCGCGATGAACTCGGCCCCCATGAGGCCCGCGAGCACGAGGGCCAGCGCAAAAAGCCCGAGCGCCGAAGCGATGACCGTCTTGCGGTGGTCGAGCGCCCACTGGAGCGCCGTGCGATAGCGCGCATCCACCCGGTCAAAGAAGACCACGAAGCGCCCGAGAATGGGGCGCGCGGCGATCCGGGCGCGGTGATCTGGGTCCACGGGCTTCATGAAGTTGGCCGAGAGCATGGGGTCGAGCGTGAAGGCCACAAACAACGAGACGAGCACCGCGCCCACCACGGTGAGTCCGAACTCCTGGAAGAATTTTCCCACGATGCCCGACATGAAACCGACCGGAAGGAACACGGCCACAATCGTGAACGTGGTGGCCATGACCGCCAGGCCGATCTCCGCCGTCCCCTCCCGTGCGGCCGTGACCGGGTCCTCCCCGCGCTCCATGTGCCTGAAGATGTTCTCTCGCACCACCACCGCGTCGTCGATCAACATGCCAATGGAAAGCGAAAGCGCCATGAGGGTCATCACGTTGATCGTGAAACCCATGACCCACATGAAGAAGAAAGTGGTGATCACGCTGGTGGGAAGCGCCAGACCACTGATGAAGGTGCTGCGCCAATCGAGCATGAAGAAAAAGATCACGGCAACGGCCATCAACGCGCCGTACACGATCGAGAGCCCGACCTCGTGCACCTCTTTCTGCACTCGCTCGGCGGAGTCGATGATCTTGGTCAACGTGTAGTCGGGTGGAAGCGTCTGCTGCAGCCGATCGATGGCTTTGAAGACATTGGCAGCCACCTCCACCGTGTTCGTGCCCGACTGCTTTCGGATTTCGATGGCCACCGCCGGCTTTCCATTGGTACGGGCCGTCTTGCGAATCTCCTTGTAGCCGTCCACCACGGTGCCGATGTCGCGGATCCGGATCTGCCCCCCGCCCTGATCCATCACCACGAGGTTTGCAATCTCGTCCAATGAGCGGAACTCGCCCAGCGTCCGAAGCGTCACCTCACGCGCCCCAGTGGTCACGTGACCGGCGGGAACATTCAGGTTCTCCGATGCCATGAGGCTCAGCACGCGTTCGATCGGGATCCGGCGCGACTGGAGCGCCTGGAGATCCAGGTTCACTTGGATCTCGCGTTCCAGACCGCCCAGGACCTCGACCGAGCCTACCCCTTCGGCGGAGGCGATCGCGGGCTGAATCGTATCCTTCGCAGTGCGGCGGATCTCGTAGGGGCTGCGCTGCGCAGAGATGGTGTACGTGAGCACCGGCGTGTCGGCCGGATCGAAGCGACGGATGACGGGCTCCTCGACGTCCTCGGGGAGATCGCCCCGGATCCCCTGCACCTTCTCGCGCACATCCACCGCAGCGAGCTTGATGTTGGTCTCCAGTAAGAACTCGACCAGCACGGTGGAGAAAGACTCGCGCGACCAGGACTGGACACGCTTCACGCCGTTCACACCGCTCACCGCCTCCTCGATCGGCTTGGTGACCAGCGTTTCAATTTCCTGGGGGCTGGCGCCTGGGTACGGGGTCGTGATGACCACGACGGGGAAGGCAACGTCGGGGAAGAGGTTCAGCCCGAGTTTTCCGAACATCGCGATGAGCCCCAGCACCATGAGCGCCGAGATGACCATCACGGTGAACACGGGACGCCGGATGCTGATGTCGGAAAGGAGCATGGGCCTGCCTTAGGGAGCCGAGGAGGAATCGGCCGGCGCCCGTGGGGCGTCGGCCTCGGGGCCGGTGTCTTCCATGAGGATCGGCGAGCCGTCCTCGAGGATTGTCTGCCCCTTCACGATCAGGCGGTCTCCCGGGCTCACGCCGGTCGCCACGACGTAGGAACGATCGTCCGAACCGTCGAGGGTCACGGCCACCATCCGCGCCTTTGCGCCGGCGGCGAGAAAGACGACCTGCCGCCCGCCGCGATCCAGGAGGGCCTGCTTGGGAATCAACACGACGCCTTCGCGGTGCTCGATCACGAGATTGACCGTGGCGAACATTCCCGGCTTCAGCACCTGCTCCGGGTTATCGATCTCGATCTCCGCCTCCGCACGGCGCGTCCCCTCGGCCAGGCTCGGGGAAAGGCGCGAGAGGACCCCCTTGAAGGTGTGCCCGGCAAGCGCATCCACCGTCACCCGCGCCTCCTGCCCCACGCGCGCCCGCGGGAGGTCCTTCTCTGAGAGACCAACCTTGATCTTCACCCGGGAGAGATTCTTCACCTCGAAGGTGGCCACCGCCTGGCGGTTCCCCATCATCTGGTTGTCCACCATCGTGCCCACGTCCACAAAGCGGGCCGTCACGGTCCCGTCGATCGGTGACGTGATGCGCGTGTCCGCGAGCCGTTCGCGCGCCAGATCCTGCCCCGCCTGGGCTTCCTTGACCCGCCCCGTGCCCGCCTGGGCCCGTGCGCGGGCCGCCTGAAGCGCTTGCATCGATATGATCCGCTCCTTGAAGAGACTCTCCGCCCGCGTGGCGTCGCGCTCGGCCTGCTCACTTTCCGCCCTGGCCTGGAGCAGGAGGCCTTCCAGGCGTTTTACATCCAGCGCATAGTCCACGGGGTCTATCACGGCGAGTGTATCGCCCGCCTTCACCGTGTCGCCGATGTTCTTGGCCACCGAGGCGAGGCGCCCGCGCACCTTGGAAATCACCTGAACGGCCTGGATGGGCTCGATGCTACCGGTGAGGCGCGCCACCGCATCGAGGGCGCCCAGGGAGATCGTCTGGCTTGAAACGGGGACGGCTTCGATGCGCGAAGCCTTTGCGCGATTGGCGGCGGCTTCCTCGCGCTGCGACTTCACCCGGTAGGCGATGAACAGCGCCGCGAGGAGAACCACGGCGACGATCCAAGATCGCTGACGCATAGTGGAACACTCGGTCGCTTGGGGGGGATGTTCTGGCAAGCGTCGGCCCGGGGCCTGCGGACCGAATTCGCTTTTTGGCTTATCGACAGGGGTCGAAGCAAAATATAGCCCGGGTGAACCAGGCCCGAAACCGCCACGTTCCGGCGCGCAGCCCAGGGGAGCCCATCGACCTCTTTCAGAAATCGCGATATGCTCAGACCATGCGCCGCCGCCCGTCCTGTCCCCCTCGAATCCTTGTGACAGTCTCGCTCCCTGGGCGTGCCACGGGGCGACTCGAACGGCTCGGGCCCGTCGCGAACCTGCGTCGGAGCAACCGCGCCCTCGCCGAGGCCCTGGGCTCCCCCCGCTTCCGGAAGATCGAAGGAATTCTCTGCACGATCTCAGACCCCATCGACATGCGCACGCTCTCGGCCGCACCGGCGCTGCGCGTGGTTTCGAGCTTCGGCGTCGGCCTCGATCACGTCGACCTCGAGGCCGCCACGCGCCATGGGGTGCTTGTGTGCCACACGCCCGGCGTCCTCACGGAGGCCACGGCGGACCTCGCCTGGGGGCTCTTGCTGGACGCGGCGCGGCGCATCACGGAGGGAGACCGGCTCGTCCGAGGAGGGGGTTTTGGGGGCTACTCTCCGAGCTTTCAACTCGGGCAGGAGGTCTTCGGGCGCACACTGGGGATCGTAGGTTTCGGGCGAATCGGGCAGGCCGTGGCGCGCCGCGCCCGTGGCTTCGGAATGCGGGTCCTGTACGCATCGCCCCGGCGCGCACCCCGCGCGATCGAGCGGCGGCTGGGCGCAAGGCGGGCATCGCTGGACACCCTTCTTACCCGCGCCGACTTCGTCAGCCTCCACCTGCCCCTGACGCGCCAGACGCGCCATCTGATCGGCGCGCGTGCGCTCTCGCGCATGAAGCCGACGTCTATTCTGGTGAACACGGCGAGGGGCCCCGTCGTGGATGAACGGGCCCTGGTGCACGCGCTCCGCGCGGGAACCATCGCGGCGGCGGGTCTGGACGTGTATGAGCGGGAGCCCCTCCTCACACCGGGTCTCGCGCGTCTTCCCAACGTTGTCCTTGCGCCGCATCTGGGAAGCGCAACGCTGCAGACGAGGAAAGCCATGGCCGATCTGGCGGTCGAGAACCTGATCGCCGCGCTGCGCGGACGTCGTCCGCCCCACCTCGCCAACCCGGATGTCTTCTCGCGCCGGAAGTCGCGTCGTGGGGCACGGTGATCAGTGCACAACGGGCTTGCGTCGCCGGAGGAGGCTGTCGACGAGATGGAAATACAGAAGGATCAAGATGTGCTGGTCGTCCCTCGCAAGGCCCAACACGTACTCACGCCCTTCTTCCAGATTGGGCTGCGAAAGGAGCGTGCCTACAGCCTCGTTGATCGCGTCACGGCGCGATTGCAGAAGGTGCTCGAGGGTGCCCGGACTTCTCGAAAACGCTTCGATGATGCGCTCTTTAGAGAAGAGAAGGTGGTTTCCCTTGAGCCCCTCCTCGATAAGAAACTCCGTGTTCAGGCGCCCGCCTCGTCCGCTCCTGCCCACTTGCACGTTTCTATCCTCATCGAAACGGGTCACCGCTTCTCGGCCGGGGCCCTCCCCCAGGGCCTGCCGCGGCCGACTCAAGTCAAGTATAACGTGCGCGGCCCGCGTGTCCACGTTGTGACCTGGTCGGTCATAAGTCCAATTGAACCTCTGCGTATGAAAACCGTCTAAAACCTATTTCAAAAAGGGCAAAGCAATCTCCCCCTGTCCCCGTCCTTGGCAAGGAGGGGGAACCTGAAGCGATAACCCCGGTGTACTTCTCATGGTTGCTGTATCCTCGGTCAAGGGGTAGCTGGAAAGGTGATATCGGTTCACCCCTTGTGCATCGCGTCCCCCCTTTCCAAGGGAAGACGACAGGGGGGTCTCTTCGAGGAGGCATCTGCAACACACTGCGGTATTTGCGAGCGAGGTTCTAGGAACCTCGGCGCTCGGGAGCGCAGAGAGAGCCCTCGGACGCGCTTTGGCCAAATGGACACACTCCCACCGGGTCGCTCGGTTGCCCGTCCCGGCACGTTACCCTAACATAGGAACGCGACGTCCCGAGAAACCTCGCGGATCAACGCTGGCGTGCGCAGCCTCGGGCGCACCGGCGCGACGCTTCTTCACGGCCATGGAGGTCCGGACCCAATGCCGATCTCGCCCACCCCGAAGGCAGGCGCGGAGATCCTTGATGTCACGCAATGGCGACCGCTCTTCCCGATCACGCGCGAGCTGGTACACCTGAATCACGCAGGGGTCTCCCCCATCTCCAGCCGCGTGGTCGAAGCAATGGGGCACTTCCTCGATCTGAGCGCGCGGACCGGTATCCTGCACTACGCCGAGATGGAGGCGCGCGCCGAGGATGCTCGCGCAAAATTCGCGCGCCTGGTCGGGGCGAGCGTCGAGGAGATCGCGTTCATCAAAAACACCTCGGAGGGGCTGGCGCGTGTGGCCAACGGCCTTCCCTGGAAGACCGGTGACCGAATCGTCACGACGAATCTCGAGTACCCATCCAATGTCTACCCCTGGTGGTACCTCGCGCGACGCGGCGTCGATACGCTGCTCGTGCCGCATCGGGACGGACGCATCCACGTCGAGGACATCGAGGCCGCCCTCGCACCGCCGACGCGTCTTCTCGCCATCAGTTCGGTGGAGTTCGGAAACGGTTTCCGAAACGACCTCGAGACCCTCGGTCGCATGTGCCGCGCGCGAGGGGTCTGGTTCTGCTTGGACGCGATTCAATCGCTCGGCGTTCTGGACCTGGATGTGGAGCGTTGCGCCATCGATTTCCTCGCCGCCGACGCGCACAAGTGGCTCCTGTGCGTGGAAGGAATCGGCGGGCTCTATGTTTCTCGCCGGGTGATGGCGACACTCGATCCGGTAAACGTCGGTTGGAAGTCGGTGGTGAACCGGAGCGACTATTTCAATTACGACCTCCGCTTCCCCGACTCGGCGCTCAAGTACGAGGAGGGAAGCCTGAACCTCTGCGCGCTTTGGGGGCTGGACGCAGCGCTCGGACTCATCCTGGAGGTGGGCGTCCCCGCGATCGAGCGACGGGTTATGACGCTCCTGGATCGCCTCGCGGCGGGGCTCGCGCAACGTGGTGACCGGATGACTAGCTCCCTCGCCCCCGCCGAGCGCTCGGGAATCCTCTGCTTCCGCTCCCGCGAAGGGGGCGAGGATGCGAAGGCCCTCGTCGCGCGCCTCAGACGCGCGGGCTTCATCACGGTGGAGCGGGCCGGAAGTGTCCGCGTCTCGCCGCATTTCTACAATGATGAGGATGAGATAGACCGATTCCTGAAGGCGTTGCCTTAGAGAGGGACCACCCGTCTCATGACCCGTCGAAAGAGCGCCGGACCGGTCCGGGGCGCGCGAAGATCTCGTGCCGCCGAGCCCGCCAAGGGAACGCGGCCCCCGGTGCGGCTGGATGCCGAACCTCTGCCCACGGCCGGGGTGGGGGCGCCGGAGGAACCCGGAGAGGATTCGCGCGCACCGCTGCGCGAGACGGCCGGATCGGGCCCAGACAAGAAGACGCGCGCCCTCCCCGGCCAAGAACGCGAGAGCGCGGAGGGCCCGCGGGAGATCACCGCCGTCGTCCCGACGGACGCGCTGCAACGCTACTTCGCCGAGATCCGTAGGTTCGCGCTGCTCTCGCGCGAGGAGGAGCACGCGCTCGCCGTCCGGTATCGCGACCAGGGCGACCTCCAGGCGGCCTACCGTCTCGTGACCGCGAACCTTCGCCTCGTGGTGAAGATCGCCATGGAGTACCAGTCCGTCTACATGAACCTCCTCGATCTCATCCAGGAGGGGAACATCGGACTCATGCAGGCGGTGAAGAAGTACAATCCCTACCGCGAGGTGAAACTTTCCTCCTACGCCGCCTGGTGGATCCGGGCCTTCATCCTCCGATACATCATCAACAACTGGCGCCTGGTCAAGATCGGCACCACGCGCAACCAGCGCAAGCTTTTCTTCAACCTGAAGAGAGAGCGCGAGCGACTGGAAGCGATGGGTTACGACGCGAGCCCGCGCCTGATCGCCGCGCACATGGACATCTCCGAAAAGGAAGTCGAGGAGATGACGGCGCGCATGGACGCACCCGACATGTCGCTGGATGCGCCCGTGGGCCCAGGGGGACAAGGAAGCTTGATCGACTTCTTTGCCGATCAGAAAGAGGGTCCCGAGGGATTGGTGTCGCGCGATGAAGTGCGGCGGCGCGCGATCGAGGTGATCCACGATCTTGCCGAAACGCTGCCGGAGAAGGAGCGCGTGATTCTCGAGCGCCGACTTCTTGCCGAGGAGCCCACGACGCTCCAGGAGATCGGCGACTCCTTCGGGATCACGAAGGAGCGCACGCGCCAGCTGGAGGCACGGCTGATCGAGCGCCTGCGCGAAACGCTGCGGGCCCGCCTTCCCGACCTCGTTCCAGCGGTCGGGGCGGGCGCTCAAGCGCGGGAAGGAGACCCAAAGGAACCCAAGCGCGACTGATCCACCCGGGGACGGCGATGTGCAAGGCGTTCTACCTCCGCCACGAGAAAGCGGCGTTCGAACGCATGGACACGTCGCAGGCGGTACAGGACATTCAGGCGGGACGCGATCGACTTCGGGACGGGTACTGGCTGCTCGTCTTCCCCGAGGGGCGCCCGAACCCCGACGGCAAACTGCGCCCCTTCAAGAAAGGGGCGTTCCACGTGGCCATCGAGGCGGGAGCGCCGGTGATCCCCGTGGCGGTGGACGAGCGCGCTACCGTCCGGGTGAGCGCAGGCGCTGGGACGGGGCCTCCTTCAGGCTGACGCTTCTCATCGGCCAACCGATCGCTACGGCGGGTCTCACACCGGAGGACGCCGGCGCCCTTGCCGAGCGCGCGAGGCGTGAGATCCTCAGGGCGCTCCCCTGCGTCGTGCCCACCGAGGTCGCCCCACCCAACGGACGGTTCGAGAAAAGCACGTAGCGCTCGCATGCGCTTACACGGGTGAGCTCTGGAAACAATTCGATGAGCGAAACTATGTCCTTCCAGCTTGAAAGCACGAACACGCGGCCGGGCCCACGCACGATCGTCTGCAGATCACGCACTTCGGTGATGAACCAACGATTGCGGTCCTTCGGTGCCAAGTGCCGGAATCCCTCGTACAGCTCTCCGATGTGCCGGTAAAGCACGACCCGCCGGCGGAAGTAAAATGGGAGCCCTTGCGCGTACCCCCTGTAGTCGACCAAAAGATCCTCGGGCCCGAGGCGTTCCGCCGACGCCCTTGCAATGGGTGCCACCGAATACTCTCCCTCGATCAGCTCCGACACACGCACCGCGAACGGGTGC
>Ga0299912_10002256_pt1 | contig 15803 bp, 11 predicted proteins | sample RVTome_2_FD_207667 | JGI IMG/M metagenome (GOLD analysis project Ga0299912, IMG submission 207667) | Soil microbial communities from uranium-contaminated site in the Upper Colorado River Basin, Wyoming, United States - RVT95D214 (version 2) ... | reverse complement strand
CTGCCGCGTACCGGCGGCGTGCTCGATCCCGATGCCGACGCCATCGCATTGTTGCAGCCGCAACTGATGTTCAACGCCGACTGGCTGGAGGAGACGCGCTGGCAGGCGCTGGCGCCGCCCGCGGCGCACGCCGTCACCCTGCACGGATTTCTGTCCATTGCCGAGGTGGAGGAGAACCTGCGCGTCGTCGGCCGTGCGGCACGGCTGGCCGACGCCGAGGTGCGCGCGGCAAGCTTCGCGCAGGCATGGCGTGCCGCCGCGGCACAGGTGCACGGCAACGGCCGCCGTGTGCTGCTGCTCTCGGCGTGCAGCGGCACACCCTACTCCTTCGGCCGCAATACCTGGCTGCACGATCTGTTCACCGCCGCCGGCTTCACCGTGGCCGAGGACGCCGAACGGCTGCGCCACCTGCGTCCCGGCGAGGAAATCACCGACATCGGTACACTTGCCGACAGGCAGCAGGCCGATGTGCTGTTCGTGTTCGAACGCAAGGCGGCACAGCAATGTGCGCTGATACGCCCGCGGCGGCCGCTGCCCATCGTTACCCTGGACGGCGAAAGTTTTCTCCACCCGGCGCCGTCGCTGCTCGACGGCCTGGCGGAGTTGCAGGCCAGCCGCGTGCAATGGAGTGCTCCATGACCACCGCACATCGCTACGACGATGCCGATCGCGCCGCCGTCTACCGCGCCATCGCCGAGCGGCGCGACATGCGCCATTTCCTCTCCACGCCCGTTGCAACGGCCACCCTGCAACGTCTGCTGGCGGCGGCGCACCAGGCGCCCAGCGTCGGCATGATGCAGCCCTGGCGTTTCGTGCGCATCACCGACACCAGTCTGCGCCGCGACATTCATGCGCTGGTGGAAAACGAACGCTTGCGCACCGCCGACGCCCTGGGCGAACGCCGTGACGAATTCATGCGCCTCAAGGTGGAGGGCGTACTCGACTGCGGCGAGCTGCTGGTGGCGGCGCTGATGGACGGACGCGAGCGCCACATCTTCGGCCGCCGCACCCTGCCGGAGATGGATACCGCCTCCCTCGCCTGCGCCATCCAGAACATGTGGCTGGCGGCGCGCACCGAGGGACTCGGCCTGGGCTGGGTGTCGCTGTTCGATCCCGACGCGCTGGCGCGGCTGCTCGCCATGCCCGAGGGCAGCCGGCCGTTGGCGGTGCTGTGCATCGGTGAGGTGCAGGAGTTCTATCCGCGCCCGATGCTGGAGCAGGAAGGCTGGACCCGCGGCGGCGCCATTGAGCAGTTGGTGTTCGAAAACCGCTGGGACCAGGCCGGCTGGCCGGAAAATCAGATACAAGAGCAAAGATAAAAGATACAAGGGAAGGAGTGCACTGTATGCACCGTGGTTTGAATTCAGAAACAACACGAGCGCAGCGAGTTCATTCCCTTGTATCTTGTCACTTGCATCTTGTATCTCTCCATCCCGCTGGGGCGCTGCATCCTATATCAATCCTACAGAGCTGAAGCAGGAGACATGAACGGCACATTGATGATCCAGGGCACCGGTTCCGACGCCGGCAAATCCACGCTGGTGGCGGGGCTGTGCCGCGTGCTGCACCGGCGCGACGTGTCCGTGGCGCCGTTCAAGCCGCAGAACATGGCGCTCAACAGCGCCGTCACCGTGGACGGCGGCGAAATCGGCCGGGCCCAGGCGGTGCAGGCCCAGGCCTGCGGCCTGGAACCGCACACCGACATGAACCCGGTGCTGCTCAAACCCAGCAGCGACACCGGCGCGCAGGTGATTATCCACGGCCGCGCCCTGACCGATCTCGACGCCGTCGCCTATCACCGGTACAAGCCGCGCGCCATGGCCGCCGTGCTGGAATCCTATGCGCGGCTGCAACGGCAATATGGCGCGATCATGGTGGAAGGTGCGGGCAGCCCCGCGGAAGTGAACCTGCGCGATCGCGACATCGCCAACATGGGCTTCGCCGAAGAAGTGGACTGCCCGGTGGTGCTGGTGGCGGACATCGACAAGGGCGGCGTGTTTGCCCAGATCGTCGGCACCCTGGAATTGTTGAGCGACAGCGAACGGGCGCGCGTGCGCGGCTTCGTCATCAATCGTTTTCGCGGCGACCTCGCCCTGCTGCAACCGGGCCTGGACTGGCTGGAACAGTACACCGGCAAGAAGGTGTTCGGCGTGCTGCCCTATCTGCACGATCTGCACCTGGAGGCCGAGGACGGCCTCGGCGGCCGGCTGCACTGGCAGGCCGACAGGGCCGACCGGATCACCGTCGCCGTGCCCCTGCTGCCGCGCATCAGCAACCACACCGACTTCGATGCCCTGCGCCTGCACCCGCAGGTGGAGCTGCACTTCGTCGCGCCGGGCGAGACGCTGCCGCCCAGCGATCTGATCATCCTCCCCGGCAGCAAGAGCGTGCGCGACGATCTCGCCTTCCTGCGCGAACAGCAATGGGACGCGCAGCTGCTGCGCCATCTGCGCTACGGCGGCAAGGTGCTCGGCATCTGCGGCGGCTTCCAGATGCTGGGCCGGGAAATCCGCGATCCGCGCGGCATCGAAAGCGCACCCGGCTACAGCGCCGGCCTCGGCCTGCTGGACATGCACACCGAGCTGTACGCCGACAAGCAGTTGCAGCGCGTGCAGGGACGGCTGGCCCTCGACGGCGCCGCTGTCTCCGGCTACGAAATCCATTGCGGCCTGAGCGCCGGTCCGGCACTGCAACGCCCGGCCGCGCATCTCGACGGCCGCGACGACGGCGCGGTCTCCGCCGACGGGCAGATCATCGGCACCTATCTGCACGGCCTGTTCGACCAGCCCGCCGCCTGCGATGCCCTGCTGCGCTGGGCCGGGCTGCATGACGTGCGCAGCCCCGACTATCCCGCCCTGCGCGAGGCGCAGCTCGATCGTCTCGCCGACGCGCTGGAACGACACCTCGATCTCGCCGCCCTGCTGTCTTGATGTATTGTGGGAGCCCGATTTATCGGGCGATTTAGCGCGCAATTTCCGTACAATACGCCGCACACGAAACGGGAGAAAAACATGATGAACTTTGCGGAAATCCTGCCCACCCTGCCCCCCGTCGACGGCATCGCGCGCATCGAATTGACGTTGCCCGGCAGCAACGACATTGCCGCCGTCATCGAGAACAAACCCGGCCAGGCCGGCTCGCTGCGCGTCTACCATGCCCTGTGGCAAAAGCACGGCCGCATCGATGCCGCCGCCGCGCAGGAAGGCATCACGCTCTATGCCGAACACAGCGCCGATGCCCGCGCCCATCCCGGCAAACACCCCAACATCGATCGCCTGCTGGACATCGTCGCCCGGGAATTGAGTTACGACGTGCGCATCCACGAACTGTAGGAGCCCACTCCGTGGGCGAAACGGTGCCGATTCAAGCGCAATTCGCCGAGAGGACTCGGCTCCTACAGTAAGGCCGTCGTCAACACCCACGAGGACCACACCATGGATCATCCCGTCATCATCATCGGCACCGGCGAAATGGCCGGCGTGTTCGCCCGCGGCCTGCTCAAGCTGGGCCATCCCGTCATCCCGGTCACGCGCCGGATGGACATGGACAAGGTCGCCGCCGCCGTGCCGCAGCCGCTGCTGGTGCTGGTCACCGTGGGCGAGAACGATCTGCAGCCGGTGCTGGCGCAGATCCCGGCAGCCTGGCGCGATCGCCTCGGCCTGTTGCAGAACGAGCTGCTGCCGCGCGACTGGCAGCGCCACGGCATTACCAGCCCCACCGTCATCGCGGTGTGGTTCGAGAAGAAGAAGGGGCAGGATTACAGGGTGCTGGTGCCCTCGCCGGTGTACGGACCCGCCGCGCCGATCATCGGGCGCGCACTGGAGTCACTGGACATTCCGGCCTGGGAGCTGAACAGCGAGGCGGAGCTGACCTTCGAGCTGGTGCGCAAGAACGTCTATATCCTCACCACCAACATCGCCGGCCTCGCCCTGCCCACCGGCACCGACGTCGACGCATTGTGGAACCGGCATCAGGCGCTGGCGCGCGAGGTGGCCGGCGAGATCATGGACATCCAGTTCAAACTCATCGGCGCGGAACTGCCGCACGACCCGCTGCTCGCCGGCATGGTGGCGGGCATCGAGGGCGACCTGCAACACAAGTGTATGGGCCGCTCCGCCCCGGCACGCCTGGCCCGCGCCCTCGAACACGCCGATCAGTTCGGCCTCGCCGTGCCGCGCCTGCGCGCCATCGCCTCAAAAGAAAATTGATTTCATCAAATATTGCAAAGACGAATAATGCGACATACCACGGTTTCCAGGCATCACTCGCCTACGAAAATATGTATTGCCTCTGGCATGAGCTGACCATTTGCCAACCCTTAACCTTCACTCCAGAGCTCGGAATCATCACCTGGCAATTCCTTAGACTTGTAAACGATATCAGAGTCCTCTGGCCACTTTATGTCTAGAGCATTCTTGAGGTCTTGTATGCTTACAAACGCGATTACATGGCCAAAATCCAATGATTCCCATGCTTCACCATTCCAATGTTGGAAGTCATATGTTCCAGCAGCCTCACCGAGCTTCACGGCAACAAAATAGAGACCGTCCTTACTAGGGATGCCCTTTTTCCATCCAAGACTAATGCTCATTTTCATCTCCTAGAATTTATCCCGAAATCTGTCAGCGATATCCGAAAGCTCAAGCAAATAATGGGGGTTTCGAACATAGACATCATGAGCATCGGTTAAAAACGCGTCATTTGTTTCCGGGAAACTCAATGCATATCATCTGGGAGGTGCTCGCCATGTGAATTAACCACCGCCTTAATCGACAGCCTCGCGTCGACGCTGCTCCTCCTCGTCATCGTCATCCGTCATACGCTGATGGGCGGGCAGCATAATCGCGACATCTTCGTGGTAGTAGTTGCGCACATCAGTAAAGACCGCCTCATCCACATCCCCCAAGGATTCGACACCAATGAGCTGCTGGCCCGAAAGTCCCATGACGCCTGAGAACACAACCAGGTCTGGTGTGCCATAGACTGTTTCCGGTGGCGCACCGTAATAAAACACATACCCCCTCGCGCCGACGAAGGTAAAGTTATCGTTCGCACGGATGCTCATGTACCGCCCGAGACTGCCGAGATCAGAGGCCTGGGTCTCCACGTAGAGATTCTGCCCAACTATATCCGGCGCCGACGTATGACTATGCGAGCCGTCGCCGGTTTTGGCGAATACAGGATAATTTTGCGTAGTCAAACGCACATCGCCGGCATACGTCTGGCCGGTGCTGTAATCGGTACCGTTGGCATACAACCGATCGATGATCACGGTACCGTTGTTTGAGAGATCAATATCGCCACGGTTTGTGATGCTGACCAGCAGATCCCGGCCGTTCTGCACATATACCCCGCCATTGGTGTTGTTGATGGTCAGGTCCGCCGTATGGGTGTGCAGCCGCGCGGTGGGGCCGCCGCCCACACCCGCAACCGAAGTCAGCTCGACGGACCCTGCCGTCAGGCTGCCACCGGCGATATTATTCGGATCGTACAGAGTGACCTTGCCTACGGCATTGATATCGATGATGTCGAAGTCATTGGCGGGATTCACCAAGTTGATATCGCCGGTGGATGTGAGAGTGGTTGTACCCCCAACCGTAACCTGGCCGTCGCCGATGATATTCCCGCCCGCGTCCAGGGTAAGATTCTGCGCTGATACCGTTGCGAGCGTGGTCAGGCCGCCATTGTTCAGCCTGATGTCATTGCCTGCAGCCAGCGTGAGCGGACCGCTCAGTTGATGTGTCTGTCCGTCCAAATAAATATTTTCATATTCACCTGCAACGAGATTGAGCGCTGCACTGGAAACCAGGATCGCGCTGCTATCGATGTTGCCGCCGGCGGTGATATCCAACAGGTCCGTGGTGTCCAGCCCGGCCAGCGTCAAGTGGTCTTGTTCCTGGATATAAACCGGGCCGCTGTTGACCACTTGCAGGCTGCCTACGTTCGTTATCAGCAGATGATCGGCTCCGGCATTCTGCAGCACAAGGGCGCCGGCATTGATGGTATGGGCATCAGGATTGCGCAGACTGCCCGTCAATACCGTCAGCGTGCCCGGCAGGCTAACATTGTCGACAAGTTGAACGGTTCCACCGCTTGGCGTGGTGACCGTGATATCGGTCTTGCTGCCTAGCGCATAATTCACGCCCACGCTGGTGCTGTTTTCTATTTCAAAGGTATTGTGGCCGAGCAGGATACTGTTGGCGGCGTTGCTGTTTTCCAGCAACAGACTGGTCACTGATACATTGTCATCGACCCGGACGACGGTCCGGTAGTTCACGTCCAGGCCAGCCCCCACAGAGGTGTAGCCAAGTTGATCGAAGCTGCCAGGCAAGCCTGCGGCAATCTGATTGGTCCGGTATGTTTCACTGAATCCGTCCGCAGTACCGGTGATGGTTATGCTATCGACTGTCTGGCCGCCGCCGTCATAGTTGATCCGCCCGCCGCTCTGCGTCCGGCTCGCCAGATCGATATTGAGCGAGTCATCCCCTCCTTGGCCGCTGATCAGCCCGGTTATTGAGCCGTTCCCGGAAACATTGAATATATCCGCATTATCGCCGCCGTTTAGGGTGGCAAATCCATTAAATGATGTGGCATTTACCGAGCCTGAATTTGTCCCGACAATGTCCCAGGTATTCGTTGTTCCGTTTCTCGCATTGAGGATGCCATCAACAGCCGAAATATTTTCGAGCTGCGTGGCACTGAAACCGCCGACCAACGCAGTATCACTCAACGTCAGCTCAAACCCGGACCTGGAAGTGCCAAGCGTATCGACACCATCACCACCGTTCACGTGCAGAGGTGCAACGGCTGCGCCGATACTGATATCGTCATTGTCATCGCCGCCATAAACGGTCCCGCCTATGGTGCCCGCGTTGATCACGAAGCTGTCATTGCCGGAATCCCCATTGACATCCCCAGTTATGGCCCCGCCTGACATGTCTAGGAAATCGTTCCCACCACCCAGCTGGACAGCACCTACACGTCCTGTCGCATACATATGTACGGTATCTGCACCGCTGCCCGCATCCAACATGTTGTTGACAGTACCGCTGATGTAGAACGTATCATTGCCACCGCCGCCGTTCAGGTTGGTGACGTTCCCCGAAATACCCACGGTAAAGACATCAATTGAATCCCCGCCTGATATCGTATTGAAGTTAGAAAAGGCAGTTGTGAGGGAGCCGCTATTTACTGTTCCGCCGCGATTTGTATTTATGGCCCAGTAACTGGTTGCTGGATCGCTGTCGCCGATCAGGGTATTCGTGGCGCCTGCATAGGCCATAATCGTTTCGACCTGATGAACATTCAGATTGCCATTGACCCGGTTACCCAGCTCGATAGTCCGATCTCCGGCAGCAGTGATCGTCAGGCTATCCGAGCCATTACCTCCATCGATCAACCCGGCGAAGTCACCAGTCAGGGCGAAATTATCGGCATTCACGGTACCGGTCGCATCGTCGATATTGCTGAAGTTTGTCGTCATCGCCCCATCAAAGACCATGCCGTTACGGGGGCCGGTGAGCGTCCAAGCATTGACGGATGCGTCGCTGTCACCGACGAGTTCGTTGCGGACGGCAGCGTTTGCCGTAACGGTTTCAACCTGAAATACATTCAGATTTCCGTTGACCCGGCTGCCCAGCTCGACGACCCGATTTCCGTCGGCGGATATGAACAGACTGTCCGAGCCGCCGCCCCCATCGATCAGCCCGGCGATATCTCCATTCCCGGCCAGGATGAAATTATCGATGGCCGCGCCGCCGGTCAGATTTTCTATATCACTGAATGCGACAGTGGTGGTTCCGGGGGCATTGCCAAACACCAATGTCCCGCCGTTTACCTCGTTGATCGTCCAGGCATTGGTGGTCGCGATAGCCCCGCCGCGGACCAGATGATCATTGCCAGAACCGCCATTGACCGTCACAGCCGAACCGAACAGGCTGATATTGTCGTTTAAGGTAAACGTATTGTTCGATGAACTTCCGTTGAAGGTGATGGCATTGTTGTTTCCAGCGTTTTTGCCTGCACCACCGAGAGCCGTCATTGATGCAGCCACATCTACCGAATCACCCACCGCTATTGATATCGCACCCGCACTGCCGCCCCAATCATCGTTTCCACGACCACCATTGCCACCATTTGAAGAAACGGCGCCTCCAACAGCGATATTGCCTGCCGTAGATTGAATTGAGATATCGCCACCCGCGCCGCCGTCATATCCGTACCAGTCACGGCCATTGCCTCCATTCGAGAAAATCTGATCATTCACCAGTAGAAATCCTGCGGTCGCCTCAATCGCTATATCGCCTCCAGCACCACCATCATCAGCCCCCCGTCCTCCTACGGCACTGACGGCGTAATCAATAGTCAGATTATTCCCGGCGGTAATCTTGACAGGCCCTGCATTACCACCATTTCCATCTGCATTGTCGTTCGTGGTCGCATTTCCGCCATTGGATGAAATGGCCGCATTGATGTCTATATCCCTCCCGGCATCAAGTTCTACGCCACCACCATTACCGCCGTTTCCATCAGCATCACCACCGACAATCGGTCCGTTGCCTCCGTTGGAAGAAATGGTTGCAGCGGAATTTGTAAATATGTTTTGACCTGCACTGATGCTAATCGCTCCGCCATCGCCACCCGATCCGTCATTGTCATCACCTGAGGTTGGCCCGTTACCTCCATTGGCAGTTAGTGGGCCATTTAGTGCCACATCGGCGGTTCCGCCGCTGGCGATGATGGTTATTTCCCCGGCATTGCCAGCCTTGGCGTCCGGGTCACCGTTTGAGTTGCTGGCTGAGGTGTTGATGGAACCCACAGCGATGCTTGTTGCTGCCTCCAAGGTGACGTCACCGCCTGCCCTTCCGGCTGTACTACCCAAAACCACACCTCCGCGCGTATCAATGCTCGCGACATCGATACCGCCTGACGATGTTATGGATACTTCACCACCATCACGATAGTCCCATGATGTGGACAGATGTCCGGAAGTAACCTCCGCACCAGAAATGGTGATCGCACCGCCGCGTGTTTGTATGGTGTCGTTTTGGTTCATAACGAATGCACCGACTCCATCCCCTTCCGAGTCCGCAGTAAACGTTATGAAACCGGTTGTAATTTTTAAATCAAGCAAATTATCCAATAAGTCATCAATTGTGATGTCATTTCTTGCCTCAAGGATGATTGAAGAATTATTGCCGAGTGATTCCAATGCGCTTTCCGATATCACAAAATCACCTGCTCCTTGTGTAACATCAGATAAATCCGGGAGAGAGAGGTCATTTGAGCCACCCGAGCCATTGATAATGACGATGTTGGTGGGATCAAATAGCACAGACCCTACAGAACCACTTGCAGCGCTGGTATCAACCAGTCCATTAAAGCTTAGACCCTTGCCGGATATCTCAATTAAGCCACCATTTCCCTGTGCAGTACCTCCCCGTGAATACGCTGAGCCGTAGAACCAGGTAGACTCATTTGACCAGGTGACAATTTGGCCTCCATTGCCATATTCCATGGCGTCTGCATATATTTGTGCATCCGGCGCCACCAAAGTGCGGCCCGCATTGCGCACCGCCGGGTTACTGCCCTGGTAGTCGCCGCCTATGAGAACCTGCCCACCGCCATGGGCACCGGAGGCATCGACCATGGCCGCGTCGAACAGGCCCACCCGCTCGCCCAGCACCTTGACCGTGCCACCAATACCTTGGGATTCGGCACGAGCAGACGTGATGCTAGTTCCCATCAACCGGGTCGTATCCTGCGCATGCAGTTCGATCTCCCCGCCATTTCCACCGTCGGCGTCGGCGCGGAGCGCGCCGCTGCTGGTGACGTTCTCGCCCAGCAGGACGATACGGCCCGCGCCTTGATCACCTGATGGAGTGGACGTGTCGATGGTGCCGCTGTTGATCACGTCCGCCCCGCTGTCCAGGGTAAAGCTGCCGTCTTCGTGCACCACCACACTGGTCGCCTGTTCGATGCCGGCAGAATTCACCGCCTGGGAGAATACGTCCCGGCTGGTGCTGGCGGTTAGTAGTACCCGCCCGCCCTCGGCCTGGATCTCGCCGTGGTTCATCACCGCCGGATCGACGCCCAGCTCTTCCTGCAGGATGGCTTCGCTGATGCGCACGCCCAGCAGGCCGCCGTTGTCGAAGGTCAACACAGCCTGTTTGCCCGCCGCGAGATTGACCGTCCCGAGATTGGCGACGATCAAGCCATCGTTCTGGACCTGCTTACCGATGAGGGCGACATTGCCACCCAAGGAAGCGTTGATGGTGCCGCTATTGATGACCTTGCCATCGGCGCCCAGCACTTCACTGAAGATGTAGTTGCCGTTCATGAAATCCGTGGGAGCGATGTCCAGACCGGAAGCGATGATGCCGCCTACATTGACCACGGAGGTCGGGGTGAAGAACACGCCATTGGGGTTGACCAGGATCACCTGCCCGTTGGCATCGATACGTCCGGCGATGGTGGATCCGTTGTTGCTCAGGATGCGGTTGAGAGAGATGGAGGAGCTATTCGGCTGAATGTACTGCACGCGCTCATCGACATTGACGTTGTAGCTCTGCCAATTGATGGCGATGTTTTGCGTGGCCTGGTTGATCGTCGTTGTCGCGCCGGAATGGCTGATGCTGCCGCTGCCGCCCACCACCTGCCCGCCGGTTGGGCCGGCCAGGCTCTGGCCGGCGAGAAGCACGCTCATCACGGCGGCAGTAAGACGATTGAGCGTGAACACGGATTTTGGCTTTGAGTTCATGATTGCCGACCTTTTAAGCATACAGACGCCGAACACGACAGGGCCGCATGGATTGACAAGGCTTAACCGATCGAGTTTCCTTGACGAGTCACTAACCTAGTGGTTACTGATACTTCTCGGGCCCCGTCCTCTTATCCGATCACTGAAATTCACCATAAAAAGCGAACGTTTTATCGGGATGCACGAACATCAACATCAGCCGGTCATCAACGTCTGTTTCGCTGCGCGTTGTAGCTAGCCCGGCATACGGGCCGGAAACGTTGTTATCTGCACAGCCGCTTAACCCAAAATAATTCATATCGTACATATTGGTATTCGGAATCGTTAGCAACTCAGCAGTAACACTACAAATATTGAATACCCCCGAAAATACCAGCGTATTTTCATAAGCACTCCCTGCATCATCGATCATCATCACAAAATTCGTTGCACTCCCACCCACGGGAGCGGTCCAATCCGGCTTCTCCAACTTAGACAATGACGCCACTTCGCTATTGCTCGTGGCATAAAGCAGACTGAACGTTCCGTTGCCCGCCCCGGTCCCGGTTAGCGTGCCTGTGATCGAGGAGCCCTGCGTAATGGTGCCACTCACAGTAGAGGCCCCAGAGTTTTGTCCATTTAGGAAGATCGCCGCCGTACCGTTGAAACTGTTTCCGCTGATACTTGTTATGGTGATGTCATACAATAGTGCCTCTGTAGCGCTCATCATCATGATGCGGCTGTCGTAGACCAATGCTTGCAGGTCCGTAATGCTCAGATCGGTGGTGTTATCGCTTTGCTTCACCATCGCTGTGCCATTGTTGCTGTAATACCCCGTCGGATTGGCATTCGGGGGCGTGGAAGCCCCCCCGCCTCCGCCACACCCCTGCAAGGCAAGTCCTGCCACAAGGGCCAATAGGGTGTTACGGATAATCCTGTGCAATTTAAATAAGTATTTCATTGCGATACATCCTTTCCGTGATGGAGTGTGTCTGGCTTAATGAAGTTCTGCCGCGCGCGCGGTTGCCTGGAGGCCCGACGGCCGACGTGGCGTGTTCGATCCGGGCATTGCATGCCGATAAATCGCTGCGTAGCCGCGCATATAAGGTGCTGGGTTGGATCCGAGAAAACGGGATAGGGCGGCGCGTGGCGCCACAGAAATGCGTTGGCAGTGATCAAGGTAACCATCCATGTCAGCCCCATTCCTGAAAGAGCGTTGTCCTGGCCACACAGTCACCCATGACTGGTGGCGAATAATCGCGCTTGCGCTGGCGCTATCGCGAGCGGAGAGCCAAACCGGCGGTCCGCCGCGATACCCTACCCGTTAGTTCTTGCCGCCTTTGCCGGTCAAGCTCCATAAGATACTCGAATATCTGAGCGGCAATGCGGTCGTCCTCGGATACGCCGGCGCGGGCGCGCCCCAGAAGCAGCCGCAAATCATCTTTGTCTTCAAAGTGATGTTCAACCATTGGATTCCCACCCTTGAGATCACCGTTGGCGATGTGGATGCTCTCTTCGGTTGTCTTGCCACCGAATAGCCGCATGTTGATCGAGTCCAGGTTCGTCTTGAATTGGTTCAGCGGGAAACATACTCAAATAAAATGCGTTACTTGAGGATAAATTCATCTACTGCCGCCGATATTCCCAAAAGCGCCAGAACGATCACGAACCCCAAGCCGGTACCGAAAAACAGATAGAAACTCCACTTTGCCGCGATCAGATACCATCGCGGGGTTTCCAGATGCAGCTCAGTCAGCTTGCGCTTTTTGCCCAGCCCCGGAAAAACCATGACACCGACTAACATGACGGTGCGCATAAGCGCGAAGGGTATGCCGGAAAAAAATGCGATTTCGCCCTCCCGGAAGTGGGGGGACTTGAAGTACTTGTCCAGAATCGTCCGTGGCATGAGAAAATGGATAATCAGCGCATATGGGATGGCGATCAACCAAAACGCACCAGCCAGCACCCCGAATAATACGAAACCATAATACCCGATGGCATCCTGAATCGTCATGAGCATAGCTTATCCACCCCCGTCGCCTTTACAAAATCAACGGGCCTGCCCTTGACGTCATAAGCCCAGCTCGCAAATTTTCCCGCATTGTAGCTCCACGCCGCCGTGCCGGCGGCGAGTACCAGGGCCGTGCCCCAGCCGATGGGGTTGGAGATCAGGAATACGCCTACCAAGGCACCGCCAAGTGTGCCTACGACAGTACTCGCCACAGTCTCAACGAAGATATCATTCTTCTTGTCCTGACTCGTTTCGCTGGCAATCTGCACGCACGAGGCGGCCAACCCAACACCCGTCAGGACAACGCCGCCATTGCGCGCCAATGTTGAGAGAGTTTTGAGCCGTTGAGCATGCTTGGCGATGTTGGCTGTGGCCGGAACACCGCCGGCACGGGCGATGCGGATGCTCTGATGGGTGGTCTTGCCGCCGAACAGCCATTTCTCGGTCGGGCCCAGGTTTGCCCTGAGTTGGTTCAGGCGAATCCTGCGCTGGTAGTCATACTGTCCCTTGGTGAGACCGCCGGTCTTATACTGTGCATAGAGATCGTTCATGCTGTTAATGAGACCAACATTTCCCTGACTCAACAAGTTCGAGGACGCCCCAAAAGCTACTGAACCGGAAATGGTGAGGTAGTTGGCGTTGTGCTCCAGCCAGGACAAGGCCCAGAACGCTTCCCGGTCTTGCGGCGGGACGTCTTGCGTGATTAGTAGGCCCCCGCCGGGCGGCGTGCGCAGCGCAGGTGCGACGGGCGCCGGAGCGGGACGGCAAATGTAGGCATCCGCCGTCAAGCGCAGGATATCACCTGCGCGGATCCGGTCCGGATTGCGGATATGTGGATTGAGCAGCAGGATCTGATCCTTCATGCCGGCGTAACGCGGATCCCGGAACCCGACACCGTACATCTTGTACAAAACGCCCGAGAACGTGTCGCCGGGGCGAATGGCGTATTCGAAGTGTTGCGGACTCATGTGCGGTGCATGGTTCATTTCCCTGTCCCTTTGGTGATGACGTGAATAAGCAAAGGCTTCTGAAATCCCTACCTTCTCAATGAAATGAGTTGAAACGAATAACGCAGCGCCCAGACACCCACTGGTTTGAGCGCGATAAACGGAAAGGTGGGGCGGCGCGGCGCCGCTGAAATGCGTTGGAAGTGCTCAAGATAACCATCCTTGTCAGCCCATTCGAAATGAACGTCCTGGCCACTCTGTCATACACATGACTGGCGGCGAATAACCGTGCTCTTCTGCTGCACTGCGCCCGCGTGTATATGGCGCCGTGGCAATGCGTGCCGGGTAGCAGAGGAATTAACTAGGGAATCACGCCCGGCAGTGGTCCAGTCAGAGCACAGCTTTAGCGAGCCCATTGTCGAATATTTCCAGCCGTTTTCCAACGGAATTATTCCCAATAATGTGACGGCGTTGGCGACAGCGGTTCTTGCCTCTCGGGGTCTTGCACCTTCTTTCTGTTCTCGACGTGACAGACATCATTGAATGAACGTTCGAGGCTGTTTAAGCGATATAACAGTCACTTTCGCAACGCAACACGAACATCGCTGATCTTCAGGGCTTGCTTGTCACATGGCAAGACCGCGCGCCACACCAGGCTCATACGTAGTTGATTGGGTTCCAACACCAGCGTCTCCAGGTTGATATCCGGCATCACGTCGCTACCGTCTAGCGTAATGCGCGCGGAAATGCCCACGCGCGGCACGTCGAATTTCAATATGCCGTTGGGGTGCATATTCGAAATCAGCACCGGCTCACCGCCTTGCAGATAACTGGGATATTTCAGGTCCGGGTGCGCGGCGTTGCAAAAGCGCTTGTCAAAATCTTCGGGCAGGAAAGGCGCACGTGTTCTTTGCCACAGTTCGTCGTAGGTGCCGGCATAACCGGCGCGCGGTTGCCAGAAAGGCGCACTGGCGCCAAAACAGGCCGGCGTCGGCGTATCGACTGAGGAGCGTATCAGTTGTGACGGGTCTTCAAGATTCGGCAGCGGTACGCCATTCATCTCCTTGTCTTTACGGGGGCCGGAAAATCCCCGTCCGACTGGATTGCGTGCCTCGACATCGACAATCTCGCCACCGACGACATGAATCCCGCCATAGGCTCTCTCATACACCATCGGCATGGTTTTGAAGGAAGAGGGAGTGGTGATTCGGCCATCCTTCCATTGCCTGTCACCAAACACGCTGACCATCTTGCTGACATTACCGACCGTCAGGCTAACATCGAGGCGGGTCGTGTCTTGTTGCCCGGGCGCGCAGGCATGGCCAATCATGATGATGTCTGTGACCGGCTTGCCGATATGATAATCGCCAGCATACTTAACACTAGATTTTCCCGGCTCGGCCCAGTAGACATCGGCTTCATGCAGCGGTGCCTGTTCATCAGCAATAGTCAATTGCGCGCCCATATTGAAAGTCGCTTTGACCATAACATACAGCGTGTCGATGGCTTCTTCGTTGGGGAAGAGCGCCATGCCGGCAACGAAAGGCGTACTGTTGAGTAGCTGCAACATGCAATCAGATTCAATTATTCAGGAAACTTGGGGACCAGCGGGTGCAACCGCGAACACCACAACACCAGCCGCGCAATGTGTCACTGCCTATCCCCATAGAGCCCGTAGAGCCCGCGTCCAAAATTCGTGACGGCTGTTTACGTAGTGTTTCATGTTCTTTAGATAGCCGCCTCTTTCAGGTCGTAGAACGCCAGATCGGAACCAAATCCCTTTTCCAGCAAGCAATCGCGTAAGGTCTCGTGTACCAGGATCGCGTTGCTGGACTCGGCGAGCCGGAACATCTTGATGCCGCGGGTCTTTTTTTCATCGACGACCAGTTCGTCGAAATCAACGTCTATCAATGGTATTCCGTCGTGTACAGTGGCCACCGATTTTTCCATGTCGGCGGCCGCCACTAGCCCCAGCACGTTGACTGCCTTGTAGTTGGTGTGGATCGTGCCGTCATCGGGATCGTGAATGGCGACGTTATAGAGGTCGAAATTGTAGACCCCGCAGTCGCGCAAAGCCTGGATGAGGTCATCGCGCCAGAGTGGGGGA
>Ga0299912_10002255_pt1 | contig 15804 bp, 16 predicted proteins | sample RVTome_2_FD_207667 | JGI IMG/M metagenome (GOLD analysis project Ga0299912, IMG submission 207667) | Soil microbial communities from uranium-contaminated site in the Upper Colorado River Basin, Wyoming, United States - RVT95D214 (version 2) ... | reverse complement strand
TTAAAAGCCGTGCACCCCTTCTAAGCCACATGGGTCTTAACGAGGTAGCCATATCCCTCATAGCCGCCGGGCTCCTTGAGATCATCTACCCCATCGCGCTCGCCTTCCACGTCAAGAGGCGCCTGAACACCGACTGGGGGGTCTTCTTCATAGGGTGCGCCATGTTCCTTTCGTCCCTCATCAGGATACCCCTGAACAACTACGCGACCATGGCGATACTTGGCGCGGGCCTGGGGCAGGTGACGATGATGCTGCTGTCAGCCTTCCCGTCGCTGACCGCCGGTGTATTCGAGGAGGGGGCGAGGTACATCGCATACAGGTTCCTGATTAAGGAGCACACGTTGGAGAACGGCGTCATGTACGGCGCGGGCCACGGCGGGATCGAGAGCATCTTCGTGGTGGGGATCAGCGTCCTCTCCACGGGCGTCATAATCCTCACCAACCCGTCACTGTTCCCTGCGTGGCAGCTTCAGGGCCTAGCGGCCACACCCCTCTACCTGCCCTTTGTGGGCTTCTATGAGAGATTTATGACTATAATAATCCAGATCGGTCTCTCACTGGTGGTTCTAGAGTCCTTCAGGAGGAAGGACCTGAGGTACCTCGCCGCCGCCGTGCTGCTCCACTTTTTCGTCGACTTCGTGGTCCTCGTAGTCGTCCAATACGGGGTGCTGTACGCCGAGTTGGCGGTCACGGGGTTCGCGTTGGGCCTGGGGTACTGGAGCCTCGAGAGGCTCAGAGACGGGCTACAGGGTGAAGGGCCTGCCGTCCCTTAGCACCTGCTCGGGCAGCTTCTCCCTCCATTTAAGCAGCCACGCCAGGTCCCTCTCCTTTTCCCTCAGGTCGTCTGGCATGAGCTCGGGTATGGTCTCGACGGCGCTGCCCACGGGGTACCATCTGCCGCACTCTGGGCACCTGAGGAGACCCTCCTCCACCTCCATCAGGTTAAGGTACCTGTAGAGGACGTCCATCCCCTCAGGGAACTCCTTCAGGAGGGCTTTCTCCTCCAGGTTCTTCACGTGGCTGAGCCGGTCCATGAACTTGTTGACGTCCCTGAGGAGCTCGGCTGCGTGCGTCTCCCCGGCCACGTCTCTGATCTCCCTGAGTGCGGCTGGGCTTATGGTCCCGTCGACGATCTGTTTGGCGAGGTGGCTGTACTGTTTCTTGAAGTTTGGGCTGGGGCTGCCCGCCTCCCTGTTCATCTTCTCCAGTTCCTCGGCGGTTGTCTCCCACCTGTAGAAGTACGCCTCCAGGGGATGGTGCTTGTCTATGGGGCACGCAAGAATGTTCAGGAGCCAGGGCTTCATCTCGGTTCAATACTGGTTGCCCTGACGCTGGATAAAAGATTATGCGGACTTGAATATCGGGTACTTCTTGAGGTTGGGGAACCCGGACTTGGCCCACCTCAGCCTGCTCCTCGGGCCCTTCTTCAACCAGTTGTACTGGTGCCAGAAGTTTTTACCCCACCTCTCGGTCCTGCCGTCTATGGGCTCGTACCCTATGTTCCTGAGCTCATCCGTGTAGGCGAGCTCGATCAGGTACTGGCCGCGTCCATCGATCTTGCCCCGCTCCACCTTCTCCTCCCCGAACTGCTCCAGGAGAGCCTCGGCTGCCTCGTTTAGGATGTCCCCCGTGCAGATGATGATCTTCTCCTTCTCCCTCAGCCCGAGGCGGTCCACGAGCCTGATGGCGATCCTGCGCGCCTCGTTCAGGTGGCGCTTGCCGCCGTAGACGGGTTCCTGGAAGTAGCGCACGTCTATCATGTCGTAGAGAAAGACGTCGTCCTCGGGCCGGTAGGCCCCGATGACCACGCCGTGGAGTATGTCCCCGGTGCCCGCGTCATCGATCTCTATCGTCAAGGAGGCACCCTTAGGCGGCACCCTTCAGGCGTCTCACTATCTCCTGGGCCTTGGGGAACCTGATCTCCCCGCCATCGACTAGCTCCTTGACGGCCTTCTCCACCTGGTCGCCCGTCGCGCCAGCCATGACCACGAGGTTTCTGGCGTGGAGCCTCATGTGGCCCTGCTGTATGCCCTCCTGGGTGAGGGCGCGCAGGGCGCCCAGGTTCTGCGCCAGCCCCACGGCGCACATGATTTCGCCCAGCTCGGCCGCCTTATCCACGTTGAGTATCTTCCTCGCTATCTGGGCCATGGGGTGGCTGCGCGTCGCCCCGCCCACCAGGCCGACCGCCATGGGCAGCGTCATGGTGCCCACCAGGTCGCCGTCCCCGTTCTTGCTCCACCTGCTCATGCTCCTGTACCTGCCATCCCTGACCGCGTACGCGTGGGCGCCCGCCTCTATGGCGCGATGGTCCTGTGCCAGGGCGAGGGCGACAGCAACAACGCCGTTCATTATCCCCTTGTTGTGGGTCGCAGCCCTGTAAGGGTCAGCGTCGGCGAAGGCCCAAGCCGCCACTATGTTGTCCACAGCCTTCTCGCCGCCGATCTCGTCCTTCTTGACGACGCCCTCGACTGTCACCAGACGCCTGTCTGCGAGGTTGCTTATGATCCTCAGGAGCGTCCTGCCACCGGTGAGCTCCGCGATGGTCGGCGCCAGGGCCTCTGCCATGGTGTTGACCGCGTTGGCCCCCATCGCGTCCCTGCAGTCCACCAGCACGTGGACTATGAGCATTGGCCCGATCTCCGTCTCTATGGGCCTGAGCTCCAGGTCCTTGGCTCCGCCCCCGAACTTGACGAGCACGGGGTCGAGCTCGTTGGCCGAGTCTATGAGGGTCTTCTTGTTCCTCTTGATCGCCTTCACGGCGGCTTTCATGTCTGGGATGTCCAGTACCTGTATCTGGCCGATCATTATGGGGTCCGTGTAGGTTGCCTTGATGCCGTCGCCGTCCCTCATGAGGCGCGCCATGTTGCTTGCGGCGGCCACCACGCTGGGTTCCTCCCCCGCCATGGGGACCAGGTAGTCGCGCCCGTTGACCCTGAAGTTGACAGCGACGCTGAAGGGGTAAGCTATGGTGCCCACCACGTTCTCGGTCATGTGGTCCGCTGCTTCCAGGCTGAGGCCGCCCCTGCTCTTGAGGGTGGTCACTTCCTCCTCCGTCAGGCCGACCATATCAGCTATGACGCTGATCCTTTCCTCGACGGGCTTCTTGTAGAACCCCGGTATCCTGCTCGTGAACTCGGGAGCCAAGCTGTGTTCCTCGGTTTTGGTTCATTGAGGCTCCTACAGGATTTAATGATTTCGCAGCGCCTCTATGCGTTTATATTGGCGGCCTCCGACGCCTTTAGTGGTGACTATGGATAAAGCACTGGTACTACTGACCCTTGAACCCACATCCGAGAGGGCCGTGCTGGACAAGCTCAGGAAGCTGAAGGGGGTAACCGAGGCTCATTTCCTCTATGGCCCCTACGACGCCTACGTCATCATACAGGGCAAGGCATCGGACGAGCTGCAGAGCCTGGTGATAGACCATATAAGGCACATTGAAGGCATAAACTCCACCATGACCTGCTTCATCGCCGACTAGACACCCCATTTTTTCTCGATCAGGCAGTGAAAAAGCTTAATTGTACGGGATTAATCGATACTGCGTTCAGGAGTCCGCCTCTTGTCTAACAACCGGCTGAAGTGGGTGTCCGTCGGGGGGACGTTTGATGTCATGCACAAGGGCCACTGGTTCCTCCTGGAGGAGACGTTCAACGTCGGCGAACACGCCATCGTTGGCATCACCACCGACGAGTTCGCCGGGACGCTCAAGAAGCAGCACGAGATAGACAGCTACGAGAACAGGCGGCGGGACGTGGAGAACTACCTCAAGGTGAGGGGCTTCTACGAGCGCTCCAAGATAGTGCCCCTGAGCGACCCCTTCGGGCCGACCATAGACAACGACTACCTGGAGGGCATCGTGGTGAGCGAGGAGACCGAGGTGACGGCCGAGGTCATCAACAGGATGAGGGTGGAACAGAAGAAGAAGCCTCTACTCATCTTCGTGATAACCATGGTGCTGGCGGACGACGGCAAGCCCATCAGCAGCACCCGTGTGCGCCGCCAGGAAGTGGACAGGTACGGCCGCCTCATCGGCTAGCCAGTTTCACCTGCGTCCCGGCCCCCCAAACACGCCCAACCATTTTAACGGGTGCCCGCGACTGTCGCCTCGATGGGTTACACCGGCTCAGCTGTGCTTCTGCTACACCCTGGGAAGGCCCCACGCTGGCTGTTCAGCCGCATGGTGCAGATTGCCGAGTGCATAACCGACATAGTGGTCGACGAGTACGGCTCCAGGGGGCTCCTGGAGCGCCTCAGCGACCCATGGTTCTTCCAGAGCCTGAGCTGCGTCCTGGGCTACGACTGGCACAGCAGCGGAACAACCACGGTGACATGTGGGGCCCTCAAGGAGGCCCTGGATAGGGAGGGCAAAGGCGTGACGGTCTGCGGCGGCAAGGGGCGGACCAGCCTCAAGGCGCCCCAGGAGATCAGGGAGATGGGGGGCGTCTTCGGCCTCAGCGACTACAAGGTGGATGACCTCGTCTACGCCAGCCGCATGAGCGCCAAGGTGGACAACAGCCTCGTCCAGGACGGGTACCAGCTGTACCATCACTGCCTCATCTTCGACGAGAAGGGCCGCTGGATAGTGATCCAGCAGGGCCTAAACGAGGAGATGGGCAACGCCAGGAGGTACCACTGGGGCCCGGAGCACAGGGGCTTCATCGAGGAGCCCCAGGGCGCGATCCTCTGCCCCACGAGGCTCGACGAGGCCCTGGACATGACGAGCAGGGTCAGCGAGGGGAACCGGCGCACATGCCTGGACCTGGTCAGGGACAACCCCGTGAAGCTAAAGAGGACCATGGCTGAGCCGGCCCCCGGGAACCAGTCGAGGTTGGACCGCTGGACCGGGACCAAAGCCCTCGTGATGCCAAGGAGCGTCAACTGGGACGCCGTCAGGGCCGCGTACCAGTTCCAGCCCAGGTCCTACGAGGAGCTGGTCTCACTGAGGGGCGTCGGCCCAGCGACGGTGAGGGGACTCGCACTGGTGGCCGAGCTGGTCTACGGCGACAAGGCGAGCTGGAGGGACCCCGTGCGTTTCAACTTCGCCTTCGGCGGCAAGGACGGTGTGCCCTTCCCCGTTGACCGCGGCGCCATGGACGAGGCCGTGGAGGTGCTCAGAAACGGAGTCAAGGCCTCCAGGCTCGGCAGGGACGAAGAGCTGCGGGCGCTCAGGAGGCTCAGAGGGTGCGTCCCCAAGGGCGACCCAGCCGCCCTTAAGACGATCCTATGAGCCCCTTCTGCCTGAGACGAACATGAGGACCAGGGCGGCTGCCACAGCGAGCCCCAGGCCGGCCACCAGGAAGGCCTCTCCCCCCAGCCCGCCGCCGTAGACCTCAGTCGCCTCATCGGTGACCGTGACGTAGATGTCTCTGCCGATGACCCTCGCCCGGGTTCCCAGCGCGTCCCAGATGTAGGGCTGCCTCGAGACATCGTAGGCGGCTATGACGCTCCCAGAGTACTCGGGGGCCTTCGCCAGGAGATCGAGGCCGTCTTTTGACGTCGTGAGCGTTAGGTCCACGGGCACCCAGCCCCATGGTGGGACGTACACCATGGCCCAGCCGTGCCACCCAACGCCGCTGCATACATTGGTCAGGTGCCCCTGCCAGCTCGTCTGGTCATCGTCGATGCTCTGGTGGATGTATATGCCCACCTGCAGGTAGGCCGGCACGCCCAGGCTGCGGAGCATCGAGATGAGCAGTATGGACTGGTCGTCGCAGTCTCCCAGCCCCTCTGAGAGGGTCGTGTTCGGGTACCTGGGCACCTCGAAGTTGTAGTACGTGGTCTCCCCCGTCACGTACTCTATCAGAAGGTCCAGCGACTCGAGGACCGTGTCTGCGTCGCCCACAACGTCACGGGCTCTTGACGCGATCACCGGGTCGTCACTCTGGAAGGTCTCTGTGGCTAAGCTGTACGCATCCACGAGGCTCCTCGGGATGGCTGAGGCTGGCTCAGCCTCAGACACACTGAAGGCGGGGACAGCCCTGACGGTGGACTCGATAGTGAAGGCCACCGTGAACGATGCGGATTCGCCGGGGCTCAGCGTCCTGGAGACGCCCATGACGGCGCCCCTGCCGCCGTCCACGTCCATGTCCTTCACGGTGTAGGGGACCGACGACTCCTTCACCCTGACGGTCTGCCACGAAGTGTTCATGAAGAGGGGGACGGCAACGTCCTCTTCCAGCAACTCCAAAGGCCCGGAGCCCCTGTTCTCCAGGACGTAGGATAGAGTGTACTCGTACCTGGCCGCCGACGCATGGGTAGGCTGGACGAGTAGGAGTGTAGCCAGCAGTAAGATGATGAACCGTCTGCTCAAACGACTGATCGGAGAATTGGGGAACTGATGCTTAATTAGGTTTGGGTCAGCTCTTGTCCACCTTGGACCAGTCCTGGGCGAAGAGTCTCAACCCCTCATCCGTCAGGGGGTGCTTCAGCATCTTGTCAAGTATGTCCGGGGGGACCGTGGCCACGTGGGAGCCGGCTAGGGCGGCGTCCACGACGTGTCTGGGGTGCCTCACGCTGGCCGTGATGACCTTCGTAGGCATATCGTAGTTGGCCAGCATCCTGCAGACCTCGTACACCACGTCTATGCCCTCTTGGCCCCTGTCGTCTAGGCGCCCTACGAATATGCTCAGGTATGTGGCCCCCGCCTTGGCTGCGAGCAGCGCCTGCGGCGCAGAGAAGACAAGGGTGACGTTGGTCTTGACGCCTAGCTTGCTCAGCTCCTTCACGGCCTTGAGCCCCTCGTCAGTCATGGGTATCTTTACGACCACCTGCTCACCGAACTCAGCGAGGCGCCTGGCCTCCTTAACAAGGTCCTCCGCCTTTGAGCTGACTGCCTCCACGCTGATCGGGCCCTTGACGATGGCCGTGATCTCCTGGACCACCTCCTTGAAGTTGCGTCCAGTGCGCGCTATTAGGGTCGGGTTGGTGGTGACCCCGTCGATGACCCCCATGTCCCAGTACTTCTTGATCTGGGCGACGTCCGCGGTGTCTATGTAGAACTCCATGGTCACCCATCTATCGCCTTTTTTTGATAACTTTTTCGGCTGCCGCCGCGATCTTCTCAGGGGTAAGCCCGTAGAGATCGAGCAGCTCGTCCATTGTTCTGCTACTCTGACCGAAGACGTCCCTGACGCCGATCCTGTGCACGGGGACGGGATAGTTCTCCGACAGAACCTCGCACACGGCTCCACCCAAGCCGCCGTCCACCTGGTGCTCCTCCACCGTGACTAAGGCGCCGGTCTCCTTGGCCGCCTTAACCAGTATCCTGGGGTCAAGGGGTTTTATTGTGTGGATGTTCAGCACCCTGGCGTCCACGCCCTTCTTCGCCAGAATCTCCGCCGCCATGAGGCTGTTGAGGACGAGCATCCCAGAGGCGACGATCGTCAGGTCGTCGCCGTCCCTCATCACCTCGCCTCGGCCCAGCTTGAACTTGTAGTTCTTCTCCAGGTTGGGCTCCTTCTCCCTCCTGAGCCTCATGTAGACCGGCCCACTCGTCTCCATGATGGCGTCCAAGGCGTTCCTCGTCTCCTCTGGGTCGCACGGCACCACGACCTTCATGTTGGGTATGACCCTCATGAGGGCGACGTCCTCCAACGCCTGGTGGCTGGCGCCGTCGGCTGCACAGCTGAAGCCCGCGTGGGACGCCACCAGCGACACGTTGAGCTCGTCGTGGGCCACCACGTTCCTGACCTGGTCCCACGCCCGGCCCGTCTCGAAGATGGCGAAGCTGCTCGCGAAGACCCTCTTGCCGCCCAGGGCCAGGCCCGCGCTGAAGCTCACCAGATTCTGCTCCGCGCTGCCGACGTTATAGAACCTGTCGGGGAAAGCCTTTCCGAAGGTGCTGGTCATGGTGCTGGCCGACAGGTCGGCGTCCACGACCACTATCTCGGGGTGCCCCTTACCGGCCTCGGCCAGCCACTCCCCGTAAGCCGTCCTCGTAGCCTTCATGCTCATTCTAGTGCGCCTCCAGCTCCTTCAGCGCCTGATCAAGCTGCTCCTTGGAGGGCGGCTTCCCGTGGAAGCTGGCCACGCCCTCCATGAACGAGACGCCCTTACCCTTCACGGTTCTCGCGACGATGACCGTGGGGCCCTCCTTGTACTCTCGGGCCTTCTTGAACGCGGCCATGAGCTGCACGTAGTCGTGGCCATCGGCCTCGACCACGTTCCAGTTGAAGGCCCTCCATTTATCCGGCAGCGGGTCCAGGCACACGACGTCCTCGGTGCAGCCGTCGATCTGCAGCATGTTCCTGTCCACGATGGCCGTGAGGTTGCTGAGACCCAGGTGAGGCGCCAGCATGGCGGCCTCCCAGACGAGGCCCTCATCGCACTCACCGTCCCCGAGGAGACAGAAGACCTTGGCCTTCTTGCCGTCCAGCTTGGCGGCTGCTGCAATGCCTGAAGCCACGGATAGACCGTTGCCGAGGCTGCCTGAGGACACCTCTATGCCCGGTACCTTGAGGGCGTCAGGGTGCCCCTGCAGCGGGCTGCCGAACAGCCTCAGGGTGTCCAGGTTGGCCTCAGGGATGTAGCCTGCCTTAGCCAGTACTGTGTAGAGGGCTGGGACGGCGTGCCCCTTGCTCAGGATGAACCTGTCTCGTTCGCTCCACTTGGGGTCAGACGGGTCGTGGTTCATCTCGTGGAAGTATAGAGTCAGCATTATGTCCACGGAGGAGAGGGAGCCGCCGGGGTGCCCCGAACCGGCCTCGTATATGATCCGGAGGACCCTGGCGCGGACTTCTCTGGACAGTGCCTCGAGCTCCGGCACTGACAGTCTCTTACCCTTCATTTTTTCACCGGGTGAGGAATGTTAATAGTTGGGTTGCCGGGTATAAAGGCTTCTAACAAGCGCCGCGTAGCCTGCGGGGCGCGTGGACGACTACCGTTGAACCCTTAATGTCACCTTGACCTCGCTGCTCGGGCTCTGCAGCATCCTAACCATCTCCCGGGGGATGTCACACGCTGCCCTGTCGGCCTCCACCATCAGAGTTCTACCGCACGTGTACAGGCTTTTCCTGGCCACCATGTCCGCGGCGCTGGAGTAGCTCAGCGACGGGTGCCCCCTCCCCGTTACCGTGAAGCTTCTCTGGTTCACCTCGATGGTCAGGGTGATCGACGCGTCTCTAACCCTGGCGGCCTCCTTCATCTCCTCGGGGAGATCGGATAGCCCCACCTCAGCCGCGACAGCTACTACGCAGTCGCCTCTGGCTGTGAGGCTCTCGTCCCTCGTGATCATTATGGTGGTGGGGTGGCTTGACCTCACATTCCTGTGGCCGCGGGCCGTGAAGGTGATCGTGTGCATCAAGGGGTTCACCTGCTACAGGTCCATCACCTTGATGAGGCCCTGCTTGATCAGGCCCTTGATGCTGTTGTCCGGCTCCGCTCTGAGCTTGTATAGCTTCAGGTCCTCGATGGCCTGCCTGATGTCCTCCGAGATGAAGTGGTACGCGAAGACCCCCAGCAGTAGGCCAGCGAGGAACATGTAGTTCACCACAGGCAGCGTCCTCTGGAACGCGAAGACCAGGGTTAAGCCTATGAGGGCCAGGTGGCTGTAGCGAAGGTTGCTGCGGTGCCTGTACATGAACGTGAATGCCTCGCTGAGGATGTAGCCTAGGCCGAAGCCCACCATGTTCACCCAGCCCCGGGCTCCGCCTAGGAAGACGAGGAGGCTGCTCAGGATGACGCCCGGGTACTCCACCTGCCTGTTGAAGGGTATCTCCGTGAACGTGTACGCCTTCCTGATGAACTTGGTCTTCCCGTATCCTCGGAGGTGCCAGCTCAGGTTCCAGTCCTCGGCGCGTTTGGCCGAGGCATACCCCGGAGACCTGAGGAACACGTCGCGTCTGTATGCCATGTTGGCTCCCTGGAAGAGGTGGAATGTACCTTGGACGAGGGCGCTCATCCAGCAGTAGAACCTGCTGAGCTGGTTCCTGTTGAGGGGCCTGAAGGCTCCGCCCACCGCCACGACCTTGGGGTCATCGAACGGCTTGATCAGCTCCCTGATCCAGTGGGGGGGCGCCTCGCAGTCGGCGTCCGTGGTGACGACGATGTCGCCTGTGGCCTCCCTGGCTCCCAGGTCCCTCATCTCGGCTAGGCTGTACCCTGGCTTGACCAGCACCCTGTCGCAGTGCATCCTGGCTATCTCGGGCGTCCTGTCCACGCTGCCGTTGTCTATGAGTATTAGCTCCAGCGGCTGGCTCTGGCGTCGTATGCTCCTGAGGCACCTCTCGATGCCTGCCTCCTCGTTGAGTGCCGGGATCACGACGCTGACCTTCAACTCATGGCGTCTGTGGGTGGGGCGTTTAAATTGTTTTCCCATAGCCTGTATATACTGTTACTGCCCTTGGGAAACATTTAAGAAACTGGCGGGTGTCTCTTTGGGGGTGCTGGGCTGGTAGTTCAGGGGTATGAATGCTGCCCTGGCATGGCAGAGGTCGGGGGTTCAATTCCCCCCCAGTCCACCTTCTCTTCATCTCCTCGTGCGTGTGCATGGGTAGGGGGGAGGAGGGTGTAGTCGTCGTCGCCATGACCCCCCGTTTTTCGACTTGTTTATTGGTTCGGGCTTTTTCCAGGTTTTTAGGCGGCGACTACCAGAAAAAAAAATGAACCATCCTCATTTTATTATTTTTACTCGCACGGTTTCAGTTATAATATCTCACGACGAAAAAGTCACTCTTTACAGGGCATAATATTATTAATTTGTAAACAATATCTAAGGAACTTGAATGGTTTATCCAGAACTCGAAGAACTGACTTGGCTCGCTGTCCACGGTAGAGGAGTGATAAACACCGCCCACGCCTCCCAGATAGCGCTGACGCTCTCGCAGGCCGGCGTATCCGCCGGAAGAGAGGCCGCCTACTACATGAGGTACGACGACAGCCCAGAGAGGGTACAGCTTCCTTTCATCACCTACGCAGTCTTAGGCAAACCCGACATCAAGACGATACTACCGGAGGAGGTCGACCCTGTCGGAGGGGTCTTCGACGCCCTCGTTGTTCTCGACTCGTCGATGCTCATCAAGTCGACCTCTCAGAGGTCATTGCTCCTCGACGGCGCGAAGAGGAATGCTGCCCTCGTGGTCAACACCTCCCTCGGGCCGGAGGTAGTCTTGAAGCTAGTCAAGCGATACGCGTGCGCCCAGGACTGGGAGGGCAAGATAGTCACCGTGAGGGCAAAAAGATACAACCAGAACATTGCGCTCGGGGCCATCGGAGCCTTGGCCAAGGCCATCGAACCCGAGGTGACTCTCGACAACATAATCGAGACCCTCTATGCGCTGGGGAACGATGAGGAAAAGGTCGACGCCGTGAGAAGGGCGTACGATGACTCCGACCCCGTCAGCGTCGCCCTCAGGGCTGAGGACTGCGAGCCCTACAAGCTCAAATCGAGCCTCGCCGAGAAAAAGAGCCGCGCCCCTAAGGCGCTGAAGCCCTGGGACAGAGAGAGGTACGTCGAAATAAAGAACAGGGCAGCCGAAGCCCCCACCTACGAGCTCAGGTACGAGTCTATGCCAAGGTGGGAGGAGATAGCCCCCGGCCTGGTTGAGTTCGGGCCGAAGGTGGGCGAGAGGAACATCGGCTTCAAGACCTCGTTCGCGAGAACCTTCCGACCCGTGATAGACGAGAAAAAGTGTGTCGACTGCAAGGTGTGCCACGTCTTCTGCCCGGACGGCGCCATCGACTACGACCCCATAAGGATCGACTACGACTACTGCAAGGGCTGCGGGATATGCGCGAGGGTCTGCGGGCCCAGGGCCATATCGATGCCCCACGAGCTTAAGGTCCTGGAGGACCTGGACGAGGAGGAGTTCCTCACGATACGTGAGGCTCTCATCGAGTACGCCTACTGAGGTGATGTGACACGACAGTAACTTTAGAGAAGACGGTTCAGAGCGCGGCCCAGATGCGTCGAATGTGGACCGGGACGAGGGCGATCGCGGAGGCCGTCAAGCTCGCGGACGTCGACGTGATCGCCGCCTACCCTATTAGACCCTACACGGGCGTCATGAACGCCCTTGCGACCATGATCGCCAAGGGCGAGTTCTCCGCCGAGTACCTGGTCTGCGACTCGGAGCACAGCCAGTTTGAGGTGGTGAAGCACGCGTCGGCCGTCGGGGCGAGGACCTTCGTTGGGAGCTCGGGGACGGGCCTCGTCTACGGCGCCGAGGCCGCCGTCGTCATCGCCCTGGGGCAGCTGCCGGTGGTGGGCATAGTCGGCTGCAGGGCTCTAGACGACCCCGGCAACTTCGGGATGGAGTGGAACGACGCCCTCCTCTTCAGGGATGTCGGCTGGATCATGTCGTGGGCGAAGGACCCTCAGGAGGCGCTGGAGATGACCCTCGTCGCCTACAGGATCGCCGAGGACGAACGAGTTCTGCTCCCTAACTTCGTGGCTGTGGACGGAGCCACGATAACGCACGTGGCGTCGCCCGTTACGCCCTCGACCAAGAGTCAGGTAGAGGAGTTCCTGCCCCCCTACAGGCCGGCCCACCCCCTAGACCCTGCGCATGAGGCAGTGAGCAAGGCCATGCACATCTCCCCCTCCCTGATAGGGCCGGAGCAGAGGAAAGCCCTGGACGCCGCGATGAAGAGGGCGAAGGCCAAAGTCATCCCCGAGGCGTGGAAGTCCTGGGTAGACGTGACGGGCAAGGAGACCCCCGCCTTCGTCGAGACGAAACACGCCGAGGACGCCGACTACGTCATGCTGACGATGGGGGCATACTCCAAAAACGTGGATTACGTAGTCGGCAAGATGAGGGATAGGGGAGTCAAGATCGGCTCCATGAGGCTCAGGTACTTCAGGCCCTTCCCCACCGAGGAGGTGAGGGAAGCCCTGGATGGGGTGAAGGGCGTAGGTATAGTCGACTTCTCCTTCAGCCTCGGATCGCCGCAAAACGGTAGCATACTCTACAACGAAGTCAAGGCCGCCCTCTACGACGCCGACGAGAGACCGCAGGTGATGGGCTTCATCTTCGCCGGCGGCAGAGAGATGAAGATAGCGGACCTCAGTAAGGCCGCGGAGCTGCTCGTGGACTCGACTAGGAAGGGCAGGGTAGACCATCCCGTCAGGTGGATGATGGTGAGAGGTGAGGACGCATGACCGAGAATACCGGGATCATAAAGAAGCTCACCGAGGTGCCGCCCGAGGACTACTACGTTTCCGGGCACAGGACGTGCGCGGGGTGCGGCGCCGCTCTCGGCTACAGGCTCGTGCTCAAGGCCGCTGGGCCCAAGAGCGTGGTCATCGGACCCACAGGCTGCATGTACGTCGCCAACGGACACCAGTTCCTCACCTCCCCCTACGCTGTGCCGTGGTACCACACGCAGCTCGGTGCCGGAGGCCCAGCTGGAATAGGCACCGCGGCTGCCTTCAGGGCCCTCATGTTCAAGGGGAAGAGGAGAAGGGAGGATGTCAACGTGGTTGTCTACGGCGGAGACGGGGCCATGGCGGACATAGGCTTCAGCGGGCTCTCCATGGCCCTTACCTACGAGTACCCTCACCTCCTCTACCTGCTCTATGATAACGAGAGCTACGCGAACACGGGGATACAGGCGTCAAGCTCGACCCCCTTCGGCTCCTCCACGACCTTCACCCCGCCGGGCAAGGTGAAGAAGATCGGCAACGAGAGGCAGAAGAAGAACATGGCCCTTCTGGCTGCATCCCACCCCGGGATAGGATATGTGGCTACGGCCTGCACCTCCTACCCGGTGGACCTGGTAAACAAGGTAAGGAAGGCGCTGAGCAGCGACAGGCCCTCATTTGTGCAGCTGCTCGCGCCCTGCCCCAAGGGCTGGGCCTTCCCACCAGAGGAAACGGTCGACATGGGCAGGCTTGCGGTCAACACAGGCATGTGGGTCCTATGGGAGTACGAGGAGGGGAGATTCAGCCTATCCGTGAAGCCGTCGCGCAGGGGGAAAGTGACCGACTACGTGCTGAAGCAGGGGAGGTTCGCCCACCTGAGGAACAACGAGGATGCGCTTGGGTACATGCAGCAGACGGTGGATGAGGATTGGAGGCACTGGGAGGAGATGGATAAGACGGGGGAGATGGAGATACACTGGATGCCTCCCTACCTTAAATATTGACGTACCCGATTTTTAGTCCACAGACCAAGTACCAGTAGATTTAATATTTAAAAAATATTGTATTGGTTGTATCCTTGTAACCACCAATTTATGAATTTTCTAAATTTATCCCACACTTGCGTCAAAATATTGTTTCGCAAGTATAACTTTCTCTCCTGCTAATACAATCTAACATTTATGGTTTAACCTTAAAAGACGTTCTCTGAGATGACCTTGGCTGACTAGCCCTCTATTCCAAATAGTCCCCGAGAAGATAAGAGGAGGAATAAATCGGTAAACTGGTATGATAACCTGTAAATATGGAGCTTCACCCAATGTCTTAAGTCGATGAAGGTTCATCGACCCCGCCAAGGGGGCCGATGGCCTACACTATCAGGGTACGGTGAAGACAAGGGTTGACTGATGAACTGAAGATCACGAAGAGGACCGCCTACTTGGCCGTCCTCTCAATGGGTATAGTGAGTATGCTGGGGGACATCGCCTACGAGTCGGGCAGAGGCATAGCCCCTGACTACCTGAGGTTCCTGGGCGCATCCGCGTTCATGGTTGGCGCGGTCAGCGGCGCCGGCGAGTTCATAGGGTACACTATGAGGCTGGTCAGCGGCCCCCTCGCGGACAGGAGCCGAGCCTACTGGCTCTTCATATTCCTCGGCTACGGGCTCATCCTGGCTGTGCCCCTCATGGGGTTCACGTCGAGCGTCGAGATCGTCATGCTCCTGCTCCTCCTGGAGCGGCTCGGGAAGGCGCTGAGATCGCCGTCGAGGGACGCAGTCGTCTCCATCGTCAGCAAGGGGATGGGCTCCGGTAAGGCATTTGGGCTGCACGAGTTCATCGACCAGATAGGCGCAGTCATCGGGCCCGCTGCGCTGGGCGCCGTGATGTTCTACACGGCCAACAGCTACCCGGCCGCCTTCAAGTCTCTCCTCATACCCTACGTCCTGATGATGGCCTTCCTCGCCTACACGTACACCCGGATAGGGAGAAGAGTCGACGTAGAGGCAAAGAGCGCCGGGTCCGCCGAAGGCAGCCTGACAAAGGGGTTCTGGCTCTACTGCGCCGCGATCCTCCTCAATACGCTCGGGCTCATCCCGGTCGCACTCATCCTTTACAGGGGCTCCTCGATCCTTCAGCCCTCTGGTCAGCAGTGGATCGTGCCGCTGCTCTACGTCATCGTGCAGCTCATAGATGCGCCGATGGCGCTGGCCTCCGGGATCCTCTTTGACAGGCTCGGCGTCAAGGTCCTGGCCGTGCCCTTCGCCTTATCTGTTCTCCCGGCGTTCCTCGTCACCTACGGTGGACTGATCGGCGTGGTCTCAGCGTGCATAGTCTATGGGGTGGTGCTGGGCATGCAGGAGTCCATCTACCGCGCCGCGATAGCCGACCTGGTCCCCATGTCCAAGCGCGGGACGGCGTACGGAATATTTAACACGGCGCTGGGCGTCGGTACACTCGCTGGAGGGGTCGTTTTCGGCTTCTTCATCGACCAGGGCTTCGCCGGTGTGATCATGCTCGGCTTCGCAGTCGTCATGCAGGCCGGGGCACTTGTAGCCCTCAGGGGGGACAAGCAGCTTTTTGTGAGTGGAGCCTCACCCTGAGGTCTCAGCTGGATCATCCGTTTCCCTTATGAATACCGACGAAATGTTGTGGTTGACGCTGACCCGATAGTGAATCAGGGACATTCTACTGAACCTGTCTACCACTATTCTCTTTCATAATTAT
>Ga0299912_10002254_pt1 | contig 15811 bp, 9 predicted proteins | sample RVTome_2_FD_207667 | JGI IMG/M metagenome (GOLD analysis project Ga0299912, IMG submission 207667) | Soil microbial communities from uranium-contaminated site in the Upper Colorado River Basin, Wyoming, United States - RVT95D214 (version 2) ... | reverse complement strand
GTGGCGTCACGCGCAGCGTGATGCCGATCGGCACCTGCTCTATCGTGCCGTAGGTCAGGCTGCCGGTGATCTGCACATGCCATACCCCGCCGGAGAAGAACTCCGAGGGCTTGTCCTCAAGCGCGAGCAGCGTGGGGCGCGCCAGCACCTCGGCGCGCTCGACCCCGTCGTTGAAGATGTTCAGGTTGTACGTCAGCCCCGCCAGCGTGAAAATAGGATTGATCGTGTAGGTGCTTGTCGTCGGGCTGCCGCTGGTGCGTACGATATTCGCGCTCAAGGTGCCGCCCAGCGTGGCCTGCAGGCCGGCCAGCAGGTTGACGCCGCGGCTGAGCGAGCGGTTCTCCTCGGTGCGGATGATGACCATGTCGACCATCACCATCTTCGGTCCGGTTTCCTTGGCCGTGGTGCCCGTCGAACCGGCGGCCGGCGGGGCCCCGGTTCCGGCCGGCGCCGGCTTGGCGGCCGGCACGGACGGCACAGGATCGCGCCGCTCGCGCTGCGTCTCGAACGGCTGCGTCTCCGAAAAGGCGGCGAGCTGCGGCAGCTTGTTCCGTTCGTAATAGCCCGCCCACTCCGCCACCCGGCGCTGTACGCCCTGCAGGCGCGCGGAACCCGCATCGTACGACTCCAAGGCGCCGTACGCGGCGAGACTGCGGCGCGCGTCGTCGATGCGTCCGGCGGCGGCATAGACCATCACCGCATTGCGCCGCGCCGCCGGATCCGCCGGTGCGAGGCGCTCGACGCGCTGCGCCGCCCACAGCGCCGTCGGCAGGTCCTGGCCGGCGTACGAGGCGGCCAGCAGGCCGCGCAGCAGCGCCGCGTTGTCCGGCTGGTAGAGAACGCCGTAGGAAAAATAATTCTGCGCGTCGATGAATCGCTGGGCGCCATAGGCAATATGCCCGAGCAGAAACGCCGCCGACACGTTGTCGGGCTCGAACTTCAGCGCGAGCTGGTAACCGGTCTCGGCGAGTTCCAGCAGCGCGCGGTCGCCGTCCTTGGCGCGCAGGTGGTAGGAGAGCGCGTTCAGGAAATGCAGCTGGCTGTCGCTCGGATCGCGCTTGAGACCGGCCTCGCACAGCTTGCCGGCCTGCTCGAAGTCGCCCGCGCGCAACAGCCGGATCGCCTCTACGATCTCCTTCCGGGCCGCGGGATCGGCCGCGAGCGCCTTTAGCGCCGGTGTGTTCAGGCCCGCTCCGCCTGCGGCATCCATCGCGCCCGGCAGCACGCCCATGCCGGCGCAACCTGCGAGCAGCGCACCGGCCACCACGCTGCTCGCGACCGCACGCGCGCCGCGCAGGCGAATTCCCTTCGCGTCCCCGGACATCTGCCGCTCGTTTGTCATTTCATCGCTCCCGGATCGAGCCAGCGTAGAGTTATCGTCTCTTTCCGCGCTTGTTGGCAACTCTCGGCGAGGGTAGTTCTGTCGCCGTCAAGCGACACGCACGCGTTCCCGGAGCCGCCGCGCGGCTTGAGGTTGAAGAACTGCCCTTGCGGTACGACATCGAATGTCACGGGGTTGCCGCGGTAACACGGGACGACGAGCACTCCACCCGGCTGCCCCGGCCCTTGCGCGACAGCGGCGAGACAATTGCCGGACTTGGCGTCAACGATCCTGATGCCCCCATCCGGCAACTCGATCAGGTCGAAGCGCACGGAATCGGTGGGATTGCAGGGACGGGCGTTGAACCCGGAGCGCGGATCTTGGGGGCGCTTGTACCAGAGGCACTGGCCTTCGCTACTCTCGAGCGCCGCACCCTTCTTGACGTAGTTCGCCTTCTCGGCATCCCGAATCGGACGGAACGCCTGGCTGTCGTAGCCCAGGCACGAACTCCATACCGCCTTGGCGTCGCCGGGCTTCGCGCTTTCGCTGTCGAAGTGCAGACACTTCTGCGCGGCGCGGTTCATGATCTGGTAGTAGACACCATCGTAGGATACCACCTTCCACATCTCGGTCGCGCTCTTGTCGTCGCAGCTGCGCAACGCGAGCTGGGTCTTTTCCTGATCGAGCTTCGGATCGACGTCGCGCGCCTGCAGGCACAGGCCCTTGCTGATGAGCTGCACGTAGCCGCTGGGCAGCAGCTTGGTCGCCCACTGCTCGGCACCGGTGTCCTTGCAGTTTTCCTGGTGCACCGTCTGGCCGTCCGCTGCCACCGAGAGGCACAGCGCGCTGTGGGCCACGGCGATGTAGGTGGTGCCGAATTCGAGGCTCGGTCCGGCGAAATCGGTCGGTCCGATCCCCTTGATCGCATCGGTCCTGCTCTTGGTGAGCTGGTCGACCGACCCGGCGTATATCTTCGACTGACCGTCCATCGTGGTCTGCACATTGGAATAGCGGCTTTGGGCCTTGGCGAACTGGTCACTCACCTCGGCCGAGTTGTGGGCCAGATTCATGCCGATGTTCGCCTTCAGCCACGTCACCCACTTGTCCGGAATGTCCGCCGAGACGTTGTCCACCGCCTTGTTGAGCACCGCTGCCGCCAGTCCGGAGAGCGCCTTGGCGTTGAACTCGGCATCCTTCAGCTTGAAGGCGAAGGAGTCGCGCCGCGCATCGTCGAACAGCTTGTACGACAGGTCGAGCACCAGCGGCGAGTCGTCCGAGACCATCGAACGCAGGTCGCCCGCGAACGACGCCGAAACGATCTCCAGCGGCAGGTTCACGAGTAGCCGGCTCATTTCGCGGTCCACCGGCATGAGAGCGTGATCGATGACGTCCTGGGCGTCCTGCACCACCGTATGCGCGATCGTCACGGCGATCTGCGCTACGTCCATTTCCGCCTTGAGCGCGAGCACATGAGGATCGAGGTCGAAGGCCACGTTCACCACGTCCTTGGCCGCCGCCAGGACGCCGTCGGCAATCGCCTTCACCACCGCGGTCGCCGCGTAGTCCAGCTCCCAGTAGCCCTTGCACGCCCAGTGCGTGAAGCGGTTGCCGCAGTTGTCGATCTTGTCCTTGTCGTCGGTCAGCCGGCCCAAGAGGCGGTCCACCTGCGCCGTGGCCGCGTCGACGCGCGAATCCACCTGCGCGCGTTCGCGGTCGCTCTGCGCACGCGCGGCGACGATCAGCGCGTTGACGTCGCCGACTTTCTTCTTCGCGTCATCGAGCGCCTGCCTGTCCGCGTCCAGCGTCTGTTTCGCCGCATCGTCCAGCGCCATCGTGCCCTTCCCGATAATGTCCTTCAGGACGGGGACGAGGTGGGAATCGAATTTGCCGGCGACGTCGATATCCGCGTCCGAGGCGATCTTGCCCGTCTTCAGGTCGAGGCCGGTGACATCGACCGCGAGATCGACCTGGCCTAATTGGTCGAACTGTTCAGCTACCGAGAAGTCGAATTTGGGCGGAGTGAGATCGATCGCCACGTGCGACGCGAAGATTTTGCCCGCGTTCACGTCGGAGTTGAGCACGAAGTGCGGCGGGACCGAGAGCGCGAAGTCGATGTCGTTATGATGGAACACGATCGGCTCGAGCGTGAAGTCGTCGATGCGCGCCTTCAGGAACACGCCGCTCGCGCTGCCCGAGCCCTTGACCTGCCCGAGTTCGCGCGACATGAAGTAGAGCTGCCCGGCGAAGGCGAAGCCGTCGCTGATCAGGCCCAGTTGCGGATCCGAGGCCCCCGGCGTGGCGAACGCGATCAGCGGCTGCTTGATCGAGAAGAACGGCACGTCGATCGAAGCGATCTTGCGCCCTGCGTCGCTGTCCTTGCCGACCAGCGCCTGGGCGATCTCGATCAGCGTCTGCGGGCCGAGCACGTCGAGCGTGCCCGAGAACGCGATCGCATCGGGAATGCCTTCGGCTTCGATCGAGAACTTCGTCTTTCCCGCCAGAGACATCGACTCGTCGCCAAAAGTCTGCGCGCCGGCGAATCCGAGCGACACGTTGCCCGCCACGTCGATGCCGGTCTCCAGCTTCACGTTCGACAGGGAGAGCGGCTGGATGCCGAACGGCTTGTTCCAGGTCCCGTCCATGCTGCCGAGCACCTTGAGACCGATGCCGTCGTCCCCGAATGCCGCCTCGACGGAGGTGGAGAACTCGAGCAGGTCGGTGCCGACCTTGACCAGCATCGCGGTGCGCACGCCGATGTCGATCTCGCCGCCCTTCCATTGCACGAAGAAACCCGGCGCCGCCGCGGGACTGTAGCTCATGCCCTTGGGCAGCCTCGGCTGGCCCTTCCCGGTCATCGAAATGGAAAAATTGACCGAAGGCGCGCCGGTATTGAACAGCCCGGTGATCCCGCCCATGATGACTGCGCTGTCTTCGTGCACACCGAGCGCCTCGAGCGCCTGGCCGATCTTGCCGAACTTTTTGAAGTCCACCTTGGACACCAGCGCCAGCCCGGCCGGGATCGACTGGCTGGTCGAAGCGTTGCCGAAAATATCGGTCATCAGATCTTGCGCGATGGGCGAGACGCTCCCCGCCGCACCGCCCACGCCGTTCTGTGAAATCACGAACGCGGCATTGTCGAGCTTGATGCCTCCAAGCATGGTGCCCTTCAGGTCGCTGAGCAGATCGTCGAACCCGAGTCCCTTGAGATCGAGCGCCAGCACGCCTGCGCGCTGCGCATCGCGGAAAGCGTAGGCGTTGAGCTGGGTTCCATTCAGCCGGGTGCGCGCTTCCAGGCCCGAGGGCGAGAGCTTCACGGTGTCCAGCTGGAACTCGCTCGCCCCGGGAAGGCTGGAGAATCCGGGCACGTTATCGAGGCCGAAACCGGTGGCCGCGTCGAACTCGAAGTACTTGACCGTAAAGCCGCTGTCCGTGGTGCGCTGGAAATCGGCCTTGATGCCCAGGCCCTCGCCGCCCGCGAAGTTGGCGAGGCCTTGCAGCGTAAGTTCGGCGTTGCCGCCCTGGCCGAGCGACACGTTGAAGGCGCCCGACGCGATGGTCAATTCCTGAATCCCGAAAGGCTCCGCCCACGGCTGCGAGAGCCCGATCGCGACCTGAAGTGCCGAAGCCCCGCCCGCACCACCGGCGCCGCCACCCCCGAAATTCTTGTCGAACGCGATCGAACCCGTGAGCGAAAGCGTTGATCCGCCCACTTTCAGCACCGCGGGAAACTCGCCCGTGATCGCGAGCCCGGGCTTCGCAGCATCAGCGCTGCCCTTCAGTGACAGCGACATCGGCGATAGCGTCAGCAGATCGCCGAGCCCCGGCAATTTCGGCATGCCCAGCGGCGCGCGCAGGTTGAGCCCGCCGAGGAGGGACTTCAGCCGCCCCGGGTCTTTCACCTGCTTCGCGCCGGCGCGCAAGACCCCGAGGTTAATCGTGTCCGCCGACAGGCTGCCCGAGAGCGGAAACTGCGTCTTGTCGATGCCGATGTTCGAGAGCACGCTCGTGAGCGCCGTCGTTTTGCTGAGATCGAGTATCGCGGCGAATGCCAAGCCGTCGCTGACGCTGATGGTCGCGCCATCGGGTAGCGCGCCGAGCCCGGCAAGATCGCCCGGCAGGTCCGACGCACTCAACTTCCGTGGCGTCACCTGACCGCTCTGATCCTTGAGCCCGAGAACAAACAGCGCATTTTTCAACGCCACGTCGTCCAACACGCCTTGCGCATCGGGCAGCACCGTCCCGGCGTCGAGCTGGGAGAAATACATCGCCAGCATCCGATCCGGCTGCACCAGCCCGCGCGTGACGTACACCTCGGCCGTGGCGTCGTTGACCTTCACCCGCACCTGGATGTGGTCGGCGGCGACGGTGACGTTGTCCAGCGCGGACAGCTCGGGCAGCACGTCCGCCGCCGTCAGGTCCGCGGCGGTGACCACGGTGGTGGCGGTCTTGCGGTCGTGGGCGAAGGTCACCGCCTTGCCGTTGTCGGTGCCCTTGATGGTGATCGTGTCGGCGTCGGCATCGAGCGAGGCGAACGCCGCGCGATCGGCCAGCGGCAGGCCCTTCAGCGCGTCGATGAGGTCCGAGATCACCAGACCCTGGCCGGTGAGCTGTACCTTGCCCGTGTCCACGGTGAGTTGTAAAGCCTTGCTGTTCAGTGTGCCGCTCACATCGGCGTAGCCGCTGCCGATCGTCAGCTTGTCGAGCTTGATGCGCGACACGAAGGGCAACTGGCCCGCCTCCGGCAGGAAGTCCGAGAGCGAGATGCCCTCGCCGCTCGCGCTCAGCCGCGCGGCGCTGTCGGCGATCGCCGGCTCATTCTGCAGCACGATGGACTTGCCGTTGAGCGCAAGCGTCATGGTGTAGGTCTTGTCGGTGCGCGAGAACGACGCGAGCGTCGCGCGCTGCAGCGCGGTGACCGAGGCGAGGAACGGGAAAAGATCCCCTAGCGTCGCCCCGCCGAAGTCGAGGCTGTAGCTGCTCGGCGGGCCGCCGGCCGGGGCGATCATCGCGCCGGTGAGCGTGGCCTTGTTGAACGACACCGCCATGTTGGAGAGGGACACCAACTCGCGCACGCCGCGCACGCCGCTCGCGCTGCGCACCGCCACCACGGCGATGTCGGCGCCGGTCAGCTTGAATCCCTGGCCCAGGTCGAGGCTGCCGCTGAGCTTGCCGTCCAGCCGCAGGCGCGCTTCGCTGTCCGAGCCGGGCAGCGCGACCTTGAGCGTCGCATCGAGATCGAGCGGGCCGCTCCAGAGCGAGATAGAGCGCTTGACGGTCCAGGCGTTGCCGCCGGCGCTGGGGAGATTGCCGAACTGGCCCTGCGCAAGGCCGATCCAGCCGGCCACGCGCGGCAGTTTCATCGCCGAGATCGCCGCCGCCGCGGCGGCGGCATCGAGCTTCCCGTCCGGGATGGGGAGGGCGAGCTGCCGCTGGTCCTCGGCGCTGCCGGTCTGCTGGGCGTGCGCCGAGGGCGCACCGAGCATGAGCGACGCCGCGGTCAAGCCAGCCAACGCCGCACGCAGCAGCACTCGGCGCATGCCGCCCCCGCCGCTCCCCCTGTTGCCAAACCGTACGCAGACCATGTACCTCCCCCCGGATGTACTGCCAGCCCATAGGCTATAGGCGAACGGCGTGGCGGCACACACGACTTTGGTCGGGGGTGGGCACCGACCACGGTCGCCACTCCCTCCACAGACCGATTCGCCGGTCCATAATGGGGGCCATGACAGCGGCCACTTCCATCGACGCGGACATCGACGAGCGGGTCTTCGCCCACACCATCGAACGCACCCGCCACGGCACCACGAACGGGATCTATGGCGGCATTGCGTTGGCGCTGGCGTTCGCCGTGGTGTTTCGTGACCAGAGCGACGGATTCGCCTACCGGTCATGGCTCGCCGCGGCGGCGGCGGTGTTCGCGTTCCGCTTCTGGCAGGTCATGCCGGCGCTGCCCGCAAGCGGCCCCGCGCTGCGCGCGTGGTCGCGCCGCTTGGTCGCCGGCTATGTCGTCGCGGGAATACTCTGGGGGAGCGCCTCGTTCGCGTTCTTCCCCGGCGGCGAACACCCCAGCAGCTATTTCCTGGCCGCCTCGCAGTCGGTGCTGATCATGGCTTCGGTGGCCGCGCTTTCGTGGCATCCGCCAGCCTTCGCCGCGTTCGCGATACCGGTGTTCCTGATGATGGGCACTCCGTGGATCGTGCAGGGCTCGCCCTACGGCTGGCCGGTGCAGATCCTCGGCCTCATCATCTTGGCCATCCTGATCGACTACGTGCGCAAGAACGCCGTGCTGCTCGCGGGGTCGGTGCGCATGCGCTTCGAGCGCGAAAGCCTGATGGCGCAACTCGAGGCGCGCACCGCGCAAGCCGAGCGCGTCAACCAGAGCAAGACGCGTTTTCTCGCCGGCGCGAGTCACGACCTGCGCCAGCCGCTGCACGCACTGGGGTTGATCGTCGCCCACGCCGTGGCCACCCGCGATCCGCTGGAGGTGCGCGCGAGCCTCGCGCAGATCCAGGCAATGACCCGCGCGCTGGGCGAGCTGATCGACTCGCTTCTCGACATCTCCAAGCTCGATGCCGACGCGGTCAAGCCCTCGGTGCAGGCGGTGCCGTTACAGGCGATACTCGACCGGGTCGTCGAGGAAGGGCTGCAGGTCGCCGAGTGCAAGGGGTTGCAGGTGCGGGTGCGCCGTACCGGCGCATGGGTGCGGACCGACCCGGTGCTGCTCACGCGCATGCTGCGCAATCTGCTCGCCAACGCGATCAACCACACCAAGCGCGGTGGCATCCTGGTCGCGGCACGCCACCGCGGCGGCGACGTGCGGGTCGAGGTCTGGGACACCGGCATTGGCATCGCGCCCGACCAGCAGCAGCGCATCTTCGAGGAGTTCGTGCAGATCAACAATCCAACACGCGACCGCGGCAAGGGTGTGGGGTTGGGGCTGGCCATCGTGGCGCGCCTCGCTTTGCTGCTCTCGCACGACGTGAACGTGCGTTCGCGGCCCGGACGGGGCTCGTGCTTCTCGCTGAGCCTGCCGCACACCGCGCCCGATCCGGTCGGGTTCGCCGGCGCGCAGGCCGCGTGGAATGGCCACAGCCTCGAAGGCGGGCGCATCATGGTGATCGACGACGATGCCGCAGTGCTCTCCTCCACCGAAGCGCTGCTGCGCGACTGGGGCTGCGAGGTCACGGCCGTTCCCGGTCTGGCTGCAGCCATCGAAGAGCTGGAACGGACGCCGCAACCGCCGCAGGTGCTGGTGTGCGACCACCGGCTGGGCAAGGTGACGGGGCTGCAGGCGATCGGCGTGATCCGCGCGCTCGTCGGTTTACCGCTACCCGCGCTGATCGTCACCGGGGACGTGCCCTCGCTGGTGGATACCTCGACGCTCGCGCCGCCCTTCCACCTGCTGACCAAGCCGGTGGCACCGGTGACGCTGCGCGCGGCGCTCGCGCAGATGCTCAGGCAGGCGGAATCAGTTCCAGCGCCCGCGCCGCAACGATCGCCTGAGAGCGCGAATTGACTTTCAGCACTCGAAACACGGTCGTGAGGTGGCCCTTGACCGTCGCCTCGGTCAGCCCCAGTTCGTTGGCGATTTGCTTGTTGCTCATGCCCTTGCACGTCAAGGCCAGCACATCGCGCTGACGTTCGGTCAGGCCCGCCGGCGCCGGCTTGGCGGTGCCGCCCTCCGAGAACGCGAACGACGGCAGGTAGCGCCCGCCGGACATGATGAGCCGCAACGCATTCTCGGTGACGGCCGGATCGGCCGACTTGGGCACGTAGCCCATCGCCCCCAGGCCCAGCGCGCGCCTGGCCAGGCGCGCATCCTCCTGCGCCGACACCACCACCACTGGCAACTGCGGTCGTGCGGCAAACACTTCCTCAAGCATGTGCAGCCCGTGCGCATCGGGCAAACCCAGGTCGAGCAGCAGCAGCTCTATGTCGGGATGCTGGGAGAGTGTCTGCAGCGTCTCCAGCCGCGTGCGGGCCTCCAGCACGGCCGCTTCGGGCAGTATCCGGTTCACGAGGCGCACGAGGCCCATGCGGATCAGCGCATGGTCATCGGTCACCAGGACTTTTCGCAGGGCGTCCACTATGCGTTCACAACGTGCCCATGACCTTGGATTGGGCTAGATTGTACGAAGCCGCCTGTGCAGTGCCACACGGCAGAGCGCTCCGCTGCAATGCGAAGCGGCTGGCGATTGCGTCGACGATAGCTCCCGCTGCACGTACCACTTCTGCTACCGCCCGCCCGCATACGCTGGCAGAATGGAACTCCATTCGCCTTTGGAGATCGCCCATGCTTCGTCCTTTGCTCGTCGCTCTCGCCATCTCGCTCGCTTGCGTCACGCTCGCGCTTGCACAAGAGGTCGCGATCAACCCTACCGATTCCGTCAAAGCGGTGATAGCCGCACAGAAGGAGAAACGCATCACGCTGCGGCTGCGCAGCGGCCAGGAACTTACCGGCATCGTACGCGAGGTGGGCGGCAGGCTCATCGTGCTGGGCAGCCTCACAGGGCGCGAGTACTTCGACGCCGTGGTGCCACTGGAAATGATCGAGGCGGTGCTGATCCGCACCAAGCCCTGAGCCTGGCAACAAGGAGAAAGTTCAACTTCATTTTCGCAAACTCGGCTTCTGGAGCAGAGTTCGATCATGAGTCAGCCAGAGTCGCCGCGAGGCGGCCCGGGGCTCGAAATATCCGCACATTGATCCCTTGTGGGGTTCCGGGCTGGAACAAGCATATGCCACTTGAACCATCTCTCGCGGTTTCCCGGTTACCAGGCATGCAAAACATCCCGCTACCAGCATGCTTGGCTGATGATAGAAGTTGGTGGCCGGGGACGGAATTGAACCGCCGACACAAGGATTTTCAGTCCTCTGCTCTACCAACTGAGCTACCCGGCCACTTGCTACACAACTTTTCTGACGCCGACACAAGGATTTTAGTTTCGACATAACATCGCGGGCGCGATATTAGTCTCCACTGAAATCGCCAAGGCGATTTTGGCTTCGGCCCGCTTCCTTTCAGTCGCTTAACATTAACGGCCTCCAGCCGTGAATATTAGCCTACGCCGCAACAAGCCGCTGAAGCGGCGTGTTGTCAGTCCTCTGCTCTACCAACTGAGCTACCCGGCCACTTTACTGCAAAAAACTTTTGAACCGCCGACTCGGATTTTGGCTTCGGCCGCTTCCTTTCGGTCGCTTAACATTAACGGCCTTCTGCCGTGAATATTAGCCTACGCCTCAACAAGCCGCTAAAGCGGCGTGTTGTAACTCCGGCCGGTCCTCTCGTCCCTTAACTTTAACGTCGGGCGACGTGAAAGTTAGCCTGCACTGAAGCAAGCGGTCGCTTGCTTTCAGTCCTCTGCTCCACCAACTGAGCTACCCGGCCATTTGCTGCTGAACACTTGAATCTTGCCGGAATCCCCCTCAAAGACAGGGGCGATCGGGAGCGAAAGGGCGCTATTTTAAGGCGGTTACCCCCCGGGGCGCAACCGGATTAAATCCCGCAGTTGAGCTGCTGCGCGATGCAGATATAGCGTTTGGCGTATACCAGCATCAGTCCGATCCAGATCAGGAGCAAAAACGTGACAAACGGGATGTGCTTGTCCAGGACTATGCGCGGCGTAATGTAGCGCACCGCCTTGACGAACGGGTCGGTGCCTTTCCTGAACAACTGATAGATGAAGTTCTCGTCACGCCGCGCGCCGGCAAAAATAAACATCGCGGCGCGGCCCAGAAGCAGGTAGATCGCCACCTGAACCAGGGCAATCAGTACGGATACCAGGGTAAATTCGATGGGCATTTTGCAAGCCGTTGTCCGATTGTTGTTTGTGCCATTGTAACCGAGGCCGCGATATCCCCAAAAACAAAAAGCCCCGTCGAAACGGGGCTTTTTGCTGACGCTGAACAGCTACAACAATTACATGCCCATGCCGCCCATACCGCCCATGCCGCCCATGTCGCCATGACCATGACCGCCGCCGGACTCTTCCTTCGGCATTTCGGCCACCATGGCATCGGTGGTGAGGATCAGGCCGGCCACGGATGCCGCATTCTGCAGCGCGCAGCGCGTGACCTTGGTCGGATCGAGCACGCCCATTTCGACCATGTCGCCATACTCGCCGGTGGCTGCGTTGTATCCGAAGTTGCCTTTGCCTTCGGCGACCTTGTTGAGGACGACGGACGGCTCGTCACCGGTATTGGCGACGATCTGACGCAACGGTTCTTCCAGCGCGCGCAATACGATCTTGATGCCGGCTTCCTGATCGTGATTGTCGCCCTTGATCTTGCCCACCGCGATACGGGCGCGCAGCAGAGCCACGCCGCCGCCGGCGACTATGCCTTCCTCGACCGCTGCACGGGTTGCGTGCAGGGCGTCTTCGACACGCGCTTTCTTTTCCTTCATTTCCATCTCGGTCGCGGCGCCGACCTTGATCAACGCCACGCCGCCGGCGAGTTTCGCCACGCGCTCCTGCAGCTTTTCTTTGTCGTAGTCGCTGGTCGCCTCGTCGATCTGCTTGCGTATGCTCTTGACACGGCCTTCGATCGTTTTCGCATCGCCCGCGCCGTCGATGATGGTGGTCTCTTCCTTGCCGACTTCAATACGCTTGGCCTGGCCCAGGTCAGTGAGCGTCGCTTTTTCGAGCGAGAGGCCGACTTCTTCCGCGATCACCGTACCGCCGGTCAAGATCGCCAGGTCTTCCAGCATCGCCTTGCGGCGGTCGCCGAAGCCCGGGGCTTTCACCGCGCAGGTCTTGAGGATGCCGCGGATGTTGTTGACCACCAGGGTGGCAAGCGCTTCGCCGTCAACGTCTTCGGAGACGATCAGCAGCGGCTTGCCGGCCTTGGCCACCTGCTCCAGTACCGGCAGCAGATCGCGGATGTTGGAGATCTTCTTGTCGTGCAGCAGCACGTACGGGTTCTCGAGCAATGCTTGTTGCTTGTCGGCGTTGTTGATGAAATACGGCGACAGGTAACCGCGATCGAACTGCATGCCCTCGACGACTTCGAGTTCATTCTGCAGGCCCGAACCGTCTTCCACGGTGATTACGCCTTCCTTGCCGACTTTGTCCATCGCATCGGCAATGATTTTGCCGATATCGGAATCAGCGTTGGCGGAGATGGCGCCGACCTGGGCGATTTCCTTGGTGGTGGTGCAGGGCTTGGAAAGCTTTTTCAGCTCGTCGACGGTGGCGGTGACCGCCTTGTCGATGCCGCGTTTGAGATCCATCGGGTTCATGCCGGCGGCGACATATTTCATGCCTTCCGCCACGATGGCCTGTGCCAGCACGGTCGCGGTTGTGGTGCCGTCACCGGCGATGTCGGAGGTCTTGGATGCGACTTCCTTCACCATTTGCGCGCCCATGTTCTCGAATCTGTCCTTGAGCTCGATTTCCTTGGCCACCGATACACCGTCCTTGGTGACCGTCGGGGCGCCGAATGAGCGCTCGAGCACTACGTTGCGGCCTTTCGGTCCAAGGGTAACCTTGACCGCATCGGCCAGCACGTTTACGCCGGCAACAATCTTGTGCCGGGCATTTTCATGAAATTTGACGTCTTTTGCTGCCATATAAGTTCTCCTGATTCTGTGCGGTGGTTTAGGACTCGATCACGCCCATGATGTCTTCTTCGCGCATCACGAGCAGTTCATCGCCCTGGACTTTCACGGTTTGCCCGGAATACTTGCCGAACAGCACCCGGTCGCCGACCTTGACGTCGAGAGGACGGACTTTGCCGTCATCCAGAACTTTGCCTTTGCCGATCGCCTTGACTTCTCCTTGATCGGGTTTTTCGGCAGCGGTGTCGGGAATCACGATTCCGGAAGCGGTTTTGAGTTCCTCTTCCAGCCGCTTCACGATAATGCGGTCGTGCAACGGACGAATTTTCATGGATGAATCTCCTTAGGGAATTATTGAACACTATGGAGCGCCATTGTTAGCACTCTCGTCTAGCGAGTGCCAATAATAGCGATAGGGCAGGATAATTACAAGGGGCGTACACGACGCCGGCTCGTCAGGAGACGGGCCGGCGTATCGACATTCTTATAGAAAATGTATTTAAAACAATAGGCTATCGTATCCCCTGGGATTTTGTCGGACCTATCCCCGACAAGCTTCCAAAATGAAAAAACCGAAGAACAAGGCGAAAAGAACGCCGTGTTGGTGCCGTTGGTTCCGGCCAACACGGCGTTGCGACATGCAAAGCTTAAGCAGCCTGTCGCCGAGGCGTCGATCAACGGCGATCCGTGAACACTACCAGTTCCGGTGAATGGGGAAGTCCGGCAGGCTGCTAGCTGTCGAGTTTGCCGTCAAGCCTGCAGTTGGTGGCGACGCCAAACCGGTAAACGGTTTTACGCTTGTCCCCGGTTGGCGGAATGGGGCTATACGGGCAGGGCGGATTGCGGCGGCCGTCAGGGTCGAGGGTGGCGTCTTCGGCGTATTCGGCCCAAATGCCCCCCTTGACCGGCCGGAACATCCACATCAGATAGCCGCGGCCGGCGGCAAGCCGCACCAGATCGTCGGCATCCGGCGCGTCGGAGACCACCACCTGATTGCCGTTGATACCAAAGGGAAATGCGCCGAATGCCTGCAGACACTCGAGCGCCTCGGTGGAGGCGGCGCCGGGACGCATGCAGCCCGGCCGCTCGGCGCGCGCAACATCCCACGCGCCCAATTCCCACGCCGCTTCCATGGCTGCGCGGTCAACGGCAACCAGGTCGCGCCAGCGTTCGTTCAGTTGCAGCGCCGAACTGGGGATGGGCGTATAGGACACGACCTCGGCTTCCTCGATGTCGACGAGCTTCTCTTTGATGAAACCGTGCCAGTGCAGCGTCAGTATCACCGGCGTGTCGGGGCAGGACACGGCCGCAAGCGTAATGCCGACCAGCGGCAGGCCGGTGGCGTGAATCTGGTCTTCGATGCGCTCAAGAATTTGCATGGGCAAATAGTCTCCTTGGTAAACTCACATCCGAAACTGGCGTCGACCCCTATGCTGCTATTAACGGCATTACGCACGAAAAGATACAGCCCATGATTTTTTTAATGCTTTCGCCCCCAAAATGCAAACCAGCACTCGCAGTGAGTTGCTGCTAAAACGCAGCCTGTCGGCGGTCTGGCATCCCTGCAGCCAGATGAAGCAGCATGAGACGCTGCCGCTGATTCCGATCGCGCGCGGCAAAGGCTGCTGGCTCTATGATTTCGACGGCAAACGCTATCTCGATGCCATCAGCTCATGGTGGGTCAACCTGTTTGGTCACGGCAATCCACGCATTAATGCCGCGCTCGTCAACCAATTGGAACAACTCGAGCACGTGATCCTCGCCGGCTTCACGCACGAGCCGGTGGTCGAATTGTCCGAGCGCCTGTCACGGCTGACCGGAAACCGGCTTGGCCATTGCTTCTATGGCAGCGATGGCGCATCGGCCACCGAGATTGCGCTGAAAATGAGCTTCCACTACTGGCGCAATTCGGGGCGCCCGGAAAAAACGCGATTCATCAGTCTCGCCGGGAGCTATCACGGCGAGACTTTGGGCGCGCTCTCCGTCACCGATGTCGCGCTGTTCCGGGACACTTATGCCCCGCTGCTGCGGGTAAGCACCCAGGTGCCGAGCCCGGACTGGCGGCTGGCGGAAGCGGGCGAATCGCCGCGGGATTTTGCGATCCGCTGCGCTGACGCTCTCGAACGCCATCTGCAGCAGCATCACGCCGAAACCGCAGCGCTGATCGTCGAGCCCCTGGTCCAGGGTGCGGTCGGCATGGCCATGTACGATGCCGAGTACCTGCGCCGCGCGCGCGCGCTCTGCGATCGCCACTCGGTGCATCTCATCGCCGACGAGATCATGACCGGCTTCGGCCGCACGGGCACCATGTTCGCCTTCGATCAGGCCGGCATTACGCCGGATTTTCTGTGTCTGTCGAAAGGCATCACCGGCGGCTATCTGCCGCTGTCGGTCGTGCTCGCCACCGATGCGGTTTACCAGGCGTTTTACGACGACGATGTGACGCGCGGCTTTCTGCATTCGCATTCCTATACCGGCAACGCGCTCGCCTGCCGCGCCGCGCTCGCCACGCTCGACATTTTCGAACAGGACAACATCATCGAAACCAACAAGGCCAAATCCGCGCGCATCAGCGAGGCCGCGCGCGCGCTGGCAGATCATCCCCGCGTCAGGAATTTCCGCAACACCGGCATGATCTGGGCCTTCGAAGCCGCGACTGAAGATCCGGCTTTCCCGCGCAAGTTCTACCAGCAGGCACTCGCCAGCGAACTGCTGCTGCGGCCGATCGGCAACACCGTGTACTTCATGCCGCCTTATGTCATCGATGACAGCGAAGCCACGCTGCTCGTCGAGCGCGCGGCCGGCCTCATCAATACGCTATGAGCCACGAATCCCGCATGCGCTTTCTGGTTGCCCTGTTCGCCGGGCTGTCCGCCCTGCTGCCGCCGGCGCCTGCCGCCGCGCAGTCAACGCGCCTGCCGGCACTGGTCGCCCA
>Ga0299912_10002253_pt1 | contig 15813 bp, 15 predicted proteins | sample RVTome_2_FD_207667 | JGI IMG/M metagenome (GOLD analysis project Ga0299912, IMG submission 207667) | Soil microbial communities from uranium-contaminated site in the Upper Colorado River Basin, Wyoming, United States - RVT95D214 (version 2) ... | reverse complement strand
CAGTTATCGCTGACGGCTGCTTTGCCAGCATCAATGTAGGGCGGGTAGAGCGCAGCAAACCCACCACCGCTTCTGCGATGAGCAACCTGCCGTCGCGTCATTCCAAATAAGAAGGGGGCCATGGCCCCCTTCTTCCTTCATTGCATTGCCTGATCGGACTTACGGGACCGGGCCCGCTGCGGTCAGGCGTAGGCCCCCTGGTGCTCAACCTTGAAGGTCTTGAGCAGGGTGGTGAAGAAGCGGTTGTGGGCGGCGATGGCGACCACGTCGAACAGGTCGCGATCGGTCCAGCCGTGGGCGCGCGCCGCCGCCAGATCCGCCTCGCCCACCGCTTCCGGTGCCTCCAAGCCCTTCATCGCCAGACGCAACAGGGGCAACTCGCCCGGCTCCACCGGTGCCCTGGCGATATCGCTGCGGGCGGCGCGTACCTGATCAAGATCGGCACCCAGCTGGGTCAGGTAGGCCTCGTTGAAATCGATGCAGAACGCGCAATCGACCCGCGCCGATCCCAGGTAGCGGATCATGCCCAGCAGCTTCTGGCTCAGGCGCTGGTGGGCCATGAAATAGCCGACGTTGGCCAGGAAGTTCTCCAGTAACGCCGGACTGAGACCATACAGCCGCAGGCCGTCGGGCACGAACCCGAAGCGCTCCTTGATCCCGGCAAAGATGGCGTCGACGCGGCCGGCATCCTCGGCGGGGGGGACCGGCTGCAGCAGCGGACGGACTTGTTCGTTCATGGTTATCTCCTTGTCGCTAGTGGTTGGGTGGGGCGTGCCCACCCGGTGGGTAAATCCAGTCCCGCCGGCTCGCCGTTTCGGTCGACCGGTCGGTCTATTTTATGGGCAAAAAATTTTTACCGTGTCAGGTAGTCGCGAATGAAATCGAGCGCGGCGTCGATCTCCGCCGGGTTCCGGGCGGTCTTGCTCAGCAGCACGGCGCCCTCCAGCAGGCTCAACACCATCGCCGCCGCCTTGACCGGCTCCACGGTCGCCGACACCTCGCCGGACTGCTGCGCCTGGGCTATCAGGTCTGCCATGAGGGCGCGCATATTGTCGAAGATCACGGCCAGCTCCCGCCGCACTTCCTCGCTCGCGGCGCTCATTTCCAAGGCCAGGTTGCCGAAAAAGCAGCCGCGGACCTCGCATTCATGGCCGTCGCCCACCACCTGATCCCGTAGCCCGTCGAGCAGGGAGAACAGCCGTTGCAGCGGAGTGCCGCCGCCCAGCCCGCTGTCCACACCCAGCTCACGGACAACCTGCTCCCGATGCCAGCGCAACGCCTCCACCGCCAGGGCCTCCTTGCTCTTGAAGTAGTAATAGAAATTGCCCTTCACCACCCCGGCCGCACCGATCACCCGCTCCAGCCCGGTCGCGTTGTAGCCGTGCTGATAGAACAGATCCACGGCAGAACGCAGGATGCGGTCGCGGGTTTGCAGGGCCTTGTCGCTGTATTCGGGCATAAATAGACCGGTCGGTATATATTGCGGGCAAGTTTGGCCGCCCCCGGCGCGGCTGTCAACCATCAATTGAACGCCCGCAGGTGTTGGGGGATGCGGGTTATCGGTTTCCCGTGCACGTATCACGGGAGCGGCGACACCAGGTTCCGCAGCACGATGGAAGCAGGGGACCCATCGCCGCCCGGGGAATGGGACGACACGGAAACACGCAGCGAGCCCTGCCCCGGCGCCCATTCCCTGCATTCCCCCATCCTGTGCATCTCCCTGGGGACCTCCCGCACACTATCCCCCGCCTGCTTCCTCCACAAACCTGAGGGAGAGGAGCGTTCTTTCGGCAACTGTCAGGGCTGTTTCCTGGCGCGGGCGATGGCCGCGACCAGTTGCTGTTTCGACATCCTGCTGCGGCCGGCTATTTGCAGTGCCTGCGCCTGTTCGTAGAGTTCGTGCATGCTGCTCCGGTCCGTTGTGCCCTGAGACGGCGAGGATCGCGGTGACTTTTCCTGCGCTGATTTTTTTGGCGGCGACCTGTCCTGCGCTCGCCCTCCCTGCAACCGCTCCTTGAGTATCTTCACCAGATCGATGACGTTGCTTTCGGCCTCGACCGATTCGGGTTCCGGCGCCGGCAGCACATCGGTACCGGCTTGGAGTTTCTCCTCGATACGGTGCATCAGCGCGCCGCTGTGGGGATCGCTCAACTGTTCGGCCTCGAACTGCTTGTGCATCGACTTGCGGATGGCGGCCCGCATTCGCTCCACCGACTTCTTGTCGGCGGGTTGCCGCGACGGCAATCCGACCACGTCGGGTGTGCGCAACTCGTCGTGAAAGCGCAGCGTCTCCGCGCGCAGGATGCCGCCTTCGGCGATGATCGCCACCAGGTAGTCCTTGCCATGCATCACGAACGTCGCGATGCCCGCCCGCTGCTCATCTTCCATGCTCTTTGCCAGCAGGCGGTAGGCCTTGGTCGTATCGCCGTCGGGAACGAGAAAATAGGCGCGCTTGAAGTAGATCGGATTGATCGAGCTCACCGGCACGAAGCGCTTCAGATCGATCTCCCGCGATCGCTTCGGCTCCAGCGCCTCCAGTTCTTCGTCTTCGACCACCACATAGTGGTACTTCTCGATCTCGTAACTGCGCACGATGTCGTCCCGCTCCAGCGGCCGCTTGTCGTGCTCGCAGTAGTACTGCCGCTTGAGCAGATTGCCGTCGGCATCGACCATCTTCAGGGCCAGCTTGCCGCGATGGGCCGGGAACAGGCTGACCGGGAGACTGACCAGCCCGAAGGCAATGATTCCCGACCAGATGGGATGTGGCTGTTCCTCTCCCGTGTCTTCGGTTTCCGTAGTGTCGTCGTCGTCACTCATGTCACACCTCACGCTCGTTTGCGCATCTTCTGCAGGCTGGCTTGCAGCGCCTCACCCAGGTCCATGCTCGGCTGGCGCGCCTTGGCGGCGAACTTGCGAATCTTCTTCCCTTGCGCCTTGTCCGCCAGCATTTTCAGGACGCGCTCGCGGAATTCGTCGTGATAGTCCTGCGGCTGAAATTCCGACTCCAGCATCTCGATCAGCTGATGGGCCATGCCCAGTTCGCGCGGGTCCAGGGCGGGGCCCTCGGGCGGATTCAACGCCTCCACCGGCACGACCTCCTCGGCATGGTGCAGCGACATCAGCATCGGGTAGCCCTGATGCAGCTGCAACGCGCCGACATAGTCCTTCTTGCGCATCACCCAATGCGCCAGGCCCGTCGCCTCCATCGACTCCAGGGCGTCGGCCAGGGCGAAGAATCCCCTGCCGTCTTCATCCGGCCCCAGGTAGTAGGGGCGGTCATACCAGCGATGGTCGATGGCATGCAGGGGCAGGAAGGCCATGATCTCAATGTCGCGGGAAGGCTCCGGTTCCAGCGCCTCCAGATCCTCCGGCGTCAGCAGCACCCGGTCGCCGGGCTCGGTGACGTAGGCACGGCGGATGTCCTCATGGGGAACGGCCTCGTCGGTCTCCGGATTGATCATGTGTTGATGCACCGGCTCCAGATCCTCCCGGTGCAGCAGCCGGAAGTGCACGTTGCGATCCTCGACGGCGCCGTACAGTTTCACCGGTACCCGGATCGACTCGAAATGGATCACGCCCTTCCACATGGCACGGATAGCCATCATGCACCTCCCTCGTCGACGCCCATCGCCTTGATCATGCGCGCATTGATCGGGACGGCGGCCTCAAAGAAACCTTCCCACGGATCGGCCCGCAGCGCCCTGAGGCGGCGCGGCAGGGTCTCCACCGTGTAGTGATCGGAATGCAGCCCGGGATTGAGCTCGTCCCAGCGCAGCGGCACCGCCACCGGCGCGCGCGGGCGCGCCCGTGCCGAATACGAAGCGATGGCGGTGGAGCCGCGGCCGTTGCGCAGGTAATCGAGAAAGATCCTGCCGTGGCGTTTCGCCAGGGCCATGTGGGTGGTGAGGAGGCGCGGCTGGTCCCGTGCCTGTTGCTCCACCACCGCCCGCGCGAAGGCCTTGGCCGTGTCCCAGCCGACCTTTGGTTGCAGCGGCACGACCAGGTGCAGGCCCTTGCCGCCGGTGGTGCGGGGAAATGCGGTCAGCCCCAGTTCCTGCAAGCGGTCGCGCAGTTCGCGCGCCGTGCGCAGCACCTCCGTCCATGCCACGTCGGGCGCAGGATCGAGATCGAACACCAGCAGGTCGGGGTGTTCGATATCGTCCACCCGGCTTCCCCAGGGATGGAACTCCAACACTCCGTGCTGCACCAGCGCCAGGATGTCGGTAAGCGAGCGGACGTACACATAGTCGCTCACTTTCTCCTCTTCCCTGATCGCGATGCGGGGGGCAGCGCCGGCTTGGTTCCTGGGCATGTGCTTCTGGTAGAAGCAGGTCTCGCGTCCCTCGGGGCAGCGCAGCAGCGCCAGCGGGCGCTGGGCGAAATAGGGCAGCATCCATTGGTGGATGGATTCGTAATAGGCGGCCAGGGCCAGTTTGGTCACGCCCTGTTCCGGATAGAGGATGCGCTCGGGGTGCGTAAGCTCGACGCCTTCGATCTCTACCGCACCTTCGCCGGCATGCCGCGCCGACGTCCGCGCCGCCGGGGCCTCTTCCAGTGCCGCGTCAATGGACTCGATCTCCGCGGGCGCCACGTCTTCGCGCAGGCCGATAAAACTGGGCTGGCGCAACAGGCCGTCGCGCGTGCGTTCCACATACTCGACTTCGACCACCAGCGTCGGCTGCACCCAGTGCAGGTCGCGCAGACGGGGCAGCGACGGCGAGGGCGCAAAGGGTGATTGCGCAATCTCCTGCTGCTCCAGCTGCGCATGCAGCTGGTCGAGCTGGCGACGGCTGAAGCCGGTGCCCAAGCGCCCCGCGTACTCCAGCTGTCCATTTCGCGGCGTGCCGAGCAGCAGCGCACCGAAGCCCTTGCGCGCGCCCGCGGGCGGCGTGTAGCCGCCGACCACGAATTCGGCGTGCTGGGTGCATTTCAGTTTGAGCCAGAGCTTGCCCCGGCCGCTGCGGTAAGGCGCATCGGCACGTTTGGAAATGATGCCCTCCAGTCCGAGCGCGCAGGCCTGTTCGAAGAAATCCGGCCCCTGGCCCTGCATGTGGTCCGAATAGCGCACGCTGCCGCCGGTGCCGTAACCCGCGGCCTGCATCAGCTGGACCAGCGCCTGCTTGCGCTCCAGCAGCGGCACGGCGGAAAGGTCATGGCCATCCAGGTAAACGAGATCGAAGAGCTGGCAGATGAGATGCGCGCTGTCCTTGCGGCTCAGGGCGTCCTGCAACTCGCGGAAGCTGCTGGCGCCGCCGGCGGTGAGTGCCACCAGCTCGCCGTCGAGGATCGCCTGCTGCACCGGCAACAACTCCAGTTGTCGCGCCAGCGCCTGCAAGCGCGCGGTCCAGTCGTGGCCGTTGCGCGTCATCAGGCGCGCCTTGCCGTGATCGAGATGCACCACGATGCGATAGCCGTCGAATTTGATCTCGTGCAGCCAGGCCTGTCCCTTCGGCGCGCGATCGACGGCGGTGGCAAGCTGCGGCGGCAGGCTAGCGGGCGGAGCTGCCCGGCGCGCGCCGGGCAGCTCACGCGCCACCGGCGGCGGCGCGGACGGCACGGCTTCATGCTCCGCCGCGCTTGCGGCGATCTCGTCCATGCTGCGGCCGGTGACCACGCTCAGGTCATCGGGATGCAGCGCACGGGGCGGATGATCGGTGCGTTTGATCAACAGCCACTGCTTGGTCCTGCCGCGGATGTCCCAGCGACGCATGCGCACCAGGGTCCAGGCCCCCTGGAGCTTGGTGCCGGTGAGGATGAAGTCGATCTGCTCGTCATCGTTGCGGCCGTCGGGCTGCCACATACCCACGTCCCACAGCATCACCGTCCCGCCGCCGTATTCGCCCTTGGGGATGGTGCCTTCGAAGCTGCCGTATTCGAGCGGGTGGTCCTCCACCTCGATGGCGAGGCGCTTGTCGCCGCTCTTGAGGGCAGCGCCCTTGGGCAGGGCCCAGCTGCGCAGTACGCCGTCCTGTTCGAGGCGCAGATCGAAATGGTCGCGCCGCGCCGCGTGCTTGTGCATCACGTACAGCTGCCCGGCCTCCGTGGCCGTTGTCGCGCCCGGCGGCTCCCGGGTGTGGCGGAAATCGCGCTTGTGGCGGTATTGCTGGAGGGAGGGGCTGGCCATGGGCGGGACACCCTTACTAAAGACCTACGGTACTCACCAAGCATAGAAAACAAGAGCCGCCGTCGACATAGGACAAATAACTACCTGGCAGCCTGTGCGCCAAGCCCGGCTTATGGACGCCGGGTCAGTTCATTAGGTGAATTAATCAAAACCTCTGATTGCTCGTTCCAATGAGGGGAAGGGGGATCGGAATTTTGTGTACACAAAACATCATTTGGCGTTGTCTGCCCACTTCATTCGCTTGCCTGCGCACCTTATGGGGTGAAATCTGCGTACTAATCCCAACATCAGATGGTGATTCGTCCAAACCCAACTATATTGATCATCATTCGCATATCCATCCGTCAAGGCAGGCAAGGGCGGATATGGGATAGGTGCACACACGTTCAAAGCCAAAATCTGCTTTATGCATCGGGATTGAAGTCACGAAACGAGTCAGCAAGCGCGCCTTACTCATGTAGTCCTACAGGGATACCATCATGCAACTAGCCCATCGATTTTCCGTTGTTTTGTTCACTCTCATGCTGTTTTCCTTTGGTGGTTGTGCATCGACAGCCACGCAGGAGGGGACAGGAGAGTATATCGACGACACTGTCATTACCACCAAAGTGAAGGCGGCAATCTTCGATGAGCCGAGCCTCAAATCCTCGGAAATCAACGTTGAAACGTTCAAAGGTGTTGTTCAGCTAAGCGGCTTCGTGAGCTCCAGGGCCGAGATCACGAAGGCAGTCGAAATTGCTCGTGGCGTAAAAGGCGTAACGTCCGTCAAAAACGACATGCGGCTGAAGTAATGTCGCGACAGACCGCCACCCGCAGGCGCGGCAACCACGCCGCGGCTTGTACGTCGATGACGTGTGACGTAATGGTTGCCGATGAAGTATGGAGAAACCGCAAACATGCTTGAGACAATTGCCATTGTTCTTGTCGTCCTATGGCTGCTTGGATTCGTTTCATCGTACACAATGGGCGGATTCATACATGTCCTGTTAATCATCGCGGTCATCGTGGTTGTAATTCGTGTCATTCAAGGTCGACGTCTGTAGCCAACCGGAATACGACGCTGTGGGGCAATAACCGCACATCGGCAGTGCCGCTGTTGGGCCGGCATTCAATGAAGTCCTGACTGTGCGCGGCCGGAAATACCGTGCCATAGGTTGTTACGAACAAACATTAATATGGATGGAGACGAAACAATGAATTCACTCAAGATTGCGGCGTTGGCACTGATCGTCGCCGGTACTCTGGGGTTGGTCTATGGCAGCTTCACGTTCACCAAAGAAACACATGAGGCCAACGTTGGGCCCATTGAGCTGTCGATAAAGGACAGAGAGACGGTAAACGTTCCCGTATGGGCGGGAGTTGCGGCAATCGCGCTTGGTGGCGTGCTTCTGGTCGTGGGAGGCAAGAAGAGTTGAACACCTAGGTACGAGCGATTCACTGCCCCGGTTCACAACTGCCCCGGCCGCAATAATGACGGAAGGGAGCCAAGGCTCCCTTCCGTCAATTCAATGCATCAGAGAATCCGGATTTATAATCTGCCTGCGGTTACCGCGACCTTTCCACCAAGGCTACTTCATTGCCTTGAGATTGGCGTGTGCGATCCATACCCAGCCCTGGGCGGTTTCCGCGAAGACGCTCATCCGCGGCGCCGGCTTCTTGTCCAGCTTCTTGCCCTGGATGACTTCTTCCACCGAAACCTTGTAGGTCGCCACGATGACCGGGCCATTACGGGTGATCACCATATCACTGAGCGTGTAGTCGCCGAGCTTGAGCCCCCGGATCAACTTCTTTTCCTGCTCGGCGTCATAGGCGCCGAACTCATGCACCGCCTGGAACCCGTCGCCCATGATGCGATCGATCGCGGCCATATCCGACATCTTCATCCCGGCCCAGACTTCCCGCACCAGCTTCTCGCCCAGCTGCTGGTCGGCAGACTGATCCGCCGATGCGGCCATCGATATCAGGACAAGAAGCAGCGGCGCCAACATCCATTTCAATCCGTTCATCTCTACCTCCTTGGGAAATATCCCACCGGCATAGGGTGACGATCTGTCAGTCAGCCGGGGGCTGATGCAGCCGCGGGTCAACCGTGGCTGCTCCTGTGCGATCTCAATATTAGCCGGTTCTGTGTTCTAAGCCTGGTCATGGAAAATTAATCTGTCACCTTTTCTGTCTTCCAGCAGCCATCGCTGAGATGTTGTAGTTTGTAGCTATAGAGACAGGAAGGGCGCCTTCCCCGTGAATTGCGGCAAATATCCATGACAGCCGACCAACTGCTTATTCTCGTGATCCTGTTCGCCACGGTGGCGATGTTTCTCTGGGGCCGCTGGCGCCACGACATGGTGGCCACCGGTTCGCTGGTCGCCTGCGTGCTCGCCGGTCTGGTGCCGGCGAACGTGGCCTTTTCCGGTTTCGGCCATCCGGCGGTGATCACGGTGGCCTGCGTGCTGGTGCTGAGCCGTGGGCTGCAGACCTCGGGCGCCGTCGATGCGCTGACCCACATCGTGTTGCCGGCGCGGGCCGGCATCGCGCTCAGCATGGCGGCGTTGATCGGTTTGGGTGCGGTGCTGTCGGGTTTCATGAACAACGTCGGGGCGATGGCGCTGCTGATGCCGGTGGCGATGCAATTGGCGAGGCGCCTGGACCTGACCCCTGGGCAGGTGCTGATGCCGCTGGCCTTCGGCACCATCCTCGGCGGCATGACGACGCTGATCGGAACCCCTCCCAACCTCATCGTTTCCGGTTTCCGCGCCCAGACCGGTGCCGGCAGCTTTGCCATGTTCGACTTCGCGCCGGTCGGCCTGGCGGTTGCCGCGGCCGGGGTGATCTTTGTCGTCGTGCTGGGCTGGCGGCTGGTGCCGGCGCGCAAGCAGGCCGGCATCGAGGGGTTCGAGTCGGGCGCCTACATCACCGAGGCGCGTGTGCCGGAAGACAGCAAGGCGGTCGGTATGAACCTGCGCGAGATTGAGGCGGCGCTGGACGAGAGCGACGCGCAGATCATCGGTATGGTCCATGGCGGCGTTCGCTTGACCGCGCCCAATCCGCGGCGCAAGGCGCGAGCTGGCGACATCCTGGTCATCGAGGCCGACGCCGAGGCATTGGCGAGTGTGCTGTCCACCCTCGGGCTCGCGCTCGAGGAAGCTGTGGAGCCGCCGGAAAAAGACCAAGCTACCGACGCGGCAGCTGGCGAGGATGCGGCGGATGCGGAAGCGGCAAGTGAGAAGTCCGATAAGGAGCGGGACAATGCCGTGAGTTCGGGGGATATCGTCCTGATGGAACTCGCTGTGCTGCCGGGGGCCGCGCTGGTTGGACGTTCGGCCAGCGACATCTTGCTGCGCACGCGCTACGGTTTGAACCTGCTCGCGCTGTCGCGCCAGGGGCGGCGCTCGACGAAGCGCTTGCGCTCGGTGGCGCTTCAGTCGGGCGATCTGCTGCTGATGCAGGGGCCGCCCGAGGCGATTTCGGAGTTCGCTGCCGACAACGGCTGCGTGCCGCTGGCCGAGCGTGAGCTGCGCATCCCGAACCGGCGCAAGGCGTGGGAGGCCGGCATCATCATGGCGCTGGCGGTGGGCGGGGCCGCCTTTGGCCTGTTGCCGGCGGCGATTTCCTTCACCGCCGGTGTGCTCGCGTCGATGGCGCTGCGCACCGTGCCGCCGCGCGCCGTGTACGAAGCCATCGATTGGCCGGTGATCGTGCTGCTGGGAGCGCTGATTCCTGTCGCCGGCGCAATGGAGTCGACTGGCACCGCCGACCTGATCGCCCGCTTCATGCTCGACAACCTAGCCCAGGGCCATGCAGTGGTCGGTCTGGTACTGATCCTCGTCGTCACCATGTTCCTGTCCGACCTGATGAATAACGCCGCCACGGCCGCCGTGATGTGCCCGATTGCCATCGGTGCCGCTGCGGCGCTGGGCGTCAGCGCCGATTCTTTCCTGATGGCGGTGGCAATCGGCGCCTCCTGCGCCTTCCTGACGCCGATCGGTCATCAGAACAACACCCTGATCCTGGGACCGGGCGGCTTCCGCTTCGGCGACTACTGGAAACTGGGCGTGCCGTTGGAGATCCTGGTGGTGGTGGTGGCGGTGCCGCTACTGCTCATCGTATGGCCGCTGTAATTCATCGAGGACAGCGCCCATGACCCTGGAAGCCGGGGATAGATTGAGCCAGTCCGTATGTCATTTCGCCACGGCTTGTACGTCGATCAATGTGACGTAGTGATTGCCGATGAAGTATGGAGGAGCCGCAAACATGCTTGAGACAACGCGATGGGGCAATAACCGCGCATCCGCAGCGCCGCTGCTAAAGAGCTGTTCCGAATTAGTAGCCAATTTATTGTGGGTCGGGCTTCAGCCCGACATCGGCGCTCAATCAGCGCAAAGGCCGTCGGACTAAAGTCCGACCCACAAAATTCACATACGCCGTTCTGGCCACTATTTCGGAACAGCTATTTAGATTTGACCCCGTGCCGCTGCGCGTTGCACTAGCGCGTTGAGCCCTCGTAGTTATTGGTTACTATCAGGGCCGGTCGTACTGGGCAGCCCATAGTCTCGTTGCACTTTGGTCGTCAAACTGACGAGCGTTTCGTAATCACCTAGATAATGTCGTATAGCGCCATCTGGAGAAACGAGCCATCTGCCGATATAGGTATCATCGCCATCGCTAAAGTAACCTACCAGCTGATAAGAATTCCTACCCCATTTGGTAACAGATATGTGTTGTTTGATATTTGCGTTGTTCACGCCCGAGTCATACATTGAGGAGACATCTAATTCAATCTTTTTTCCGTTTTGTTCGAACACAAAGCTTGTCACCTCCTCTTTCGGGACATCCCCATTACCCCCATAAATGAATCGACCATCAATGACACAAATCGCATATTCACATTTTTTAATGGCATGTGCTTTGGGATCAAATGGCTTGCTCGTAATCGTCAACGTGATGCCGTCCTCATACCGATTGTTCGGAAGAGGTTCCCCACCGAAGGCAAGGGAAGACGTGAGCAGCAACAACACAAACCACGGCAGGTACAAGTATTTTAATTTACGCATGGGCATGACTCCGGTTGGTCAGCAACTCGGCAGGCAGGGTCTCGGCGATACACAGCGTCGGGGCACCTGTCACCGTGCCACTGTTCAAAAGCGTCGACCAACGCGATTGTATCTTGTCCATAAGTTCAATGGATTTCGACCGAATCACGGGATCACCTTTTTGTATTGTGGAAGCCGAAAGCGTGTTGAAATGCACGGGGAGGATACAGCCTTCGATATACATGCTGGGCGCCGCCCGGTGGATTTGCACGTTATCCCGGTGTTTGGTGTTTCGCAATTCCAAGCGCCAGCCTTTACCACCCTGATCACGGGATTTTCCATCCGTTCGTACGCGGAGTTCATAGACACCCATCTCCACGCGGCTCTTCTTGTTAATGCTCTTGCCGGCCGCATCAGCCTTCCATGGCAGCTCATAGGTGTAACACAGCCACTCCCACGCCCTGTTGTCGGCGGACTGCATGTACATATCACCCCAATTGCTGTCCCCCTGAAATTCACGCCGCACGCTGTATAAAAATTCCCACGCCATAGCCATTCCCCCTTAATTTTGATTTAAAAACACGCTACAGATTTAGTTAAAGTGTAAAACCGATACAAACCAGCCTTCAGCAATAGGGGCTCGTTGGACATTGATCAAAATTCAATTCCTCCGTCCTCTTTCTGTCCGGTGAGATGAAGTTGATCCTGCTGGCCAGGCATCGAGGCGACGATGGCTATGCTGGCGACAGCTTGAAACTGGGGCAACTGCCAGATGGGCCCGGTGTCATGAAAGGCGCGCAAGGGACACGCCGTGCCGGCAATGGTGCAGATCAGGTGAATGTGGTGCGCAGGAACTGGGGACACGTAACGTCTCCTTGTTACGGGGGATAATGATTTCGTCCTTGGGTGGCGGTTTCTATACCATGGTGAGCTTGGGAGGGCAACGTTGGCCCTCCCAAGCGAACCGCTTACCCAGTATCCGCCTGTCCGGTTTTGACGAGTTCCATGTCAGTCCTTTTCCCTGACTATTTCGCTCGATATCGTGCGCAGCAGCTGCGCCCCCAGTTCGGTGGGATCGGGCTCGCGCAGCAAGTCCGGTACCACCATCCCGAAGGCGCTTGCCAGCCGTTCCAGACTATCCAGGCTGACGTTGCGCCGGGCCCGCTCGATGTCGCCGACGTAGGAGCGATCCAACTCCGCCGCCTCGGCCAGCGCCTCCTGTGACAAACCCCGCATCAACCGCAGAACGCGGACGTTCTGCGCCAACAACCTCCGTGCCGTTCCCCTGGCCATGGCGGCAGTCAACGGCGAATGAAGGCGGGCAATCTACAGGCGCCAAGCCCCGTACGGGCAGCCCGGCATGGCGGAGAATGGGGTGGTGGCGGGGGTTTGGGGACTGTGGGCCGCAGGCTGCGGCCGTGGGCATATGCTCGTCCTCCGGTGCATTCCCTCTCCCCTCCATATCCCCTCTCCCTCAGGGAGAGGGTTAGGGTGAGGGAATAATACATAGTTCCACGACGATCGGCGGTCCCGTCCATAAAGCCCTCCTGGCTCATTGTGGGGCCGCAAACGAAAACGGCCCCGATTTACGGGGCCGCTCGACGAGCCGGGTCCAGCAAGGGCAGGACCCGGTGATATACTCTCGCGCAGCCCCAAGGTCTGGTAGACACAGTCTTGGGGTTAGCCGCCCGGATGGTGTTGGCGCACCGCCGGGTGGCGCTTCTTCTTGATGGCTAAAGGTGTATGAATAGACAGTAAATGTCAAGCCTTCATTTCTTTTTTTAACCTGTTCTTTCCTTTGTTCGGCAATAATCTGCGCGAGGATCGAGCGCCCTTTAAAAATCAGCCGACTGGTTAGAACACTGCGTTCTAACCCAATCCCTTTCCAGGCCACCATGTTCACATAAGAACATGAGCCTTGCCGCCACCTTAGCGACGAACCTGCGGAACCGCAGGGGAGACCTGACACAGGAACAGTTCGCCCGCAAGCTGGGGATCAGCAGGCCAACCCTTACCCGCCTGGAAAACGGCGCGCAGAACACCACCATCAAGACCCTCGACCAGATCGCCAAGTCTCTCAAGTGCGACGCTGGCGACCTGCTCAGGTAGGCCGAATAGGGGTAGCAGAACGCAAGACCTGCTCCTCAAGTTTTGTGGTCGCTTTTCCTGAGTGGAGCGTGGTTGTAGTTACACAAACAAGAAGGGGGCCGATGGCCCCCTTCGTCATTTTGTTTCAGGCTAACCGTAGTCTGTCTCCGGTTGTTCCGCTGGAGAAAAAGCCGGGCACCTACGCAACGTGATGAATGTGTATCCGTTTACGGGTGACGATGCGCCTGCTACCAAGTGAAGCACCGATAACTTAAACTGTCGCAGCAGGTCTTGCAGCCATAGGGCCGAACACATCGTTCACCGCGAGGCGCCATTGCCGAGCCTCCGGAAATCAGCGCGGCCGAAACCCGCCACGATTCCACGGCTGCAACACAGCCCCAAGTTAACGCACAGGAATTTTGTGACTATTCGTCTGCTGCAAGTGCTCATGTTTCTGCTCGCGCTTTGCGCGGGCACAGCCGCAGCTCGGCCCGCCATCCTCCTGGGCGCGGAACACGAAGGTCCTCTCGGCCATTATGCCGACTATCTCCAGGAAACCGGCGGCGCGCTCACCGTAGAGGGAGCCATCGCCGCCTATAACAGCGGCCGCTTCACCGCCGGCGGCAGCCCGATACTTACTTTCGGCATCGGCTCGGCACCGGTATGGATCCGCCTGGTGGTCGATAACCCCAACGCCTTTGCGGAAACACAGCGCCTGTCCATCGAGACCGCATGGCTGGATCAGGTGGATGTCTATTTCCACCACGACGGCCAGATCGCCGCCGCCCATCACGTCGGCGATCGCTCGCACTTCGGGCTGCGCCCGATTGCCAGCCGCTACTTCCTGTTTGATCACGCCTTTGCGCCCGGCACCAGCGAGGTGTTCGTGCGCGTGCAAACTCCGGACCCGATGGTGGTGCCGATCTATCTGACCTCGCCGGAACGGACGCGCGCCTTGCAACAAAAGGAAGACTACAGCTACGGCTTCCTGTACGGCTTCATCTTCGCGCTGCTCGCCTACAACCTGATGCTATTCGCCGGACTGCGCGCGAAGCGCTACCTGCTCTACTCGCTGTACCTGAGCGCATTCCTGTTGATGAACATCTCCTACACCGGACACGGCTCCGCCTGGCTGTGGCCCAACCACACCACCTGGGCGCAATGGTCCAATCCGATCCTCATGCTGCTCTATGGCACACTTGGCCTGCTGTTCGCGCTGCGCTTTCTCGATACGCGCCGCCACTTTCCCCGCCTGCATCGGGCGGTGCTCATCTATGCCGGCGCGGGCGCTACGCTCCTGCTCCTGGCCGTGCTGCTCGGCAACCAGCGTATTGCCCTGCTGATCGCATTCACTTTCGTCTTTCTGTTTGCCGGCATCATGCTGGCCCTGGGCATCGTATCGGCGCGTGCGAAAGTGCAGGCATCGGGCTATTTCCTGCTGGCTGCAATGGCCGCCATGGTCGGTGCCGCACTGACCGCGCTCTCGGTGTGGGGCTTCATCCCGTTCAGCCCATGGACTTTCCGCGCCGTCGACATCGGCATGCTGCTGGACGCCACCCTGCTGGCCCTGGCGCTCACCTACCAGTTCCGTCTCGGCCAGAGCGAACGCCAGCGTGCCGAACTGCTGGCCCGCCTCGATCCGCTCACCGGCCTCAATAACCGGCGCGCGTTCTACGACATCACGGCGCCGCTATGGAACGTTGCTCTACGCCACAATCAAAAACTGTCCGTCATCCTGCTGGACATCGACCACTTCAAGCATCTCAACGACACCCACGGCCACGCCTTCGGCGACGTAGTTCTCAATGCCGTCGCAAGGATTCTGGAGAAGTCCATCCGCTCACAGGACGTCGCCGCCCGTTGGGGCGGCGAGGAATTCATCCTGCTCTTGCCGCAGACGGACGTCGATGAAGCGACCCTCATCGCTGATCGCCTGCGCAACACTATCGCCGGCACCACACTCCGAATCGACGACGCAGAAATTGCGATCACCGTGAGCCTCGGTGTCGCACAGCTCGACACCCAACATCACAGCCTCGACGACCTCATCTCGAGTGCCGATCACTATCTCTATGAATCCAAGGACAAGGGGCGCAACCGCGTCAGCCGGGCGCCGGTGGAAGTGGAGCAGGGAAGGGATATAGGCTGACTGGCAGTGAGAAATCAGAAACCGGGGACAGGGAATTTCGCAGGGGCTAAGACTGATACGAATAGTGAAAATAGATCTGTCACCTTTTCTGCAGGACGGTCGAAATTGAATCTGTCATCTATTTGCACTCTGACTCCTAGCGCATGAAAGGCAAAAGGCAAGACCTGACCCCGAAAATTCCTCATGAAAGGCAAAAGGCAAGACCTGACCCCGAAAATTCACTAGCGCATGAAAGGCAAAAGGCAAGACCTGACCCCGAAAATTCACAGTAACTTCTGAAAGGCCTGGTCATCGCTGACGTCCGACCAATCGACCAATACTATCGGCCGCTTCACGTTACCGATGACGAGCGAAATTATGGCCTTATAGAATGCCCTTCGTTCGCTATGCAGGTATGGGTTGCCAATCAATCGATCGGCCTTCTT
>Ga0299912_10002252_pt1 | contig 15814 bp, 16 predicted proteins | sample RVTome_2_FD_207667 | JGI IMG/M metagenome (GOLD analysis project Ga0299912, IMG submission 207667) | Soil microbial communities from uranium-contaminated site in the Upper Colorado River Basin, Wyoming, United States - RVT95D214 (version 2) ... | reverse complement strand
CTTAGAAGGACGATGTCAGGGGAAATATTGGCACCCAAAATGCAATTTAATGAATGAGATCCAATGGCTAAAAGGCCACCTCCGGCGCAGAAAGATGTGAGGATGAACTAGAGGGCAAGAGATCATGAGAACGGCTGAAGCGAAATATCGGGTTATCTTTCTGGGAGCGGCGTTCAAGGACTTCGGCTTGGTGGATCAGCTGGTGAAGAACCTTCAAGACCACTGTAATCTCTCCACTCAGGTCGTCACCAAGATGATGCGGCTGGCCCCTCTCACGGTGAAAAATGGGGTCGATCTCAGAGAGGCCGAGCGATACAAGCGAGCCTTGGAAGGGATGGGCGCCAGGGTGGAGATTGAACCGCTCGATGGCAACGGCCAAGCAGCAACAGCCGATATATTCGAGGGAAAATAGCCGTGCGAAAGTAAGCAGGGCACATAGATCGTTCACGGGAAGCAGGAGATACGAATAGTAGTTATCGAGTCCCTCCTTCTCACCCCCCCTGGAGGGAGCGGGGATCCCAAAATCCCCCTCCCTCCCCCCTTTTTTAAAACGAAAGAAGGATCACAGGATTCGAGGGTTCAAAGATTAACTAGGTATTTCACTTGACCCCTCCCGCTTTGCGGGATCCCACTGTCCATAAAATATAAATTAAGGAGTGGGATTCACTTCTTCAAAAATACGGCGCCGGTGCTGGCGGAGCTGACCATCTGCGCATAGCGGTACATGTAGCCGGACTTGATCCGCGGTTCAGGTGCCTTCCATGTCGCAAGCCGTCTTTGTATCTCCTCATCCGTCAGAAGCAGATGCAATCTTTTGTCAGGTATGTCGATCTCGATGATATCGCCATCCTTGACTATGGCGATGGGTCCGCCCTCGGCAGCCTCAGGGGAGCAATGCCCGATGGCAGCGCCCCTGGTCCCTCCGGAAAACCTTCCGTCGGTGATCAGGGCAACCTCCTTGTCCATACCGGCGCCAGCGATGGCCGAGGTGGGGGCAAGCATCTCTCTCATCCCCGGCCCGCCCTTGGGCCCTTCATAGCGGATGACGATCACCTCGCCTTTTTTGATTTTCTTGGCCAGGATGACCTTTAAGGCCTCTTCTTCGGATTCAAAGACCCGGGCAGGACCCTGATTTTTGAGCATCGCGGGGTCAACAGCCGAGGCCTTCACCACCGCCCCGTCCGGCGCAAGATTCCCGAAGAGGACCGCCAGCCCGCCGGTAGGATGATAGGAATTAGCCAACGGTCGGATCACTTCAAGATCGAGTATAGGCGCTGATTTAATATTCTCCTTTACCTTTTTCCCTGTGACAGTCAAACAATCAGTAGTGATCAACCTGCCCTCAGCAAGCTCCTTCATAAGGGCGGGGATGCCGCCGGCTCGATGGAGGTCCTGGAGGTGGTGAGGTCCGCCGGGAGAGAGGTTGCACAGGTGAGGGGTCTTACTGTTGATCCGGTTGAAGATCTCCAAATTAATAGTTAGGCCTGCCTCATGCGCTACAGCCGGCAGGTGCAGGGTCGTATTGGTGGAGCCGCCAAAGGCCATATCGACGGCAATGGCGTTGGCAAAGGCCTCCATGGTCAGGATTGCCCGCGGTTTGATGCCTTGCTTGATAAGCTCAACTATCTTATTCCCGGCTTCCTTGGACAGGCGCACGCGGGCGGCATCCACGGCAGGGATGGTTCCATTGCCGGGCAGGGCTATGCCCAAGGCCTCGGAAAGGCAGTTCATGGAGTTGGCGGTAAACATGCCGGCGCAGGAGCCAGGTCCGGGGCAGGCAGAACATTCCAGCTCCGTGAGCTCCTCAACAGACATCCGACCCGCTGCTACCTTGCCCACGGCCTCAAAGACCGTGATGACATCCATCTCCTTGCCCCCCTGCCAGCCGGTGAGCATGGGACCGCCGCTCACCAGGATAGCGGGGATGTTGAGCCGCGCCATGGCCATCATCATCCCGGGCACTATCTTATCGCAGTTAGCGATCAAGATCAGCCCATCGAAGGGGTAGGCCATGGCCATGACCTCCACCGAATCGGCGATGAGCTCCCGTGAGCCGAGGGAGTATTTCATCCCCTCATGCCCCATGGCGATGCCGTCGCAGATCCCGATGGTGCCGAACTCCATAGGGGTCCCCCCGGCCATCCTGATCCCCTCTTTGACGGCCTGGGCTAAGCGGTGCAGGTGGATATGGCCCGGAATGACCTCGTTGGCCGAGTTCGCTACGCCGATAAGAGGCCGCGCCAACTCCTCATCGGTGTACCCCATGGCCCTGAATAGGGAGCGGTGTGGGGCCCGTTCCAACCCCTTTTTCATGGCGTCTGAGCGCATGGCTGCCTCCTCATCGGATCCCTTCCTCTTCTTCCTTGAGCAGTTTGTAGTCGATGCTGTCCACTAATGCCTGCCAGCTGGCCTGGATGATATTCTCCGATACCCCGACTGTTCCCCATCTCGTTTTCCCATCCCAGGACTCGATCAGCACGCGGGTGCTGGCCCCGGTTCCCTCGCGGGCAGAGAGGACCCTGACCTTATAATCGAGGAGCCTCACCTCGCTGAGCTCAGGATAGAACTTTTCCAGGGCCTTTCGCAAAGCATTGTCCAGGGCATTTACCGGACCGTTGCCTTCGGCTGCCGTATGTTCGACTTCATCGCCCACCTTAACCATGATGGTGGCCTCAGAAAAAGGGGCTAATTCCTCACCTCTTTTCTCAACAATTACTCGGAACCCCATCAAATCAAAGAACTTTTTATGTCGGCCTACAGCCTTCTTGATCAGGAGCTCAAAGGAGCCCTCAGCCCCTTCGAATTGAAACCCTTGGTTCTCCAGCTCCTTCAAGGCAGCTAAGATCCTCTTGGTCGCAAGATCGCCTTTGTGTAGCTTGATGTTAAACTCCTCTGCCTTGGCAAGGACATTGGCCTCACCGGAGAGATCAGAGATGAGGATCCGCTGCGTGTTCCCCACCAGTTCCGGCTTGATATGTTCATAGGTAAGGGGGCTTTTACGGATGGCGCTCACGTGCACCCCTGCCTTGTGGGCAAAGGCGCTCTCTCCCACATAGGGTTGATGTTTGTTATGCGGCAGGTTGGCCAGCTCGCTCACGAATCTGGAGGCTTCTTTGAGCTTTCTCAGGCGATCATCGGTGAGGCACCGGATACCCATCTTCAACTGGAGCGAGGGGATAATGGAGCAGAGGTTGGCGTTGCCGCTGCGCTCCCCAAGTCCGTTGATGGTCCCCTGGACCTGAACAAACCCTTCTTTGACAGCCATGATGGTGTTGGCCACTGCCAGATCGGCGTCGTTGTGGCAGTGAATGCCCAAGGGGGTTTTGATCAAACCCTTCACCTCCCTGACGATCTCTGCCAACTCGAAGGTCAAGGTGCCGCCATTGGTGTCGCAGAGCACGATGCAGTCCGCCCCTGCCTCTTCAGCAGCCTTCGCAGTCGCCAGGGCATACTTCTTGTTTCCCTTGAAGCCATCGAAGAAGTGCTCGGCGTCGTAGATCACCTCAGGCACGCGCTTCTTGAGAAAGGCGATGGATTCGGCTATCAGCTCCAAGTTTTCCTCTAAAGAAATATCCATAGCGGTCAAGGGGTGCATATCCCACGACTTGCCGAAGATGGTTACCACCTCTGCCTTTGTCTCCAGCAGGGCGCGGATGTTGGCGTCCTTTTCAGGGGAAGCGCCTTTGCGACAGGTGCTCCCAAAGGCCACCACCTTGGCTGTGCTCAAGGGGATAGCGCCAACCTCTTGGAAGTACTGGATATCCCTGGGATTTGATCCGGGCCATCCTCCTTCAATATAGTGGACCCCGAGCTCGTCAAGCCGCTGGGTGATCCTGAGCTTGTCTTCCACGGAGAAGACGATATCCTCCCCCTGGGTTCCATCACGCAGGGTGGTGTCGTAGACCTTTACCTCTGGCCAAAGGGTCACCTCCGGCATCTCATTCCTTCCCCTTGCCCAAGGCGAAGGCCTCGTGGAGCGACCGGACAGCCAGCTCTGTATATTTGGTATCGATGATACAGGAGATCTTGATCTCAGAGGTGCTGATCATCTTGATATTGATTCCTTCCTTAGCCAAGGCGCCGAACATCATGGAGGCCACCCCGGAATGGCTCCTCATTCCCACCCCCACCATGGAAACCTTGGCCACCTCGTCTTGAGCGATGACCTCCTTGGCCCCCAACTCTTTGGCCAGGGATCGGGCTATCTTGAGGGCCTTGGGGAAATCAGCCTTGGAGATGGTAAAGGCGATATTGGCAAAACCTTCTTCCAGGCTGGTGGTCTGGATGATCATATCCACCAGGATGTTCGCCTCGTTGATGGCGGCGAAGAATTGCGCGGCGATCCCCGGCCGATCAGGTACCCTGGCTATCTCGATTCTGGCCTGATTCACGTCATAGGTTACCCCTGAAACCAGTGCCCTTTCCATATCGCTATCCTCCTCGCAAACGATGCTTCCTTCACCTTCATGAAACGATGACCGGACGTGAATAGTTACTCCATATTTCTTGGCGAACTCTACCGACCTGGTCTGCAGCACCTTGGCCCCCAGGCTGGCCATTTCCAGCATCTCATCGTAGCTGATACGGTCGATCTTACGCGCACGATCACAGATGTTCGGATTGGTGGTAAAGACGCCGTCCACATCGGTATATATCTCGCAGAGGTCTGCCTTAAGGGCGGCGGCAATGGCCACCGCAGTGGTATCGGATCCCCCTCTACCCAGGGTGGTGATATTCCCGTGCTCATCCTCGCCTTGAAATCCCGCTACCACGACGATCCGCCCCTGACGGAGCTCGGAGAAGATCTTGTCGGCGTCTACACTGGTGATCCTCGCCTTGCCATAGGCGCTGTCCGTGCCGATCTTTATCTGGTGCCCGAGAAAGGATTTAACCGGATGCCCCATAGAGTTTAAGCAGATTGCGAGCAGCGCCGAGGAGGCCTGCTCTCCTGTGGCGAGGAGTACGTCCAGCTCCCTCTCATCCGGCTCCGGGGTTGCACCTTTGGCCAACGTGAGGAGCCTATCGGTCTCCCCGGCCATGGCCGATACGACCACCACCACGTCGTTCCCCTGAGCCTTGGTCTTGATCACCCGCTGGGCAACGTTTCGAAACCGCTCGAGATTGGCAACCGATGTGCCTCCGTATTTTTGCACGATCAAGGCCATCCTCGATCCAACCTCCTTATCCTCATGTGTTACAAAGAACTTCCAGTATATACCTTCCGCTGCAACTCTTCAATCATCACCTTGTATCGATCGCCCTGTGCCTGCAACATAATCTCTCGGCATTCAGCGCCGAGATATCGTAACGTTATCCAGAGTGCGTCATGGGGAACAGCCTGGGGAATCCTGTTTGCCCATTCTATGACAACCACCCCATCACCCTTGAGGTATTCTTCATAGTCTATACCGATGAGATCTTTTTCATCTTCCAGGCGGTAGAGGTCTATATGGAAAAGACGGAGTGGGCCTTCATATTCATTGACCAGCGTAAAGGATGGACTGGCCACCTCCGCCTCCTCAAGCCCCATACCGCGGGCTATACCCCTAACGAAGGTAGTCTTGCCCGTACCCAACTCGCCGCAGAGGGCAATGATATCCCCTTCTGCAAGCATGCTCCCCAATAATGACCCTATCTGTTCAGTCTCCCTGGGGGCCTGAGAGGTAAGCATTGTTGTGCTGTCTGCTGGCACGGGCCTTCACCTCGCCCAGGGCATCGGGCAGGTAGTCGATGATGTCGCTGGCGATGAGGGGAATTTCTCCTAATTCTTGCGCAGCCATATCGCCGGCAAGTCCGTGCAGGAATACCCCCCATTTAGCAGCTTCCAGGGGGGGGAGGCCTTGGGCCATGAGACCGCCGAGCATGCCGGTGAGGACATCGCCGGTGCCTCCGGAGGCCATGCCTGGGTTGCCGGTCAAGTTGATGTAAATCTCCTGTTCAGGGGTGGCGATGACGGTCCTGTTGCCCTTGAGAACAACGATACAGTTGTATGACGCGGCGCAAGCCTTGGCCACGCCGATCCGGTCTGCCTGTACCTCGTCCGTGGTGATACCCGTCAGGCGGGCCATCTCACCGGGATGAGGGGTGATGATTACGGAACCCTTGCATTGTTTCAGTATCTCCGGTCTTTGGGCAAAGGCGGTAATGCCATCCGCGTCTATGACCAGCGGTACGGTAACCTCGGGGATGAGCTTTAAGATCATCTCCTGGACCTGTGACTCCGTAGAGATCCCTGGGCCCAGGGCTAAGGCTGTTTTCCCCTGCAGGAGCTGATGGAGCCGTCCCCATGCGTCGGCAGAAAGGTATCCGGTCCCCGCATCGGGCAGGGGGGCGGTCATGGCCTCGGTGAGCTTGGCCTCGAGGATGGGGTTCAGGCTTGCGGGTATCCCGAGGGTGACAAGCCCTGTCCCTGTGCGCAGGGCCCCTTGGCAGACCATAGCTGCCGCCCCGGTCTTGCCCGGCGAGCCGGCTAAGACAAAGAGGTGGCCGTAATCCCCCTTATGGGCCTGGGCAGGTCTGGAATCGAAGAGCCCCAAAGCAAGCTCATCCTGATCAATGAGACGGGTCTTGATTGCGGCCTCCTCTATGAGATGGCGAGGCATGCCGATATCGATAATCTCCAACTGGCCCACATAACCGGCACCAGGTTCGATCACCTGCCCGATCTTGGTCAAGCCGAGGGTGGCGGTTAGATCGGCTCGGATGGCGTCGCCCAATACCTTCCCCGACGTGGCATCCAGCCCAGAGGGGATATCCACGGCCATCACCGGTTGAGGCAGGGAGTTGACGAAGGAGATGGTGTCTTTATGCAAGCCCTTTACCTCTGAATTCAGCCCGGTCCCGAAGATGGCATCCACCATGAGGCTTGCCTTGGAAAACTCCTTTTTTATCCGGGCAAAATCCCCTTTGTAGATGACCTCTACCAACTCTCCGCCCAGATGGAGCCAAACCTGGAGGTTTGTCCCGGCGTCGCCTTTTACATCATCTATGGATGCAAAGAGGTATACCTTTGCATGTACCCCCCAATTCTTCAGGTGTCTGGCAATAACAAAACCATCTCCACCGTTGTTCCCACTGCCTGCCAGGACTGCTACCCATCCTGCGCGGACCTCGGGGAAATAGCGCACCAGGAGCTCGGCAGCGCCTCTACCGGCATTTTCCATCAAGACGATGCCCGGGATGCCGCACTCCTGGGTGGTTCTGCGATCCAAGTCTTGCATTTGGCCAGCGGTTACGAGCTTCACGTTATACCTCCAACAAGACGTGAGCGACCCCGTATTCCGCTTCATGGGAGATGCTCACGAAGATCTCCTTAATCCCTTTTTCCCGGCAGAGCCTCTCGGCACCACCCAGCGTCTTCAAGCAAGGACGGCCTAAGGGATCGTTGGTGATCTCTATCTCATTCCAGGCTACCCCTTGGAACATGCCGATACCCAGGGCCTTTAAGAAGGCCTCTTTGGCCGCAAAACGCAGGGCCAGATGTCGCCCCGGCTGGGCCTTCTTATGGCAGATCGACAACTCCTGCGGGGTAAACACCCGCTTGCACAGGCGGTCTCCCCACCTTTCCAGGGCCTTCTTGAACCTCTCTATCTTTACAATATCGACGCCGATGCCGTAGACCATTGATAAAAAATAGCGAAAGGAGCGAAAAAAAGCAATGTTTTTCGCATGCGCGACGCTTAGGTACCTTTTTACCTCTCGCTCATGATTCGCACGGCTTCACAAAGAAGAGCGGTGAAGGTTACACGCAGGGCTGTGATTTCTGTATATGCTGTGGACTACAGGTAGCTGTGTAGGCCGGAGAGCAGAAAGTTCACCCCGAAATAGGTAAAGATGACCGCACCAAACCCCACGATGGAGAGAAGGGCGGTCTTTCGCCCTCGCCACTCATGGGTGTATCGGGCATGTAAGAAGGCGGCGTAGATAAACCACGTAATCAAAGACCAGGTTTCCTTCGGATCCCAGCTCCAATAGCTGCCCCAGGCATAACTGGCCCATGCCGCACCGGTGATGATACCGAGGGTCAGCATAGGGAATCCAATGGCAATGGCCTTGTAATTGATCTCATCTAATGTCTGAGAGGAAGGTAGCCAGGGTATGGGGTCGCGTGGGGCTGACTTTCTTTTCGCCTGTATTATGTAGGCGATGCTTACCCCAAAGGCGATGGCGAAGGCTGCGTAGCCGAGGAAGCACGTGATCACATGAATAGCCAGCCAGTTGCTTTGCAAGGCCGGGATGAGGGGGCGGATATCGCTTTTTGCACCTGGCAGCAAAGAGGTTAAGGCTATAGCGACGGCGGCAAGAGGAGCAGCAATAACGCCGATGGCCCTCTGGTGATATCTGATATCCACGATGAGGTACACCAAGACGATGGCCCAGGAAAAGAATACGAGGGATTCATATATATTGGAAAGGGGTATATATCCGTAACCGGTGGCGTAACTTTCCCACCAGCGGATCAACAAGCCGGTGAGGTGAAGGAAAAAACCAATGAGGATAACGACAAAAGCAAACGTGCCCATCACCTGCCTTTTTGTTGCTATAAAAAGCAGGTAGCACAAAAAGGCGATGATATAGATAAGCAGAGCGCCGTTAAAGAAGTACGGGTTATACACGCAGAATTCTCCCTCGTATGTCGTGGTTATTGAACCAGATATTGAAAATAGTGTCAATGGTTATTATATTAGGTGTTTAATCGGATTTTTTTACTGAGAGGGTTATGGCTAAGCGAGATTATTATGAACTATTGGGGGTGCCTCGTAACGCCTCCGAAGAGGAAGTAAAAAAGGCATATCGACGGATGGCTTTAAGGTACCATCCCGACCGTAACCCTGACGACGCTGATGCGGAAGAGAAATTTAAGGAGGCGTCAGAGGCCTATGAGGTTCTCAGGGACCCAAAAAAGCGTGAGATATACGACTTTTACGGCCATGATGGCCTCAAGAGCACCGGGTTCACAGGATTTAGAGGCTTTGACGACATTTTTTCCTCATTCAGCGACATCTTCGAGGAGTTCTTTGGGTTTTCTCCTCGCTCCTCTCGACGGAGCGTGAGCCCTGGCGCCGATCTCAGATACGATCTGAAGATATCCCTGTTCGATGCGGCTTTCGGCAAGGCGATGGAGATTGAGATCTTCAAGAGGGGCCGGTGTGAGCTATGCAATGGCACAGGAGCGCAACCAGGTACTGACCCCCAGGCGTGCCCGCACTGTCATGGGAGAGGTCAAGTAGGTAGATCCCACGGCTTCTTTACCATCAGCACCACGTGCCCTTATTGCCGCGGAGAGGGCAGGATAATCGCCAATCCGTGCAAGTCATGTGGAGGGATGGGATGGGTTAAGAATAGACAAAAAGTCGCCCTTCAGATCCCCCCCGGGGTGAATACCGGTTCCCGTCTCCGGTTACGGGGGGAAGGTGAGGGAGGAGAAAGGGGCGGTCCTCCTGGCGATCTTTACGTCATCATCTATGTTGAACCCCACGAGTTTTTTGAACGGCAGGAAGACGATATTATCTGCCGCATTCCCATTCCGTTTACTATGGCTGCCTTGGGTGGTGAGATAGAAGTCCCGACCCTGGATGGGGCCAAAAAGATCGAGATTCCCAAAGGGACCCAGCCAGGGGAGATATTCAGGCTGAGAGGCAAAGGGATTCCACACCTTCACGGCCACGGCAAAGGGGATCAGATCATTGAGGCTGTTGTCCGGATACCCCAAAAGCTCACCAAGGAACAGGCGGAGCTTCTCAAGGATTTTGCGGCATTGGAAGAAAACAAGAGGGCTACGTCGGGAAGCAAATGGCGAAAGAAAAGGTGACCGCCGGAGGTGGCCCTTTGGCCAGAGGCCGGTGCCCTTGTTGCGGAAAAGCAACTCACTGGAAAAGCAACCGCTATCGTCCTTTTTGTTCCGACCGGAGGTGGCCCTTTGGCCAGAGGTGTAAACTCATAGATCTCGGCAAGTGGATCGAGGAGGAGTACCGCATCGACGGGGAAACTCCCCGGCATGGAGGAGAAGAAGAGGGTAGGGGAGGAACGGGATAGTTTACTTTTCTATCCCTGTTCTGGATTGAATGCCCTTTTGATAGTAATGTTTTATCTCCACCATCTCGGTGACCAGATCGGCCCTGTCGATGATCTCCTTGGCGGCATGACGACCGGTGAGGATCAATTCCACGTTTAATGGGCGCTCATCCATCAATCTCAAGACCGCTTCTTTCTGTACAAGCCCAAGGTCGACTGCTACGTTGATCTCATCTAAGACCACGATATCGTAGTTTCCCCCGGTTATTACCTCGCGCGCCATGGTCATGGCTTCTTGGCAAAGTTCGATGTCCTCAGGATCGGGGTTCTCACGGCTTACACGACACCCGCGCCCCATTTGCCTGATAGTCAGAGAGGGGGCCAACCTCCTCGCGATCTCCAACTCTCCGTAATCGATGTTCCCCTTCATAAATTGTATGACGAAGACCTTATAGCCGTGCCCCACAGCCCGGCACGCGAGGCCCAAGGCAGCGGTGGTCTTCCCCTTACCGTCTCCGGTATAGACCTGAATCATCCCCTGGGACAACCTTTTTTCTCCCATGAAGCGTTTTCTACTATTTCAGTTTTCCCAAGATGGCGCTAGCGATGATGTTTTTCTGTATCTCTCGGGTGCCTTCATAGATTTCGATGATCCTGGCATCGCGGTAAAAGCGCTCGATCTCATATTCCGTAGCATAATCATAAATTCTGTTTTATAATTTCTGGGATGTTTCCATTTTCACAGAAAACCCGCCCAGCGTGGCGCCTCACCCCTGCTTTCTGCCGAATATAGAGCGAGCGATGACGTGGCGTTGAATCTCAGAGGTACCCTCATAGAGGGTGGTGACGATGACGTCCCGGTGATAACGCTCCACGGGATATTCCTTGGTATATCCATAGCCGCCCAGGATCTGGATGGCCTTGATAGTCACCCTTCTGGCCGTCTCTGTGGCGAACAGCTTGGCCATGGATGCCTCCTTGCTGAAGGGCAGTTTTTTCTCTTTGAGGAATGCAGCCCTCAGGACGAGCAGCTGGGCTGCGTCCAGCTCGGTATAGCTGTCGGCAACCATCCACTGGATGGCCTGAAAATTGGCTATGGGCTGTCCAAACTGCTCCCTCCCCTTGGCGTATTCAGTTGCATAATCAATGGCAGCATAGCCGAGGCCCAGGGCCAAAGAAGCGATACCGATCCTCCCGCCGTCCAACTCCATCATCGATATCTTGAATCCATCCCCCTCGTGCCCTAACAGGTTTCCCTTGGGGATGCGACACTCCTCGAAGAAGAGTTCGTTCGTGCTAGAGGCCCGCTGTCCCATCTTCTCCTCATTCTTGCCGATGATGAATCCCGGCGTCCCCTTTTCCACCACAAAGGCGCTGATCCCCTTTCCCCGTTTGGCCTCCTTATCCGTCACCGCCCAGACCACGGTGATGCCCGATTGCTCCCCGCTCGTGATGAAGCTCTTTTGCCCGTTGAGGACGTACGAGTCGCCGTCCTTGATTGCCGTGGTCCTGATATTGGCGGCATCGGAGCCTGCCTGGGGCTCGGTAAGGGCAAAGGAACCAGCAGGATATTCGCCGCTGCATATCCGCGGGAGGTGCTTGTTCTTCACTTCTTCGGTCCCAAACTCATGGATTACCTCCGCCACCATGTTGGTAACCGAGGTGGTCACCGCTGTTGCAGAACAGCCTTTGGAGATCTCCGTGATGGCCAGGCTATAGGCGGTGGTACCTACGTTGGATCCCCCGTACTCGTGCGGTATGTTCATCCCCATCAGACCCAAACCGGCCAATGCCTTCAAGGTCTCAAAGGGGAATTCCTTGCTCTCATCGTTGTAGGCGGCCTTGGGTTTTATCTCTTTGTCGGCGAACTCCCTCACCATGTCGCGGATCATCTCTTGTTCTTCCGTCAGGCTAAAGTCCATCATCTCTCCTATTGTTTCTCGCCGGAGGTGGCCCTTTGGCCATAGGAGTAAAATCCCCGCCCTATCTTCTTCCCAACATAACCGGCATCTACATATTTTTTGAGCAGGGGGCAAGGGAAATACTTCGGGTCGCCGAAACCCTCATAGAGGGTGTTCATAATGGCCAAACAGGTATCAAGACCGATCAGATCGGCCAGCTCCAGCGGGCCCATGGGGTGGTTCAAACCCAGCTTTATCACCTGATCGATGGCCTCCGCCGTACCCACACCTTCAAGGAGGGCAAAGATGGCCTCATTGATCATCGGCATCAAGACCCTGTTGGAGATAAAGCCGGGGGAATCGTTGGCCTCCACAGGGGTCTTTCCCATCCTTATGGCCAGATCCTTGGTGACGTGGAAGGCCTCAGCCGAGGTGTCCAACCCCTTGATGATCTCCACCAATCTCATCACCGGCACGGGATTCATAAAGTGCATGCCGATGACCTGCTCAGGCCTCTTGGTAGCTGAGGCGATCCGGGTAATGGGGATGGATGAGGTATTGCTGGCGAGGATCACTCCGGTCCGGCAGATCTCATCCAGTTCTTTGAAGATTGCGAGCTTGATCTGTTCATCCTCGGTGCTTGCCTCGACGATGAAATCGGCGCCAGCCATTTCCTTGAGCAGGAGGGTAGCTTTGATCCTGACCAGCGCCTCCTTCTTTTCCACCTCCGTCATCCGCTCCTTTTGCACTAAGCGATCGAGGTTTTTCCCGATGGTGGTCAACCCCTTATCGAGGATGCCCTGTGCGATATCGTTGATGATGACCTGAAATCCGCCGGCGGCAGCCACCTGGGCGATACCGCCCCCCATCTGTCCTGCACCGATGATCCCGATAGTCTTGATCTCCATATCATTACCCCCTTTGGCGCAAAAACTATTGTTCAACGATCAACGAAACGGCTTCCCCGCCTCCCAGGCAGAGTGTGGCAAGCCCTCTTTTAACACCTCGCGTCTTCATGGCGTACACCAAGGTGGTCAGGACCCGGGCGCCGCTGCACCCGATAGGGTGCCCGAGGGCCACTGCCCCGCCATGGACGTTGACCTTCTCTTCATCGAGGCCCAACTCCCTGATGACGGCCACGGTCGAGGCGGCAAAGGCCTCATTGATCTCGAAGAGGTCTATGTCGCTTATCTTTAAACCCGCCTTTGACAATACCTTGGGTATGGCCTTGATAGGGGCAACCAAGACATCCTCCAACGGCACCCCGGCAGAAGCCTGGGCCACTACAGCGGCCAGGGGGGCGATCCCTAAATGTTTTGCCTTGCTCTTGGACATCAGCACCAGGGCGCTGGCCGCATCGCTGATCTTGGAGGAGTTTCCTGCCGTGACCCTCCCGTCTTTCTTAAAGACAGGCTGCAATCTCCGCATGGCGTCCAGATCCGGTTCCCTTACCCCTTCATCGGTGTCGAAGATGATCGCCTCTCCCTTCTTTTGGGGCAGCTCCAGGGGGAGGATTTCCTCCTTAAATATCCCCTGTTTTATCGCCTGCAGCGCCTTGTTATTGGAGTTGAAGGCAAAGAGATCCATATCCTCCCGGGTGATCTTAAACTTGTCAGCCACCAATTCAGCCGTGTAGCCCATATGGTAGTCATTGACTATATCCCATAGTCCATCGTGGACCATGCTATCGATCAGCTTCCCATCCCACAAGCGATACCCCTCTCGAGCATGCTCCAGGTAGTACGGGGCCCTGGTCATGTTCTCCATCCCCCCGGCCACAATGACCTCTGCATCCTTCACCATGATGGCCTGGGCCGCCAACATGGCTGCCTTGAGGCCTGAGCCGCATACCTTGTTCACGGTGATACACCCTACCTCCCAGGGGAGACCTGCCTTGATCATGGACTGTCTGGCGGGGTTTTGTCCCAGTCCGAAAGGGAGCACATTGCCCATAATCACCTCATCGACATCTTCTTTCCGGATCCCCGCCCTCTTGATCGCCTCGCTGATGGCGAAAGCCCCCAGTTCTGTGGCAGTGAGGCTCTTGAGGGCCCCTTGAAAGTTTCCGAGGGCCGTCCTCACGGCACTGACGATTACCACCTCTTCCATGGACTCATCCCCTTCCCCTAATCTTGCCCATCCGCTAGTTTTGTCCTGATCCTTTCCCTATATTCCCTAATTTCCCCTTTTAATTTTGTCAAGCTCTCAATGCGCTTATCCGTCTCCTCACAGTGGTGGTCGAGAAGCTCCATAAGCCTGGGGAGCACCTTTCTGTTGGTCCGGTCTATCCAGTAGATCTCCGCCAGTTCCTCCATCTCCGCCAGCGTCAGGCCGAGGAGCTTCAGACGCTTGATGAACTTCAGGCGGCGCAGGTCATCGTCTGTATATACCCTCCTGCCCCCTTCGACTCTTTTTATGGAGTCTAGCAGCCCTCGCTCTTCATAATAACGGATGGTCCTGGGAGTAAGGCCCGCTGTTTTGGCGAGATGCCCTATGGAGTAGGTGTTACCTTTTTTGGCCTCCGACACCTGCGGCTTACCTCTTTTTGGTTTGGCAAGTTGACATAGTACCACAAAATTTAACAAAGTATTTGAGGAAGGGCTATATTCTTAATACAACCAGAAGGTTATGTCAAGGCCGGAGGTGGCCCTTTGGCCAGTGTAAAAGACGGCCAGGGTCTTGGCCGTTTTTATGCGGATGTATTTCAAGCAGGGTAGGGTACAGCACCAGACCCTTTTTACCCCTGTAGCATTATAGAAGGGTTTTGCACCAAGGTTATCCAGCAGTTAAAGGCCTTCTTCGTGATTTTCTCTCCAAGATATCGGCTACTGTTGCCCCCACGTCAGCAGGGTTTTTGACCACGACGATGCCAGCCTCTTCCAAGACCTTGATCTTCTCTTGAGCACTTCCCGCCCCCCCTGAGATAATGGCCCCGGCATGCCCCATACGCCTCCCTGGAGGAGCAGTGACGCCGGCTATATAGGCGATTACCGGCTTGGTCATGTATTGGCGATAATGCTCAGCTGCCTCCTCCTCTGCCCTGCCGCCGATCTCGCCAATAATGATTATCGCCTCGGTACCGGGATCAGGCTCAAAGAGCTGAAGGATGTCTAAAAATTTAAGGCCGATGAGGGGATCTCCGCCGATGCCCAGGCAGGTGGATTGACCGATCCCCAGCTTGGTGAGTTGATCAACCACCTCATAGGTGAGGGTCCCGCTCCGAGAGATGATTCCGATCTTCCCCTGTTTGTGGATATAACCGGGCATCAATCCAATCTTGCACTTACCCGGTGAGATAATACCCGGCGTGTTGGGACCGATCAACCGGATATTTTTCCCCTTCATATACTGTCGTACTGCGATCATGTCCAGGGTAGGGATCCCGTCTGTGAGGCAGACGACGAGATCGAGCCCCGTGTCGATTGCCTCCAAGATGGCATCAGCGGCAAAGGGAGGTGGAACGAATATGGCCGAGGCATTGGCGCCGGTCTCCTTCACAGCATCCTTGACGGTGTTGAAGACGGGGATTTTGTCAAACTGGTGCCCTCCTTTCCCAGGAGTTACCCCCGCCACCACCTTGGTCCCGTACTCTACCATCTGTTTGGTGTGAAAGGCCCCCTCACTGCCGGTAATCCCCTGGACTACTACCTTAGTATTTTCACCCACGATGATGCTCATCTTTCCTCCTGCACGGTTTTCATCTCTTTCTTAACGTATGTCTCTCACTTTACGTAAACTGTAAAAATTGTGAAAAAAAATAATGGGGCGGCTTTTCTTGGGGTATAGCTTCACAGAGAACTCCTCCGGCATGTATTATATGTGAGCATGCTACAGTCGTTTTACTATTTTCGCCACCTTCTTGGCAGCATCGCCCATCCCCGCGGCCACGGTGAAACGAA